>Ga0123352_10000613_pt1 | contig 43544 bp, 42 predicted proteins | sample TergutLab28metaG_FD_89700 | JGI IMG/M metagenome (GOLD analysis project Ga0123352, IMG submission 89700) | Labiotermes labralis P1 segment gut microbial communities from Petit-Saut dam, French Guiana - Lab288 P1 | ecosystem: Host-associated > Arthropoda: Insects > Digestive system > Gut ... | reverse complement strand
TCTAGCAGACAGTGACAATATAACAGAAGAAGAGCGTTTAGCCAAAGGTTTAAACCAATGCCTAAGCCACACAGATTTTATGATAGGTTCATCCTGCATGAACATCACAGGCAAAACCCATGACGGGCAACACGTTCAAATCTTCACTAATGGTGAATGGGCGATTTAATCACTCCCATTCGTATCAGGCGTATTTCCACTGGGAATGCGCCTGATTTTTATTTTAAATAAAAAAGGAGCCGTTGAAAATTCAAACGGCTTTACTTTCCATAAATACTTAATGAGCGGAGCATTATCAGTCACACGCATGTGCATCAAAATCCACATGCTCGTCCCCCACTTCCACTTCGGTAATGAAATCAACTGGGATTTTAGCAGATATTTTCTGTACAATTTTAAATTTGCTTGTATTTCTGGGTCTTTCATGTTCTGTAATGATATGACTGTCCATACATTTAAGCGTAACATTTCCAACGCGTGCATGTGCGCGCACTTCAACCGGAATCGTCATCGTTATATCTTCGCTGATTTCAGTATGGCATGTGATTTTTCTTTGATGGTCATGTTTGCAATCATGTTTGCAATCATGATTGCTTTGACTCTCATGATGGTCTTGATTATCATAATGGTCTTGATTGTTATAATTGTCTTGGTCTTTTGGGTTGCTGTGGTTGTTCTGAATACCTTGATTACCGCGATTACCCTGATTACCCTGATTATTATACATTGTTTACACCCCCTCCTCAGCCCAAGTAGGGCTCGTACTACCAATGTATTCTATTGTCAGGAGATACGTTACATAAAATTTTCATTGTATTGTTCCCTTAAAGGTCTTATAATTTGACTGGATGCCTATTGAAGGATTTTGCAATAAATGCAGACCCAATGCTTCTAAACTATTGTTGTTGAAATTTAATAAAACTTAAATGAGGTTATGAGATGAATTATAAAGCATTGTTTACAGATTTTGATGGGACGTTATTTGCCAATGGCAAAATTTCCGACACAAATATTCAAGCACTAAATGCCGCAAGAGCGGCTGGGAAGCTCGTTGTATTTTGTAGTGGGCGGTCATGGCGGTCATTGGCGTATTATGAAAATTTATTGGGATTTGACAATCCAGGTACTTATGGCGTGGCGTTTAACGGCGGTGTGGCATATGCATATACTGAAAACGGACATGAAGTGCTATACCGTCATACATTAGAAACAGCGACTGCCCATGAAATTATTGGTAAAGTGAAAGCACTTGCGCTGCCAAGTGTAAAAATTTTTACATACGGAGAGAATGACGACATGTTTGTGGAAGACGGCACAAAAGACGCTGCGCCCTTTAGCGAGTCAAGACAAATCCCTATTACTTTTGTAAAGGATTTTTCTGAAGTCACCGGCGGCATTGCAAAAGTTGTGCTTTTTGGTGAAAACAATGAGTTAAAGAAAGTTGCCGCACAATTGGCGGATAAACATGAATCTGTATCCTCTGCGGCTTACCTTTTGGAGTTTCTTCCGCCAAATGTCAACAAAGGCACAGGACTTTCATTTTTGGCAGAACATCTGAATATCCAGCTTAGTGAAATGATTGCAATGGGTGACGAAGCCAATGATATTCCCATGATAAAAAAAGCAGGGCTTGGCATTGCAGTAGCCAATGCAATTCCTCCCGCAAAAGAAGCGGCAGATATTATTTTAACTGAAAGCTGTCACGAAGACGCTGTTAGTGTGGTCATTCACAAATACCTATTATAGGGGCGGTTAGCAAAATGCGTGAAATGTTTATTTTTCTTAAAAACTTGAAAGGTAATGCGAAGGCATGTGTACTTACAGAACCCTTATGGGCAGTTCCATTTAATTTATACTGGCCTTTTTTTACCCTTTACATGTTTTCTTTAGGTGTCTTGGATTTTCAAATTGGGCTTTTGCTTACCATTGAACGACTTTTACAAGTTGTCTTTGCACTGCTTGGTGGTGTGATTACAGATAAGTTTGGGCGTAGGCTTTCCACTCTTATTTTTGACATCATGTCATGGAGTATTCCCATGCTTATTTGGACATTCTCCCAGAATTTTTGGTGGTTTTTAGCCGCGTCAATTGTCAATAGCACCAGACAAGTAACCACTACGTCTTGGGAGTGCTTGTTGGTTGAAGATGATGCTGAAAATGCAGATAAACTTTCTAAAATTTTTAATTGGATTCATATTAGCGGGCAATTAGCCGTATTCTTCGCGCCCATTGCTGGCTTCTTTGTAGCCCAGTATGACCTTGTTACGGTAGTGCGGGTATTGTTGTTTATTACTTTTGTATCCATGACAGCTAAGTTCGTGATTTTGTATATTTACTCTACAGAAACAAAGCCAGGAATTATCCGTATGAAGGAAACAAAAAACACATCCTTTAGCCAGCTTTTGCTGGGGTATGGGGATGTGTTTAAGCAAATTTTGCGGTCTTGGAAGATGATGCGTGTCCTCGCTTTACAAGGGTTAATTGGTACGATTATCATGATTTCATCGACTTTTTTCGCACTGTACACGACACAAAACCTGGGCATTCCCGTGCATCTTATGGCATATTTTCCAATACTGCGTGCAGCAGTTATGCTTGGCTTTTTGTTTTTGATTCAGCAAAGACTTGGAATGTTCAAACCACGGCATATCATGTTTACAGGGATTCTTGTCTTTATTGCAGCCAATGGAATTTTACTGGCTGCCCCTATAGAAAGCGTGGTATGGATTGCCGTGTTTACAGTGATTGAAGCATGTGCCACAGCATTATTACTTCCACGGTTAGATACCCTTGCCGCAAATGTTATTGACCCAAAAGAACGCGCACGCATTCGCAGTTTCTTTAATGCTGCCATTTTAGCATTTATGGGCTTATTCGGCGTTTTGGCAGGATGGTTTTCTGAAATTAACCGCCGTCTGCCTTTTATACTCAATATCGTACTCTTTTGTTTAATGTTGATTGTGCTTGTCTTTGGACGAAAAAATGCTTCTGATACTAAACCGCCTGTAACGCCTGTTGGTTCTGCTTAATAATACACTCCAAAGCTCGCCTATGCTGTGTTTTGTGTACAGTAACCGTTAAATTTTCATAAGTAAATGTATCGCCTTCTTCTGGAATTTTCCCAAGCATATCCACTATCCAACCACTCACTGCCCCGAACTCACCTTCGGGGTTTTTTTGTGGAATTTGCAAATAATCATACAAGTCATCCATACTGGCTGTACATAAGACGCAATGTGTCCCATCTTCTAATTCTACAAATTTTTCTACTACTTTGTCACTTTCATCCCAAATTTCACCGACTAACTCTTCTAAAATATCTTCCATGGTGACTATGCCTTCTGTCCCACCATATTCATCAGATACGACTGCCATATGGCTTTTTTCTTTTTGCAACAATTTAAATAAGTCACTAATATTTGTTTGAGGGGCTACATAGACAGGTGGTGTTATTATTTTTCCAAGATATTCAAAACCTTTACGCCCTGTAGTGTGGCTAAAAAAATCACGCATATGCAAAATTCCTACAATATGGTCAAGGTCGCCTTCATACACAGGCAGACGGGATAAACCGCTGGTTAAAAACTTGTCTGCAATTTCTTCTGCTGTTGCAGTTTTAGAGACACCTGTGACATCCATTCGCGGGGTTAAAATGTCACGGGCTTGTTGGTCGTAAAAGTCCAATGCGTTCCGCAATAATTCCTTGTCCTCGTTATCAATAACACCTTCTTGCTCGGCTTCTTCTACTATCGTTAAAAGTTCTTCTTCTGTGATGGCTTTCTCATTGGCGTTGGCTTTAAAAATTAGACTAAGCAACTTTTTCCAATAAAAGAAAAAGAGATTTGCAGGGGCTAGAATCACCATAAATAACCGTAAAAAAGGCGCGCAAAACTGTGCCACTTTTTCAGGTGATTCTTTTGCTAATACTTTCGGTGTAACATCAGCAAAAACAACCACAACGATAGTAAGTACAATCGTGGAAAGTGTTGCACCAAAATCGCCGAAACGATGAACAAATAAAACTGTACAAATTGCCGCGGCAGATAAATTGGCAACATTATTGCCCACAAGCAAAGTAGACAATAGACGATTAAAGTCATCATGTAACTTTAATGCAAGCACTGCCCGCTTTGATGTTTTTGCCATGTGCTTTAGGCGAATACGATTGAGTGATGAATACGCCGTTTCACAGGCTGAAAAAAATACACTTAAAATAAGTAAGGCTGATAAAGCTATAAGAGCTATCCCCTCATCCATTATGGCACATTTCCCCCTTGGGTAAATTATTATTGAAATTCTACATAATTTATACGCAAAATGCAAATGTATATGTTAGAATATTTGGAAGAAAGGGACTGTGATTATGTCATTGCAATTTATCCTTGGTAGCCCCGGTACTGGAAAGACTACTTATCTGCTCAAAGAAATACGTGAGAAAATTACCATGGCTGACGGCATACCTTTATATTATCTTGTGCCAGAGCAATTTTCTTTACAGTCAGAACGACTACTGCTGACAGGAGGCCGAGACGCTGCAACACAAATTCAAGTTTTAAGTTTTAATCGTTTAGCTTATAGATTATTTTCTGTACTTGGAAAACCTGCTGGGCAAATTGCAGGAGACTTGGGCAAACAAATGCTTATGCGCAAAGTGCTTTTTGAAGTGGCAGACAAGCTGATTTACTATAAAAGTGCAGTGGACAAACATGGGTTTGTAGAAGCACTTTCCGGCACAATGACAGAGATGAATCACTACCGTGTAAGTGCGGCAGAACTGCTTACCCGTGCAGAAGACTCATCCCCTGCCCTAAAGGCAAAGCTAACAGATATTGCATTGCTTTTAACGACCTACCGTGAAACAATTAAGGGAAAATACTTGTTGACTGATGACATGCCAGAACTGCTGTGTCAAAAGCTTGATGGTTACACCCATGAACCTTTGCCCTTGCTTGATGGTGCGTATTTTTGGGTAGACGGGTTTTCTGGGTTTACCCCCCAAGAACGACAGGTGCTGCTTTACATAATGAAGCGTGCCAGCCGTTTAACACTGACGCTGACCATGCCACAGCATGAAACCCTTGATAAAATGACGCAGTTAGCCCGTGATGGACGCATCACTATTGAACCCCATATATATTTGAATGAAAATTTACGTCATATCCATGCCCCAGCCCTTGCGCACTTTATCAAGTATTTTAACGGCGAAAAAACATCCCATCATCACGATAATATTGAAATTATTTCCGCGCCTGATAGATATGCCGCTGTTTATGCCACTGCCCAACAGATTCTTTCCTTTGTGCGTGAAAAGGATTATAAGTTCCGCGACATTGCGATTCTTTGCGGCGACCGCACACATTACGAAAAAATTTTACAAACCGTTTTTGACCGCTTAAATATTCCTATGTTTGTTGATACGGAAACAGATATCCTATCCCACCCGCTGACAGAGATGATACGTGCTGGGTTAGAAATTCCCATGAGAAACTGGAGTTATGAAAGCGTATTTCGCTTTTTAAAAACACGGCTCACTGGATTAGCACAATCGACTATAGATATTTTAGAAAATTACGCACTGGCAAATGGTATCCATGCTTACCGATGGAACTATACTTTTTCTGACCCATTGGCAGAAGAGGGACGTATTCAACTTTTAAAAGCTTTAGCCCCTTATGAAAAAACCCGTGGAGATTCTATAGCCACGGTAAAAGCCCATGCAAAAAAAGTTTTTGACATGTTATATGCCTTAAACGTACCTGAAACTTTGCAAAATTGGTTTGATACCCACATGACCCATGGCGACCCTGCAATAGCAAGACTCCACGGACAAATTTGGCCGAAGCTTTGCGAGGTCTTTGACAAACTTGTAGACATTTTAGGGGATGAAAAAGTCAGCTTAAAAACTTTTGCCCAAACCCTTGACGCGGGACTTTTTCAAGTTGGACTTGGGCGCATTCCGCCTACTGTTGACCAAGTGATTCTTGGTGATATTGGGCGTTCCCGCTATCCAGAAATTAAAGCCATGTTAGTTCTTGGCGCAAATGATGGAATACTCCCACCAACGCCTACAGGCACAGGCTTATTCACCGATTTTGAGCGCAAAGTCCTACGGAATACGGCACTGGAACTTGCACCAGAAAACCAACGCAGGTTGTCAGAACATTATTATAATTTATACTGCGCCCTCGCCCAGCCTAAGGAGAAGCTTATTTTCATCTATGCAGAAGCCGAACCAAGTGGCAAACCCCTTCGCCCATCCCCTGTTCTGACAAAGGTTCGCAATGTATTCCCTCACATAGAAACCACTCCTGCCTTACCTTTTGCAGAATACGATGGCATTTTAAACATATCAGTGACATCACAAAAACTCTCTGAAACTTCTGTCAATCAGCTTTATGGACAAACCATTATAACGGCTGCCACTCGGTTAGAAGCCTATGCCCGCTGTCCATTTGCCTATTATATGCGTTACATTTTAGGCGCGAAGGAACGCATCCATTATCAAGTCCTTCCTACGGATTTAGGTAATATATTTCATAATATTTTAACAGGTTTTGTACGGCAGTATTCCCCAACCCTCACCCGTTCTGCCATCGATAGCATGGTCAATGACTTGATGAAGGGTGTTGTGTTTGAATCATCAATTTATCACAGCACTGCCCGCAACCGCCATATCTTAAACAAAGTACACCGCATAGCATCTGCATCATGCTGGGCAATAAGCGAACAAATTAAGCAGGCTGAATACAACCCTGCCCTAACTGAACATGAAATCCTTAACAGTTGGGCAATCAATAACGGACGCACACTTACCTTAACAGGGCGTGTGGATAGGGTAGATATTCACCAAGCAGAAGACGGAAAAGAGCATGTAAGAATTATAGACTACAAATCAGGGCAAGCACGATTTAATGAAAACGAAGTACGTCAAGGCATTCAATTGCAACTTATGCTATACATGAATGCTATATTAAAATCCAGAGAAAAAATCGGAAAACAATCTATACCCGGCGGTGTTTTTTACTTCCCTGTAGATGACCCCATTCTTCAAGCTGATGGCATACTAGACGATAAAACCCGAGAAACGGGACTATTAAAAGCTTTTAAAATGTCAGGATTCACAGTTGAGGATACTGCCGACATGGACAATTTCATCCACTTAGGGCAAGAAGCTGAAAACAAGGTGAAAGAACTTGCCCATCGTATGACCCAAGGTGATATTTCTGCCACACCATTTAAAGGGCAACGCAGTCCTTGCGAATACTGCAAATATGATGGGGTTTGCGGGCATAAAAATTAGGAGGTGCTTTTATGAAAGAGCTTTTTCAAGCAGAAGTAGTGGCTAACCAATTGATTGGCGGTGAGGTTTACGACTTGTACCTTCGTGCGCCAAAGGAAGTAGAGAAAGCAAGAGCAGGACAGTTTTTATCTGTTTTCACAGGAAATCCATCCATGATACTTCCACGCCCTCTTTCTATTTGCGAACTTGATAAAATAGGTGGGGTCTTTCGCATTGTGTATCGGGCAGGAGGGGATGGCACAAAAGAAATTGCAAAAGCAGTAGCTGGCGACTATTTAGGTGTTCTTGGCCCTTTAGGTACGGCATTTAAAGTAAATAAAGCCCACAAAAACTTTGCAATCGTTGGCGGGGGTATTGGTGTGCCACCCCTTTTAGAACTTTCTAAACGCATAAGACATGAAGTGCCAGGCAGTAAAATTTCTGTGTTTTTAGGCTTTCGCAGTAAATATCAAGTGATTTTGGAAGCAGATTTTAAAAAGTATGTAGACCACATTCACATTACAACAGATGATGGAACTTATGGTACAAAGGGAAACAATATCGCAGTTTTACCACCCCAAGGAGGCTTTGATATTGCCTATGGCTGCGGCCCGCTTATAATGCTTAAATTCTTGGCAAAGTATGCAGAAGACAAAGATATTCCCTGTGTAGTATCCACGGAAGAACACATGGCTTGTTCTGTAGGCGCGTGTATGGCTTGTGTGATTAAAGTAAAAAAGGGCAATGACTGGGCATATGTGCGGGTATGTTGCACAGGGCCAGTATTTGACGCAAAGGAGTTGATTTGGGAATGAAACTTTCTGTAAAAATAGCAGGTGTCGAGTGGAAAAATCCTATCACTACTGCATCAGGCACAGTAAACAGCGGTAAAGAATACAGCCCTTACATTGATTTTAATTTACTGGGTGCAATCACATCAAAAGGTGTATCAGGTAAAGAATGGAAAGGCAGTAAAGTCCCTCGTGTCACAGAAAGTTATGGAGGTATGATAAGCTCTATTGGGGTGCAAAACTTAGGCGTTGAAGCATTTATAAGAAATGATGTACCCTTTTTCCGCCGCATTGATACAGTGTCTATCGTTAATGTTTGCGGGCATGATATTGATGAATACTGCCATGTTGCCAGCAGGCTAACCGAAGCAGGCGGCATTGACATGCTTGAACTTAATATTTCCAGCCCCAGTATGCCAGGCGGGCCAATGCATATTGGTCATGATTGGAAATCTACAGAAGAAGTCGTGCGCCGTGTAAAAGCAGTCACAAATTTGCCTGTCATCGCTAAACTCAGCCCAAATGCTTATGATATTGTAGAAGTGGCAAAAGCCGCAGAAAATGCAGGGGCAGATGCCCTTTCGCTTATCAATACACTATCAGCCATGCGGATTGATATTGAACGCAAAAGACCTGTACTAGGCAATATTTTTGGCGGATTGTCTGGGCCTGCAATAAAACCTGTGGCGATAAGAAGCGTATACCAAGTGGCACAAGTTGTAAAAATTCCTATCATTGGCATGGGTGGTATCATGCGCGCAGAAGATGCCATTGAGTTTATTTTAGCAGGGGCAACAGCCATTGCTGTAGGAACGGCTAACTTTGTCAACCCCCGCGCTTCACTAGATGTACTTGAAGGTATTGAAGCTTATATGGAAAAACATGGTGTAGATGATGTGAATGATTTAGTTGGGGCGGCTATTTTATAGCCATAAGTATACACCTTCACCAATGATGAATGATAGGGAGGATACGGTTATGATATTCGATTACGAAAAAATGCAAACAGCAGATTATTATGTAAAGCCAAAAGATGATTTAGTCAAAGCCATTCGTGCCATGCCACTCGTCCCCGGTTGCTATCTTTTCATTGGAAAGGATGGGCAAGTTTTATATGTGGGCAAATCAAAGTGTTTGCGCAAGCGGGCTTCATCTTATCTAGGACGGCACAAAGATGAAAAAATTACTAAAATGATGCGGCTTGCAGCCAATGTGAGATATGAAACCACTGATACAGATATTGAAGCCATGTTGCTTGAGTATAAACTCATTAAAAATCACCTACCGCCATTTAATGCAAAAATGCGAAAAGAACACCCGCATTGGTATATCAATATTGATACTTCCCTACCCTATCCTAAGTTATATGCAACTTCGGAAGAAATGCAGAATCCAATGGGGTGTGTCGGGCCATTTTCACATCAAGAAAATGCCACCGATACAATGATGACCATAGGAGGATATTGGAAAATACCTGTATGTAGGCAAGGCGCAAAAAAGCCGTGTATGCAGTACCATACCAAGCAATGCCTTGCACCATGTATCTGCAAAATATCCGAGGATACATATGCACCTATTATAGAAAGTATTTGTGCTTTCTTTAGGGGGGACTATGCTTGTATATTCTATGAAATTGAAAAAGCAATATCAGCCGCAGCAAACGAAATGGCATTTGAAAAAGCAGCGCGTTTGCGTGACCAATATAAGGAACTTCATCATCTTTCCCAACGGATAAACCGTATGCCGCCTGAACTTGATAATAAAAATTATTGCTGTTGGTTAAAAAGCTACCATGAAGAAAGTCTGTTACTTGTATATATTGAAAACCGACTAACCACTGGGTATATGCGGTTTAAAGATATTCATAATCTATCCACTGACTTTAGACTGACAGCTATGCAAAAATTCATATCAGATAACGAAATTCCAAAAACCAGTGATTTTAAGCTTATAGAACCACAGCATTCAGAAGCCATGACCAATGCTTTGTTAGCAATAGATGTGTTGAGGAACTTTACAGATGTTTCACAATTAAAAGGAAGACGCTTATTAACTGCACTAATCAATAGCAAAATGACCCATCAACAAAATAAAAAGGATTGAGTCCTTTTTATTACAGAACTCAACCCCTTCAATTTAAACTACAGAGGACTCCAATAATAATTCTCCTGATTGAAAGCGATTAAAGCCCAATTGCTTCCAAGGCAATGTGGGTTCTAAGCCCAAAATCAATTCAGCCATGCTTAAACCTGTCGCTGGAGCCATCATAAAGCCATGACCAGAAAAACCAGCCGCCAAATAAAAACCAGGAAGCTGTGGGATTTGGTCATAGATAGGGTGTTTGTCTGGAGACATATTATAAAGCCCTGCCCATTGGCGTAGTATCCGCAGATTCTTTAAGGACGGAAGCACGTCTGTAATCGTCTTTGCCATTGCCTCTAAAAATGAGCTATCTGCGGTTATACGCAAATCATTCGGCTGGTCGGGGCAGGTACGCCCCATAATGAAAGAGCCATGGGGTACTTGCTGGCAATAAAAATTAAGGGAAAAGCTCATAAGCATTGCAGAAAGCATAGGCTCTACTGGCTCTGTCACCAGTATATTATGACGTTCGGAATGTAATGGTAAGTCTACACCTGCCAAAGCTGCAACGGCTTGACTATATCCTCCTGCGGCGTTGACCACTATCGTCGTGGCAATATGGCCATGTTCCGTATCCACACCGCTTATTTTACCCTGGGTTGTGGTAATGCCTGTAACATTTGTATTGATATATATTTCACCGCCTAACCTTTTAAACGCATTTGCAAAGGCTTGTGTCGTGTGAAATGGGTTGAGGTGCCCGTCCTTATGATGATATGCGGCGGCTAATATTTTCTTTGTATCCAGCAGTGGAACTATCTCTTTTGTCTCTTCGGGGCTTAACATTTTAGATGCTATACCAAGGCTATTTTGCAAAGCAACATTTTTTCTGGTTTGTTCCAGTTCATTTTCTGTTGTGGCAAGCATGAGATACCCACCTTGATGAAATTCTATACCATGAGCATAATCCAATTCATCTTGGGCATTTTCAAAAAATTCGCAGGAAAACTGGGACATACGACAATTAAGGGGTGCGCCCCACTGCTGGCGAATCCCTGCGCCGCACCGCCCTGTTGCACCAGCGGTCAGATAATCACGTTCCAAAAGTACGACATTTTTTGCCCCATGCTTTAGCAGAAAATATCCAATGGTCACACCAGATATACCGCCGCCGATAATCACTATATCAGCCGTTTTTCTCATGATTTTCCTCCATATGCCGCAACATCCCCCAGCTTCATACTTTTGACTATGGGACGATGTGTACCGGACGTTAATTCCGAAATAGGTTTTTTCAAGGCAGTAGATAGTTCGCGCATGACAAGGGGTATACATGTTCTGCCTTGACACGCACCCATACCCAGCCGTGTAATACGTTTTAACTCATCCACGGAAGTATATCCTTGGGCTATAAAAGACTGTATATCTGCAACGGTAATATCTGAACAACGGCACACAATACTATCATTATCCTCTGGAATACATATATTGCGCACTTTTTTTATCAAATCCTTGTCTACAGCAATGGAAATAACAGGGGTTTTATTGGCTGGAACAATGACATTGATAACCTCGGCATTGGCAATCGGATGTCCTTCACGGTCAAGGGCATGAAGTATTTGACCTTTTTGTGGCAGTGGTCTAAATTCATAGGGCAATTTTATCAATGCTTTGGTTTCAGACCAGTTGATATCTACGACTATAATAGCTAGACCAGGGCATTTCATCACACATAAACCACACCCATTACACTTATCATTGTCCATGACAGGCACATCATTGATGTCTGCAAAGGGCAGTATCGCTTGGCGAGGGCAAGCCATGGCACAGGGATTACATGGAATAGGCTGGAAGCATTCGATAACTGCTACAGGGCCTTCGTTCAATCGTGTTTCATTTGGAAAAGCAGAATCTATTTGTGTCTCCGTTGGTACGCCTGTTTTTTCTAACACTTAGGTTCACTCCATTTCATTCAAAGCTAACTTCTGCTTGTCTTATACCCGCTCTAATATGCGCACCTTTTGGGCCTTGGCGAAGGGACGCAAGCTGGTTTAAGCAATCTTGCTTCATGGCGGCCATGTTAGGCATTTCAAATCCCAAATATTCTGCCGCGGATATTCCTGCCAACTGACCACTGACCATTGCACTTGAAGCTTCTTCTACTCCGCCTACATCTCCTGCGATATAAATTCCTTTTTGCGATGTACGCATATATTTATCACGATAGGGAATATAGCCGCCCATAGGTGCTGAGAATGTCATTTTACAACCAATCTGCCATAACAATTCCGACAAAGGAGAAAGTCCAACAGCAATACATAATGCGTCAACATGGTAAGTAAATTCCGAACCAGATATTCCTTGCCAATTTTCATCAAGCTTCCAAAGAGTTACAGACTCTAACCCATTTGTATTTGCTCCTTTAGCATTTTTTATTGTATGTGATGTGAATATGGGTACGCCCATGCGTCTCAGCTTGGATGCATGGACTAAGTATCCGCCGATGGTTGGTGAACCTTCCACAACAGCAATCACTTCAACACCTGCTTGCATTAACTGATAGCTTACAATAAGACCGATATTTCCCGCACCCAACATGACTACCCGATTCGCAGGCTTTACGCCATATTGATTCATCAAGGTCTGTACTGCCCCTGCTCCATAAATGCCAGGTAAATCATTACCGGGAAAAAGAAGGGACTTTTCGCTTGCGCCTGTAGCCACCACAACTGCACTTGGCTTTATTTTTTGATATTGCCCCTCAATTTCCGCTGTCCAAATGCCATCGTCATAAGCCGCTAATACTGTAGCATGAGGCTGAATGGTGACATTCTCCATTTTATCTAATTCTGCCAGAAGAATATCTGAAATTTCAAAACCTCTGTGTGTTGCATATTGTTTTTCAGAGCCAAAAAACATATGGGTTTGCTTCACCAATTGTCCGCCAAGTTGATGGCTTCGCTCAAGTACTAACACACTAGCTCCTGCATTACCCGCCTTTATCGCCGCGGACAGTCCGGCAGGGCCTGCGCCTACCACAAGCAAATCAATATTTATCACTGTAAATTCCCCTTGCCTTTTTGGGATTCTACTACCATTCCGTCCTGTACCAATGTGATACATGTCTTCACATTGGCTTCACCATCCACAATCATCACACAAGAAGAGCAATTGCCTATGGCACAATATAATCCTCGGGGACGATGTTTATTTACGCTGTGGCTAAGGGTACGTATACCCGCCGCGTGAAGTGCCACAGCAATTGTCTCATTGTCAAAAGCAGAAATTTCTGTACCGTCAAAGGTAAATTTAACAGGGGAACTCCGCTTTAAATCCAAAATTGGATGTTCTGAAATCCTCAAGGAACAGCCTCCATTCATATAAGCTTAGTCGCTTAATTAAATTTACCATACTTGACACCAAGTCTTCAAGATATTATCTTACATTAGAGACAAAAAAAACACCTTTATGAGGTGCAATTTGGAGGAATTATATGAACAATGGTTTTTTTACCGTTCCAACCCCTGTGAACGAACCCGTCTTATCCTATGGAAAAGGCACACCAGAAAGGGCGGCTTTAGAAGCTGAATTAACACGCCAGTCTGCCGAAGTATTGGATATCCCCTTGATTATCGGCGGCAAGGAAATACGTACAAAGGAAAAAGGATATTGCCGTATGCCTCATGACCATGGGCATGTACTTGCAGAGTACGCTATTGCAGGGCCAGATGAGCTGAAAGCCGCCATGGATGCTGCTATGGACGCAAAGGCATCTTGGTATGCATTACCATGGGAACATAGAGCAGGGATTTTCCTAAAAGCGGCAGAGCTGTTAGCCGGGCCTTGGCGGCAGCGTTTAAATGCAGCAACCATGTTGGGGCAAAGCAAGACCGCTTATCAAGCGGAAATTGATTCAGCCTGTGAAATGGTAGATTTCTTACGTTTCAATGTGCATTTTGCCCAAGAAATTTTCCAAAATCAACCGATTAGCGCACCTGGCATTTGGAATCGCATGGAGTATCGTCCGCTAAGTGGGTTTGTAGCGGCAATTAGTCCTTTTAACTTTACTGCCATTGGCGGAAACTTACCGTCAGCACCTGCGATGATGGGCAACACAGTTTTATGGAAGCCTGCGGGTACAGCTGTGCTGTCTAACTATCTGCTTTACTTGTTAATGAAGGAAGCTGGATTACCTGACGGGGTGATTAACTTTGTTCCCTGCAATGGCCCAGATATAAGCACTTATGTATTAGCAGACCCTCGTATGGCAGGTTTTCACTTTACTGGTTCTACAGGCGTGTTTAATAGTTGCTGGAAACTTATTGGCGAAAATATTAGCCAATATGAAAGTTATCCCCGCTTGGTAGGCGAAACTGGCGGTAAAGACTTCATCTTTGCCCATCATACAGCCCCTATACAGCCTTTAGTCACAGCAATGGTAAGAGGTGCATTTGAATACCAAGGTCAAAAATGTTCGGCGGCTTCTCGTGCTTATATCCCCGAAAGCCTTTGGACACAAGTGAAGACACCGCTTTTGACCGAAATAGATAAATTAAAAGTTGGAGATGTGAGAGATTTTTCTAACTTCATGGGTGCAGTCATTGACGAAAGAGCCTACAAATCTATCGTTCAGTATATAGATTATGCAAAGGATTCTAAAGATGCAGAGATACTTTGCGGTGATTACAACGCTGAAAAAGGATGGTTTATTAAGCCAACAGTCATTCAGTCCAAAACCCTTGACTTTAAAACCATGAAAGAAGAAATTTTTGGGCCAGTACTCACAGTGTATGTATATGCAGATGACCAATTTGACGCGACATTAGAAAGTTGCTGTAATGTATCCCCTTACGCTTTAACTGGTGCAATTTTTTCACAAGACAGAGGTGTACTTGCATACATGGAGCAAAAACTGGCTGATGCGGCTGGAAACTTCTATATTAATGACAAGCCAACAGGTGCAGTGGTTGGTCAACAACCCTTTGGCGGCAGCCGTGCATCCGGAACAAATGACAAGGCAGGCAGTGTGCTTAATCTACTTCGCTGGGTTAGCCCACGTACCATAAAGGAAACATTTGTTCCAGCAGAAACAGTGGCTTATCCGTTTATGGATTAAGAAATTGTGAGTAACTCCCAAATAAATGGACAAAACAAAAAAAGACCTCCAATCGTAAAATAAAAAACGAAAGGAGGTTTTTTTTAATTATGAAGGAAAAAAAGGTGTAGCCTATCCAGCTGACCTTTTTGCTTTTCTTCTGGATAATCTTTGTGGCGGTCGGTAGAAACCACTGCTTTACTAAGCATAGGCGGTTGAGTCATAAAAAATGATGAACACGTCCTTACCACGCTTCATATGATACTAGCAAAAGTATTGTATGGAGCGTGATTTTTTTATGTTTATGCGTCAGTCACCCAATGGGCATCCTGTGAATATGCCAAATCCATTTTCACCGCCGTCGCCCCATCCTCACCCCCACCCACCAAGACCGCCCCACCCACATCCACACCCACCAAGACCGCCGCACCCGCCAAGACCACCCCATCCACCTCAACCGCACCCCCACCCACCAAGGCCGCCCCATCCACCACACCCAATTCCGCCGCGTCCAATGCCCCCGCGTCCGCCAGCCCCTTTTACGGACTATGGGCCATTCCCCTATGTCACGAATATTCGTGAAGCGACCCTTGAAAATTCAAATTATCGCCAAGCTTTGTGGACAGGTAAATATTTGCAAAACACCCTCATGTCCATTCCCCCAGGCGGTGACATTGGGCTTGAAATCCACCCTGATACAGACCAATTTTTACGTATCGAAGACGGGCAGGGCATTGTCCAAATGGGTGAGAGCCGTAATCATTTAAACTTCCGTCAACCTGTTTTAGCTGGGTACGGAATCTTTATCCCTGCGGGAACATGGCATAATGTGACCAATGTGGGCACTGGTGATTTAAGACTATATTCTATTTATGCACCTCCTCATCATCCACACGGTACAATTCATCCTACAAAAGCCATTGCAGAAAGGATGGGAGACTGATATAATACCAAGAGAAAGTCAAAGGAGGAGCGAGTATGAAATTAGTAATGGCAATTATCCACGATGAAGACGCTTTTCACATTATGGATCATCTTAGCGCAAAGGGCTTTAGCGTAACTAAGCTAGCGTCTACAGGCGGATTCCTCCGTGCTGGCAATACAACGCTTATTTGCGGTTGCTCGGAAGAGAAAATTCCAGAGCTTATCGAAATTGTTGAGAAAAAATGTAAAAGTCGTAAGCAAATCACATCGGTAAACGCAATGAATGTGAATGCAAACGAAAGCTTTGCACCCTATCCCGTTGAGGTCACTGTTGGCGGCGCAACAATCTTCGTACTAAATGTAGAAGAATTTAAAAAAGTTTAACATGATTCTTGACATTGACAGAGGAGGAACAGGCTGGTTATGGAGATGAAAGTATCGGAAATGCTGGCGGCACGTTTTAACGAAGTCAACACAGTTAAACCACGTCCAGAGCAAGAAGATTTCAGCTTCACCTTAAAACGTCTAAGTGACGAAGGTTTGGCAGACCGTTTGCAAGGTTTGCTTAGTGAAATAACCACCCAAGGCAAGCGCGTTGCTGACCATATGGATTTTGGCGAGCTAAAAGCCTATAGGAGTTTAATCACAAACTTCATTAACGAAGTGGTGACCCATTCCCATGAGTTTAGCCGCGAGAATTTTCTTGACCGTCGTGGGCGGCATCATGTTTATGGTATTGTACGGCTTGTCAATAAAGAACTAGACGATTTGGCACAGGAACTTTTAAAGCAAGAGAAAAACTCCCTTTCCCTTTTGGAAAAAATTGATGAGATTAACGGCTTGCTTTTAGATATGGTTGTATAAAAATCATGAGCCATGCTTATATATTTGAAGGAAATGCAATAGCAAAAACTGCTGCCGTTCACCTTGCCAAAGGGCTAAACTGTTTGGACACTGCTACAAAAAATCCATGTGGCGAATGTCTCAGTTGCCGTACCTTTAATAGTGGCAATCACCCTGATACAGTGTATGTTACAGGGTCAAAGCAAAGTGGCATTGGGGTGGACGATGTGCGTGACCAAGTTTTGTTACCCATGGCCCACAAGCCTTTCCAATATCAGTACAAAATTTTTATCGTAGATAAAGCAGAAACCCTTACCCCTGCGGCGCAGAATGCCTTGTTGAAGACCATTGAGGAACCTGCGCCCTACGGGGTTTTTTTGTTTATTGCAACCCACCTGCATCATTTTTTGCCAACAGTTTTATCCCGCTGTATCGTTAAGCGGATAAAAGAAGAAAGTGATTCAATGACATGTGACCCAGCATTGCAAACATTGGCACAAAAAATTTCTGATGAAATATTGGGTGCAGATATATATAAGGCTTTTGCGATGTATCGTATGTTTGAGCCGCTGGACAAGACCGCCGTTGCACAAGTGTTGGACATGCTGTATGTTATCACAGGGCAAAAGATTGTTAATGCAACACAAACAGGGCAACCACCCAATCCATCTTGGTTTGCCGCAACGACAGCAATCACTAAAACAAAAAAAATCCTAGCGCAAAATGGCAATGCGCAATTAGCAATAGAGCTAATGCTCAACGAAATGAGGTAACATGTGACAATTGTAGGCGTAAGGTTTAAAGAGGTAGGAAGAATTTACTATTTCGACCCTGGTAGTATTTCCATGGAGGATTTAGTACAAAACACACCTGTAATCGTGGAAACTTCACGGGGCATTGAGTATGGGCTAATAGCCATGGAAAAAATGGATAAGGACGTATCAAATTTAAGTCAGCCTATACGTAAAATTATACGGGTTGCAACAGAAGCTGATACCGCTCAAGAAGAGTCTAATCGCAAAAAAGAAATTGAAGCGAGGGGCATTTGTCAAGAAAAAATTAAAGTACACAATCTTGAAATGCATCTTGTAGATGTAGAGCTAACCTTTGACCTAAGCAAAATTGTTTTCTTCTTTACGGCTGATGGACGGGTAGATTTTCGTGAATTGGTGAAAGACCTTGCGGCTACCTTTAAAATGCGTATTGAACTGCGTCAAATTGGTGTGCGGGATGAAGCCAAAATGCTTAGTGGCATTGGCATTTGCGGGCGTGTACTTTGTTGTGCGTCATTTTTGGACGAGTTCCAGCCAGTGTCCATTAAATCTGCAAAAGACCAAGGGCTTAGTCTCAACCCTACAAAAATTTCAGGTATTTGCGGCAAGCTCATGTGTTGCCTTAAATATGAAGAAGAAACGTATGCCTTCTTAACCGAAGGTATGCCGGGCGTAGGGGACAAAGTGCGTACGCCCGTGGGAGATGGCGATGTCATAAGCATCAATATTTTGCGCCAAACTGCAAAAGTTGCTGTGCGTGTCAAAAATGGTGAAGACCCTACAATCGACATTTATCCCGTTGAAGACATTACAGTTCTAGAAAAACGCCCCCAATGCGAACGCGGTTGCAACTGCTCAAATTGCAAAGGGATTCACTAAAAGGAGATGTTTATATGGATTCAGTCCAAATGATTAAGGCGCTTACTTATGCCTTTGGCGCACCTGGTTTTGAGGATGATGTCATTGAAGTGGCAAAGCAATATGTTCCGGCGGGATACAACACCAAGCGTGACAGCCTGCTTAATTTCTACATTGAAAAAGAAAAGAACCCAAATCTTCCAACCCTTTTGTTAGATGCCCATTCAGATGAAGTTGCCCTGATTGTACAAGCTGTAAAAAGTAACGGAACGATTGTTTTTGCCCCCCTTGGGGCATGGGTTCCTGCTGCACTATATGCCCAGCGTGTAGTGATTAAAAACCGTGAAGGAAAGCTTGTTACAGGTGTCATTGCTTCAAAAATGCCTCATTTTGGTGGGGACAAAGAATCTCCGCCAACCATGACCAGTATGACCATTGATGTAGGTGCATCTTCTTATGATGAAGTGGTCAATGACTATAAAATTGGCCCTGGTTGTCCAATTACCCCGAAAGCTGAATTTGAACAAGCAGGGGATATCCTGTTCGCTAAGGCCTTTGATGACCGTATTGGTTGTGCCGCTGTCCTTGATGTCATGAATAAACTCAATGGGCACACTTTAAATGTCAATGTGTCTGGTGTACTTACAAGCCAAGAAGAAGTGGGGCTTCGTGGTGCAGAAGTTGCCGCAAATGTGATAAAACCTGATATTGCTATTTGCTTTGAAGGCGCACCTGCGGATGATACTTTGGTAGAACCCCACATGATTCAAACGGCTATGAAAAAAGGCCCAATGATTCGCATTATGGACGTGTCACTTATCGTAAACCCACGTTTCCAGCGTTTTTGTATGGATATAGGTAGAAAATTTAACATTCCTGTGCAAGAAGCCGTGCGCACAGGCGGTGGAACCAATGCGTCTGTTTTCCATATGTCAAGCATGGGCGTTCCTACCATTGTCATGTCATGCCCTGTACGATACGCACATAGCCACAACTCCATGTGTTCAATCACAGATTATCACAACACAGTGGCTTTAACTGTGGAAATTGTAAAGGCACTAAATGCGGAAATTATAGCGCAGTTTTAATAATAGATGATAAGATAAAATGTAAAGACCCTAACTAAATAGGGTCTTATTTTATATTGTTGTCTAAAACAAAATATCTCTAGGAAGCGGTAGGCACATGAATAAACATATCATTATTATTGAAGGGTATCTTGCGTCTGGGAAATCAACCTTTGCACGGCTATTATCAAGTGGGCTCAATGTTCCTTATTTGATTAAAGATACTTTTAAAGAAGCCTTATGTACAAGTGTTTCAATAAATAGCAGAGCAGAAAGCAGTCAATTTTCTGCCATTACCTTTGACGCTATGATGTATGTTGTAGAAAGATTTATGGAGACAGGTCATCCTATTATTATTGAGGGGAACTTTGTACCTGCTGGAGTAAAAGATATAGATGAATCCGACAGAATTATGAAATTGATTAACCGGTATTCATATAAATCACTTGTGTTTAAATTCGTTGGTGATACCCAGGTCTTACATGAACGATTTGTTAAACGTGAAAAATCACCTGAACGGGGAAAAGCAAATACAATGTTTTCTGAAGTTTTGTATCATGATTTTGATACGTGGTGTCGTAGTTTAGATGGGTTTAATATTGACGAGGAAATAATAAAAATTGATACAACGGATTTTACAAAGATTGATTATACCCATTATATTGAAAAGGCACGTTTATTTATGTCAGGTGAAGCAAAATAATATTAAACAAAGTACCTTGTAATGAAAGGTACTTTGTGATATGATATTGAAAAAGGAGGCGTATATGAGTATTCAGCTCAAGAAAGGTACTTTGGAACTATGTGTTTTGAGTTTGTTGTCACGAACAGATATGTATGGGTTTGAGTTAGTTGGGGCAATATCTGCGCAGATACAAATTTCCGAAGGTACAATTTATCCGCTTTTAAAGCGTATTAAAGATGAAGGATATGTAACCACTTACTTGCAAGAATCCCAAGAAGGGCCTTCACGAAAGTATTACAGCATTACAGATGATGGGCGAAGCACTTTACAAACATTGGAAGCCGAATGGCATAGCATGGTCACTGGCATCAATAAAATTTTAGGAGGAAACTAAGATGACAAAACAAGCATTTATTCATGAATTGGAAACTGCTTTGGCACATATCCAAAAAGAAACACGTGAAGAAATTATAAGTGATATCAGTGAGCATTTTTCTGAAGGCGCAACACAAGGTATCAGTGAAGATGAAATTTGTCAAAAATTAGGTCAGCCAAGCAGTATCGCCGCGCAAGTTTTGGAAGCGTATAAAGAAAGCCAATATTCAAATGAAGCCAAAAACTATGGGAATAAGGAAGATATAGACATAAACTTTAATGAAACGATATTTCATGTTGATATAGACCTTCCTGTATCAGATGTTCATTTTACTCCATCCCCTAATGGGCATTTTCGTGTGGTGATGAAAAGACATCATAGATTAAAAAATCTTGATGTGTCAGTTAAAAATGGAATACTTGGCGTTTCTGCCAAGAAGCCGTTTTTATTGCTTCATTTGCCGACTAAAAACAAATGTGAAGCAACAATATATGTGCCTACAGGGTTTGCAGGAGAAATAAAGGTGAAACTAGGTGCGGGAAAGATATCGGCTCATGGCACCCATGGTCATCTTAACTTCCGTACAGGGGCAGGTAATATTGCCATAGATGAATGTAGTCATGGCAATGTGACACTCAATACTGGCGCAGGGAATGTAGACTTGATTGCAGGGGAAACTCAAGAGTTAAAGATAAACACTGGTGCAGGGGAAATCAAGGCTAAGATTGCCAAAGTGAGTGGTGAATCAAAAATTTCTACTGGTGCAGGGTCTATTAAAGTCACGGCTATTGATGTGGCAGAAAATATGAAAATCTCATCAGGTATGGGTGAAATTAAAGTACATTTGCCAAGGGATATTCACTGTCACATAGCCACACCAAAATCAGGCATGGGTTCTGTATATAATGAAATCGTTGGCAATCCAAATGCACAACATGTATTAAAAACATCAACAGGTATGGGTTCTGTACAATTGCTGGCATTGTAAAGCATAAAAAAAGGCGTGCTCGGTTTAATTTCCGACACGCCTTTTTTTGTAATTACTACATAGAAGATTCAATCATTCCCCGTGTAAACAATGCACTTGATTTTCCTTTTGTTCCATTGCCACTGGCATAAAGTGCATAAAACACACCAGTGAATCCAAGCTCATGGGCTTCTGTTGACACATGCCTTGTTAAGGCTTGACCTAAAAATATTTCTTGATGATTGACGATAGCACCCATACGATACTTTAACGGCTCGGCATGAATGATAATGGTTATCTTGTCAGATTCAATAGGCATTTGATTTTCTATATGAATAATATCACCCACAACTTTGCGGAAAGATAAACAAAGTTTATCATCCACACGGCTTATAAAAATATCAAAATGCGCATCAAACTTATAAAAAACTGAAATACCTGCTTCTTCATTACAATCTACAGGGTTAAACATAAAGTCAAAGACGGCACGTTGTTCTAAATGTCTTTGCCTTATGCCTAAAAAAGCAGGATTTGCAATATCAGAAAGGTTATAGGCGTTTCCTGTAAGTTGTAATCCTAAATCAGTAAAACGATAGCAATTTTCATCAGGGTTGCGTAAATACACCCAGTTAAAATCCCATTTTTTAAAATCTGTACTGTATTCATGATACAGGTTTTGTGCAATCCCTTGACCAATAGGCACATGCATATCAATTTCTATAGGTTTTCCATCGTTGATAACAGGCCAATCATCCACCCAAGTCACAGGCGCAAGAAATGTCTCTCTTCCCAAATGGTGAAAATATTGATGGGTTTGACGGTATCCCAAAAATACTGCCCACCAATTGCCTTGATTATCTTCAATAAAATCAGCATGACCAACGGCTTGAATCAAATGTCCTTTTTGGTTTTGATGGGTTAGAATGGGATTTAAAGGACATGGTTCATATGCCCCATAAAGGGTTTTACTTCTCGCAATAGTCACCATATGATTAAGCTCTGTTCCTCCTTCGGCAACAAGCTGATAATACCAGTCCTCGCGTTTATAAATATGCGGGGCTTCTGGGGAATTTTGTCCAATACCTCCCCACAAAGGGGTAGATGGTTTTAAAAACTTCCCTGTTTTCATGTGAATAGGTGCCATAAGAAATCCAGACTTATATACACTTCTGTCTCGGGCATTGGATATGAAATGGGCAGTGCCATCATCATCAAAATAAAGAGATGGGTCAATCCCATCTTGGTCAACTAAAATAGGATCTGACCATTCCCCCGCTGGGTCTTTTGCATATACATAAAAATTACCTATTTTTGTTGTGTTTGTTGTCACCATATAAAACAAATCATCATGATGATTATAGCGTATGGTTGCAGCATAAATGCCCTTTGACGCAGGGATATTTTCTAGGTCAAGCTGACTTTTTCTGGTTAAGCAATGTCCAATTTGCGTCCAATTCACCAAATCTGTAGAATGAAAAATTGGAACCCCAGGGAAAAACTCAAATGATGATGTGACTAAATAAAAATCATTACCCTTTTTACAAATGCTTGGGTCGGGATAAAACCCGGGGATTATAGGATTTTTGTAATTCATAAGACCTCCAATGTACAGGATACCCCATCAAATTTTACGATAGCTCCCATAGGCAGTGATGTTGTTGGTATAAGATGTCCACAGGGGAAATTATATATTGCTGGGCAGTTTAAATTTAAGTTGTGTAAAATTTCAGGTATTTCCAAACTATAATTTGGGTCGATGGGTGGGCAATTTGTAAAGTCACCAAAGATAATCCCTGCACAGTTGTCAAATTTTCCAGCAAGACGTAAGCCATTTAACATTCTGTCTATTCGTGGCGGATTGATACCTACATCTTCAATGAAAAAAATCTTTCCCGCGGTGTCAATCTCATAGGGTGTGCCCATGGTGGCAGAAAAGCAAGATAAATTACCGCCGCATAAAGCACCTTCGGCAATGCCGCTGACTAAAGTTTTAGGTTGGTGATTTTCAGGATATTCAACTAAACCAGAAAACCGTGTATCAAAAATAAACCGTTCAAGATGTGAAAGGGTATACGTATCTGCATCAGCAAAATTTGGCTCGGAAAACATAGGTGTGTGGAAGGTCACTAACTGGGTACGTTGATTGATTGCAATATTCAATGCTGAAACATCACTATATCCAAAAAAGGGCTTAGGATTCTTTTTAATTGCTTCATAATCAATCTTATCTAAAATTTTGCCAGCACCATTTCCACCTCTGATACAAAAAATCCCGTGAATTGAAGTATCCTTAAAAAATCGGTTAATATCACCGGCACGTACACTATCTTCTCCTGCAAAATGCCCATAACTACTGTGACAGCTTTCTCCAACTACCACGTCAAATCCCAAATTTGTTACATACGAAAGGGCGTAATCTAAACGCACGTCACCAGCAACGGGGCTTGATGGTGCAACCAGTGCAACCTTATTCCCCTTAACTAATGCTTTAGGAAAAATCATAAGCAATACCTCCATAAAAATAAGGAAGAGTGATACTTTCACCCTCCCTTAAATCATAAGTTTAATTTATTGACCTACAACATGGGTGAGATATTCGTCAAGTGCATTGTTTAATGCATCTGCCCATAAGTCTAAAAGTTCTTGTACAGTAATTTGACCAAGCAATGCTTCTTGGATTGCAGGCCCTGCAATGGTGTTGTTGATGGATGCAAACTCGGGAAGGAATTGAGGAAGACCGTTGCTTGTAGCATTTGGTGCGTTAATTGCAGCTGTCATTGTGGCAATGTGTTCAGCTTCATTAAACCATGCTTCTTCCATAACCCTTATATTACTTGGCAATTGCCCAAGTGTTTCATTCCATTCGCTATTGTTTTCTGCGTTAATCATCCATGTGAGAAACTCAAATGCCGCGTCTGGATGTTCTGTTGATGCAAATACAGAATAACCATGAACAGAAGTGGACAGGTTGCGTGTGCCAATGCGGGAAAGGGGCATTGGAATCGCCTCAAATGCATTATAATCATCAAATGCATCTGCATGGTTTTGGTATGAACCAAGGTTGTGAATCATACTGCCTGCAATACCTGTTGTAAAGTTTGCTGTAATTTCCATATGCCCGGCAACAAGGTCGCCTTCAGGTGTATGCTCGCCAAACAATGCAAAGTATCTTTCAATGAATGCAACATTATGGGGGCTGTTGAGTGTAGTCACGTTATTCTCAAATACATTTTCGCCGGAATAGCTGAAAATCATTTCAAAAAGCGTTGCAGCAGAACCAGGGCCGCCCCGTAATGTATGCCCGAAACGTACTTGTGATGGGTCTGTCATAGCTTCAACTGCATGAAAGAAATCATCCCATGTCCATGTGGCTTGGTTGGTGATACCTTGCTCTGCCAACCAATCTGTACGTACCCAAATTGTGTGAGTGTTAGATGTTGCAGGAAGCATGTAAAGCCCGCCATGTGCATCAAGGTTTCTTATTTCAGAAATCAACGCAGGAACCATCTCTGTGCGTGCGTTCCAACTATCATAGCGGGAATCAAGTTGTAACAATGCGTCACGTAAAACAAGGTTTGCAACCCAACCATGCATGAGGTCAGTCACGTCAGGCTCTTCATTTGCAGAAAGTGCCATGTTGATTCTGTTGAGTGCGTCATCTTGAGGAAGTGGTACATATTCTACAAATATACGGTCTTGCGATGCATTAAATGCATGAACATGACTGGATAAAACAGGCAAACGAAGGGGGTCAGAATTGATTACCCAATAGGTAAGATGAATCACATCATCTTCATCATCCGAGCCACATGCCGTAAATGCTAAGGCAAAAGCCAAAACTGCTGCCATTAAAACCACTACTTTAAATTTTGACATTAAAGTCACTCCTTTTTATTTTAGGCGCGAAATTTGCGCTTGGTTCACCTTTATCCTTTTACAGAACCCGCCGCTAATCCTGTGATTAAATATTTTTGTAAATATACAAACATCAACAAGGCAGGAACAAGGGCTATCATACTACCAGCTGCCAATATGCCATGATTGGCTGTATATTCGCCAATAACAGACCTAAGACCAATAGGCAGTGTAAAATTTGTACGGCTGGTCATAAACATAAATGCATACAAAAACTCATTCCACACGCCAACAAAAGAAAACGCCGCCGTTGCAACAAGCCCCGGTATCAAAAGAGGAATAACTGTCTTAAAAATAGCACCAATTCTACTGCACCCGTCAATTGTTGCAGCTTCTTCCAACTCAATAGGTATGCCAGAGACAAAACCTCTCATCAGTATAGAGTTAAAAGATAACTGCATGGTTGTGTTGATGAGTACTAAAGAAAAATGATTGTTTAAAAGATTCAAATTTCTAAAAATCATAAACAATGGCAATATTAACATGGCGGCTGGTAAAAACTGCGTTGCAAGCATCATAAACATAAAAGCATTTTTGCCGCGAAACTTGAAACGGCTTAATGAATACCCTACAAATATTGAAAAGAATGTCACAAGTGTAACGCTTAATACTGCAACAAACAAACTGTTTCTAAAATACATATTAAAGCCTACAACATCCCAAGCAGTGATAAAGTTTGTAAAAGTTGCAGGAATGGGAAGGTATCTTATAGGGAGCGATACAATGTCTCTTTCATGCATTAAAGATGTACGCACTGTCCAATATAGTGGAAATATAATAAAGGTTAATATTAAAATCATTGGCAAATAAAACATTAAAACACGCTTTGGCCAGTAAAATTTGGGTCGCATCTTAATCCTCTTTTCCGAAACGGCTGGCTTTTAAATATATCATGGCAAAGACAAGCAATATGAAAAATGATACTGCTGCAAGTGCAGAACCATATCCAAAGTTTTGGTCAGTCACCGCAGTGTTTACAATATACATCGTGAGTGTGGTGGTTGCACGTGCTGGGCCACCGCCTGTAAGGTTCATAATAAGGTCAACGGCATTAAATTCCCAAACTGTGCGAAGCAGTGTGGCAAGGATTATGGCTTCTTTTAAATGAGGCAGCGTAATGTAGAAGAACTTTTGAAAAGCATTTGCACCATCAACATCACACGCTTCATAAATTTCTGGCGAAACGGTTTGTAGTCTTGCTAAAATCATAATAGCAAAGAATGGTATCCCCCTCCAAATGCCGGCAGCAGCGACAGATGGAAAAACAAAACTCATGTTTGCAAGCCATGCAATGTGGGTTTGAATAATACCCAAGTCTAGTAAAATAGCATTAAAAACCCCAACATGCTGATGGTACATCATGCTCCACATCATGGCAGTTAAAACCCCTGATATTGCCCACGGATAAAACATAATCGTGCGCACAAGCCCTCTAAACTTAAATGCTTTGTTGAGCATTAAAGCAATAATCATGCCAAAAACAAGCTGGAAAGACACCTGAACAACAACCCACTGTAATGACACCCATAGACTTCCCACAAACACAGTGTCTTCTATGAAGATGTGAACAAAGTTATCAAAGCCAGCAGGGCCGTCTGCCCATGGACGCATTAAATTTTGATGTTGGAAGGCATAATAAAAAACATTTGCAACAGGATAAAATAGAAAAACTGTAATTAAAATAATTGCAGGTGCAATAAATAAGTATGCCAAAAAGTTTTCTCGCTCAAATAAACCTTTGCCTAATGCGCGAGATTTTTTTACTGGTTTCATAATGCAACTCTCCTTATTACGGCACAGATTAACATAGGAAACCGATTTCGTCAACATTCATTTTGTTCAAATTTATACGTATCCTTAGTAAATCTTGCCGAATCAATAGACAGCATTTGTAGGCTTTGCTATAATTATAGTCATTGCAATAGGAAATAATCATGAAGGAGTATATATATGCCTGCATTAGATTTTCCATTAGAACAGCTAAAAACTTATACAGGGTCAAGCCCACTGCCAAAAGGGTTTGATGTGTATTGGGATAAGGCTTTAAAAGTCCTTGACCAGCAATCCCTTGATTTTGAACTTGAAGATGTAAACTTTTCTGCCCCAGGTGTCATTTGTAAAAATTTATTTTTTACAGGTGTAGGCGACGCAAGAATCGGCTGCAAATTTATTCGCCCAGAAAATGTGAGTGGGAAAATACCTGCAATAGTTATGTTTCATGGATACTCTTCCCATTCAGGCGGGTGGGTGGATAAATTGCCTTATGCATATGCTGGATATGCTGTGCTTGCCATGGATGTTCGGGGGCAAATGGGTCTTTCATCAGATAATACGACAGTCATGGGAAATACATTACGTGGACATATTATTCGCGGACTTTATGGAAATAATCCAGATAATTTATTTTTTAAAAATGTCTTTTTAGACACCGTTCAAACTGCCCGTGTACTCATGTCAATGGATTTTGTTGATGAAAACAGAGTAGGGGCTACAGGCGGTTCACAGGGCGGCGCGCTGACCCTTGCATGTGCGGCATTAGAGCCGCGTATTAAAATGAATGCCCCTATTTATCCGTTTTTGTCAGACTATAAACGCTCTTGGGCAATGGACTTATTTCAAGCCGCCTATGAAGAGCTTTCATACTACATTCGCAATAAAGACCCGCGCCAGCAAAATATGGATGAAATGTTTGAAACTTTAGGATATATTGATGTATCAAATTTAGCACCTAGAATAAAGGGCGAGACATACATGTTTATCACACTGATGGATACCACATGTCCGCCAAGTACCCAGTTTGCGGCATATAACAAAATAATTGCAAAAAAATCCTGCGAAGTGTATCCCAATCATGGGCATGAGGCACTTCCAGAATCTGCGGAACTGATTTATAATTTCTTTAAAGGCTTATAAATTCCATATAAAGGGGATGGCTCACGTCATAGTGAGACATCCCCTTTAAACTTGAATCCATCTATATTGAACCCACCAAAATTGTTAATAATTGTGGTGGTCAGCGTGTTATACACTTTCATTTTTTCGCTTTTTTCTATAGCAGTGATAGCCTTGGCAATCAATCTGCTAATCATAGAATCAGGTAATTCCTTGAGTAAATATTTATCTCTGACAATAGGACTTGTAATATTTCCATAAACTGTTTTACTGTTGTATGGCAGATTGATATACGCCATGTATTTTTCAATGAGCATGTTTAAGCGGGTAAAATACATAAAATCAAAGTCTGGTTTTTGCGTTTCGTATGCATCTTGTAAGTCGTCCAGCATATCCCAAAAAAAATACTTATCTAAGTCAGATATAGAAACAATCGTCTGACTTGAATCATAAAAATCTGCAATCATACTTTGGGCTTTTTCTTTAAGGGTGGCGACATCTCCAACGGTATCTAATATAATTTTGCCTGTGACAAATTGTGTTTGACTCATAAGGCTTTTATCTTTTAAATCATCGTTAAAATAGCAAAGAATCTGTTTTAAAGGGTTTGCAAAGTATTCTATAAGTAGACCATCAATGATTCTATTTCCGCGCTCTCTATACGCAACATCATTATCAAGAACAATATGGACATCCAAATCAGAATGTTTCGTGGGATGTCCTGTGATGTAACTTCCACACACTAATACACCAACAACATCATCAATGTATTCAAAATCTGAAAGAAAAACATCCAGTTTATTTTTCCACTCGCTCATTTTTAAACACTATCTCCTAGCCCAAATAGACACTTTGTATTTTTGCTGGTTTGAGCATATACGGCTTCGGCGGTTATGCCTTTTATTTTTGCAATTTCTGCGGCAACAAAAGTAAGATATGTTGAGTTGTTGCGCTTACCGCGGTAGGGCTTGGGGGTTAAATATGGACAGTCCGTTTCCAATAGCATACTTGATAATGGAATTGCGGCAACTGTGTCTTGAAGTTTACCGCTTTTATCAAAGGTGATTACGCCGCTTATACCAATATAAAAACCCAGTTCTACATATTTAAGTGCAAGTGCTGTATCACCAGAAAAGCTGTGAATAACCCCCCGCCGTACTGACGAAGCTTCTATCATGTTAAAAACTTCATCATTTGCGTCACGGGAATGGATAACTACAGGTAAATTGACCTTATGGGCAAGTGCTAATTGATGGTTAAATCCCTTCCTTTGAACATGGGCTGGAGAGAAGTTATGGAAGAAGTCCAAACCAATTTCACCAAAGGCTACTACTTTTTTATGGGTACATAGGTCTTCTAATGCTTTTAGGACTTGTTCATTGATAGTTTTTGCATCATGAGGATGTACGCCCACTGTGGCGTACACATGAGGATAAGCTTCCGCCATTTCGACGGAAGCCTGTGATGATTCTAAATCATAACCAATGTTTATAACCGTACTTATACCTTGGCTGGGTAAAGCATTTAATAATGTTTCTTGGTCTTCGTTAAATTGTTTATGATTATAATGTGTGTGTGAATCAATTATCATTATTTATCCTTTTCTATGCGAGGGAATGCAGGTGCGCCTTTGGTTACAGTCAAACTGCGGTGAAGCAGACCAAATGTTTTCGCGCTCTCCCATGTGGTGAGGGCTGGGTCTGTGATATTTAATTGTTCACAAATGATTGCAGGGGTATTGGGCATGGTGGGCTTAATGGCAATGGATACAATACGCAATGTCTCTGCCAAGTGGTAGAGTACGTTTGCAAGTTCTGCTTTTTTGCTTTCATCCTTGGCAAGCACCCATGGCTGACTTTCATCAATGTATTTGTTGGCACGGCGCACCAAATCCCATGTGTGATTTAAGGCTTCAGAGAAAGCCAATGCGTCCATTCGGTCTTCTACTTTTCCAAGCATTGCTTTTGCCATTTCTCCAAGTGCATTATCAAATTCAGAGTTTTCTGCTTCCAGTAGCGGCAATGTTCCACCAAAGTACTTGTCTACCATGCCCACAGTGCGGGAAAGCAGATTACCTAAATCGTTTGCAAGGTCGGCATTATAACGGTTGATGAGTGCAGTTGGGGTGAAGTTCCCATCTGGACCAAAAGTAAATTCCCGTAAAAGAAAGTAGCGGATTGCATCAACGCCATATTCATCGACCAGTGCTTTGGGACTAATCGCATTGCCAAGGGATTTACTCATTTTTTTGCCATCATATTGAAGCCAGCCATGGCTGAAAACCTGCTTAGGTACAGGCTCCCCAAGTGCCATGAGAATACATGGCCAAATCACCGCATGAAAACGCACAATTTCTTTGGACATTAAGTGTAAATCCGCTGGCCAATAGCGTTTGTAGTCACTATCCTTATCAGAAAGAAATCCTAATGACGTAATATAATTGGGCAAAGCGTCAATCCATACATAAATCACATGCCCTGGGTCAAAATCCACAGGAACGCCCCATGTAAATGACGTGCGGGATACGCATAAATCCTCTAACCCCGGTTTAATAAAATTATTCATCATTTCATTACGGCGGGCGACAGGCACAAGAAAATCTGGATGGTCTTCATATAATTTTTCTAAAGCCCCTTGATATTTGCTCATGCGGAAGAAATAGCTTTCTTCTGTAACCCGTTCTACAGGGCGGCCGCAATCTGGGCATTTTCCATCAATAACATCACGTTCATTAAAAAAAGTTTCATCTGGTGTGCAGTACAATCCTTCATAACTTCCTTTATATATGTCACCTTGGTCATATAATTTTTTAAAGATTTTTTTAACTGTTTCTTGATGGGCAGGGTCAGTCGTGCGGGAAAAATAATCATAGTCGCAGTCCATGGTTTTCCATACTTCTTTGTAGATACTTACGAGATTGTCTACAAAAGCTTGCGGATGAACACCTGCATCTGCTGCAGCACGTTCTACTTTTTGCCCATGCTCATCTGCACCTGTAAGAAATTTCACATCAAATCCGCGTTCTTTTTTATATCGTGCCATAACATCTGCTGCCACAGTGGTATAAGTATGTCCAATGTGGGGGTCAGCATTGAGATAGTAAATGGGGGTGGTAATGTAATAGGTTTTCATGGGGTGAGTGCCTCCTGTATTTCATATTCATTTTCTGGTTCACTTTCTAAAAAGCGTGGTGCAAGTATACCTACTGCTGCCATCATAAGTATTAAAAGTATGAACAAGAACATTTGAAAATGTTTGTTTTTCATGACTGCTTTCCTATTTTCATAGACAATGCGATGCGTTTCTTCTTCACATCAACACTCATGACTTTGACTTTAACAACTTCACCAACTTGGACAGCTTCCAGGGGATGTTTAATGAACTTATCACCAATTTGTGAGATATGAACCAGTCCATCTTGATGAACACCAATGTCTACAAATGCACCAAAGTCAATCACATTGCGCACTGTTCCCGTTAAAATCATGCCCTCTTGCAAGTCTTCCATTTCAAGTACATCACTGCGAAGGAGTACAGGGGGAAGTTCGTCCCGTGGGTCACGCCCGGGTTTTTCTAACTCGGCAATAATATCTTTTAATGTAGGAATGCCTACTGCCAAAGTTTTTGCCATCGTTTCATAGTCTCGTTGGGGTGTTCCGCTAAGTGCCTTTAGTGACTTAATGGCTTGTACAGGCTTGTCTGCAATTTTTAAATATGCTTCGGCAATAGTATAGGATTCAGGGTGAACACTTGTGTTATCCAGGGGATTCTTTCCTCCTGGAATGCGCATAAATCCTGCACATTGTTCAAATGCTTTTGGCCCAAGTTTGCTGACTTTAAGCAGTTGTTTGCGTGATTCAAATTTTCCATTTTCCTCACGATACGCCAGAATATTTTTGGCAATCCCGGGACTTATACCAGCCACATAGGAAAGTAGACTAGGGGATGCCGTGTTTAAGTCAACGCCAACGGCATTAACACAAGCCTCTACCACACCAGAAAGTGTGCCGCTCAGACGTTTTTGGTTCATATCATGTTGATATTGTCCAACACCAATACTGCGGGGGTCAATTTTTACAAGCTCTGCCAATGGGTCTTGTAGCCTACGGCCAATGGATACGGCACTTCTCAGTGCCACATCAAACTCAGGGAACTCTTCTGCGCCCAGTTTTGATGCAGAATAAACAGACGCGCCCGCTTCATTGACAATAATATATTGGGCATTGATACCTGTTTCCTTTAACAATTCTGCCACAACCAATTCTGATTCACGGGATGCTGTACCATTTCCTATGGCAATTAAGTCTGCCTTATGACGGTCAATCATTTCCTTTAAAATCTTTTTTGAAGGGGTAGTGTCTTTATTTGTTGTCATGTAAACTACGCCTGTTTCAAGGACTTTGCCTGTTTCGTTTACAACTGCCAGTTTACAGCCTGTACGGAAGCCTGGGTCAATGGCAAGTACAACACGGTCTTTTACTGGTGGTTGCATGAGTAATTGTTTTAAATTTTCCGCAAAAACTTTTATTGCACCTTCTTCAGCATTTTCAGTGAGTAAGTTGCGCATTTCCCGCTCTACTGCTGGGGCAGTGAGCCGTTTATAACTGTCTGTCAGTGCGGCATTCATAAATTCTAAAGTTGCAGGATTTTGCTTTATAAAAAGTTTTGCCAAGTCAGCAAGAATTTTATCCTCTGGTGCGTCCACATCAATTTTTAACCAGCCTTCATTTTCGCCGCGGTTGATTGCCAGCACCCTATGCCCTGCAATTTTTTTAATCGGCTCACTAAAGTCGTGATACATTTCATAAATGGCGGCTTTAGCAGATGTTTCTGAATCTTCGTTAATCTCCAATGTTTTTTTAGATGCAACGGAAGTAATAATGCCTTCCTTTTGTGTTAAATCCCGTGCCAAAGTGCGGCAAGTTGGGTCGTCAGAAATTTTTTCTGCAATAATATCACTTGCACCAGCAAGTGCATCTTCTACAGTTTCCACACCTTTTTCCGCGTCAATATATGCTAAAGCGGCGGTTTTTATATCGGTGAGGGCTTGTTCCCAAATTAAATCTGCCAGCGGGGTTAAACCTTTTTCCATGGCAATGGTCGCACGGGTGCGGCGTTTTGGGCGGAATGGACGATAGATGTCTTCAACTTCCGTCAAAGTTGTTGCGGCGGCTATTGCCGTTGTGAGTTCATCTGTTAGATTGCCTTGTTCGGTTAAAGTCTCTATGACTGTTTTCTTACGGTCTTCTAAGTTTCGCAAATATTCTAGTCTTTCGCTAAGTTCACGCAGCTTTTGGTCATCAATTTCACCTGTTTGCTCCTTGCGGTAACGGGCAATAAAAGGAATCGTATTGTCTGCGTCAATAAGTTCCACTGTGTTTTCAACTTGCCAGCGTGCCAGCGCAAATTCCTGTGTTAATTTTGTAATTATATCCATGTGGCTCTCCTTATGTTATAATAGTCAGACAACATCATAGCAGAAAATCCAAGTTTATGGAATAAGGGGGGATTTATGTGGTTGTTGAAAATGTGTTGACGGTTCTGCACAGGGGCGGTATACCAGTGCCTGCACCCTGTGGAGGCAAGGGAATTTGCGGAAAGTGCATAGTCATTGTTGAAGGTAAAAAGTGTCTAGCCTGTCAAACTGCATATGATGAAAGTATGACAAATATAGAAGTTGAAGGGGCTAAAAAAATGCTTGTTGTTTCTGATTATGTAGAAATGATGGGCATTGATAATGACGATATTTCACCTCCATATGTACTGGCTATTGACATAGGCACAACCACTTTGGCATTTGAACTGTTGAGTATGAGCGGTGCAAAAAAAGCCGTCTATTCTAGCATAAATAGCCAGCATGTCTTTGGTGCAGATGTGGTTACACGTATTTCAAAAGCCCTTGAAGGGAACGCCGCAAAATTAAATGCATATATAATAGAAGATATTAGCACAGGTATAGCCGAAATTATAAAAATAGCAGATATTAAGCGAGAAGAAATAAGCCGTATAGGCATTGTGGGAAATACGACAATGTTACACCTTTTGCGAAATCTTCCTTGTGACACTTTAGGCGTTTATCCATTTACCCCTGTGACACTTGCCGCCCACCGTCAAGATTTTGACGGAATAGATACATTGATTCTACCGGGAATATCAACCTTTGTAGGGGCAGATATTACCGCAGGCATTTCCTTTTGCAGATGGGGTAAAACAGATAATGCAAGTTTGCTTATTGACCTAGGCACAAATGGAGAACTTGCGTTGTTCACTCAGGATAAAATTTTAGTAACTTCTACTGCCGCTGGCCCAGCTTTTGAAGCAGGCAATATATCTCAAGGGGTTGGTAGTATTTCTGGTGCAATTGCCCGTGTGAACTATTTGCCAAAATCCAACGTATTTATCTATGAAACCGTTGGTGAGTCTTTGAAAGATAACCCAGTAGGCATTTGCGGAACAGGTGTTATTGATATCACAGCCGAGCTTATACGTCATAATCTAGTGGATGAGACAGGGCGTTTGGAAGATGAAAGTGATGGGGTAATGATTACGAAAGACATTGCTTTTACCCAAAAGGATATCCGTGAGGTTCAACTTGCAAAATCTGCTGTACGTTCGGGTATAGAAATTTTGCTGGAAGAAGCAGGGCTAAAATATGAAGATATTTCAAAAGTCTTCTTGGCAGGTGGGTTTGGGTATCATATCAATGTTGCCAGTGCGGCGACTTTGGGCTTAATCCCTGCACCCTTAAAAAACAAGGTGCAAGCCATAGGCAATGCTGCCCTTGGCGGGTGTGCAAAAACCTTACTAAACCCAGCCAGTGAACAAGCGCTGGACATCATCACCGCAACAGCCAAAGAAATAAATCTAGCAACACACCCACGGTTCAATACCTTATTCATGGAATACATGGGAATGGAAACGGAGCTGTAATTATGTCAGACTTTCAATCAACAATCGCAAATATCGCCAGAAATGTAACAAAAACATCAGGCGACCTTTTAAAATCTACAAAGCTAAGTATGAGCCTATCATCAGAGGAAGCAAATTTAAAAAACATTCACTATGAAATAGGAAAAAAAGTCCATGAAATTTATCAATATGGCGGCTCTCTTGGTGAATTTTTTGACGCAAAATATTATGAAATTGAAGAATGTGAGCGAAAAATAGCCGACTTAAAAGAGCAAATTGGTGTAATCAAAGGCACAAGAGACTGTCCCAAATGCGGTAAAAAAGTAGAACGTATCGCAGAGTTTTGCCCAAAATGTGGATTAAGACAGGATGCACGAGGGGCAGAAACTATGGTTGAACCTTCAGGCGCAATACCTCACGACGCTTCACAAACGCCGCCTGTTACACCACCGTCAGCGGCATGGGAAAGTGCGCCAGTACCACCATCCCCTGCGCCCACTCCACCTACACCAGCTCCAGCACCGCCAGTACCAACACCAGTGCCAGTAGAGCCACCACCAATACCGCCGCAAATTGAAAAAAAATGCCGTGTTTGCGGTGCAAACAATGAATCTACCGCCAAATTTTGCTTATCATGTGGTAGGATAATAGACTAAAAATATGGCTACACTTTTAATATGAATCGATTTCAGGTTAAAGAAATTGATTTTGAGACGGGGAGAAAATTATGCTTTGTGCTAAATGTCAAAAAAATCCGGCTACGGTGCGCATACAGCAATTTACGTCCAACGGAGTAAAGTCTGAGTTGCATCTATGCCAAGAATGTACCTTTAAACTAGATAACCCAGAAATGCTTGCATCCTTTGAAAACATGTTTAAGGGGATTATGGAGCAAATGGGGACAGATTTATTTTCAAATGCAACGGCTGCCATGGGGATGAATGTAAAAGTTGCACCAAAAGCCAATGTGTCATGTATTCATTGTGGAATGTCTTATAGCGAGTTCAAATCCATAGGCAAACTTGGCTGTGCCACATGCTACCAGTCTTTTGAAAAAGAAGTAAGACAGTTGTTAAAAACCGTGCAAGGAAGTCTTCGTCATGAAGGTAAATATCCGCGCCGTTTAGGAGCAGTACTGCAAACTGAACGTCAAATCATTGAACTGCGCGCATCACTACAGAAAGCCATTGCAGAAGAAAATTTTGAAGAAGCGGCAAAATTGCGAGATGAAATTCGCGCATTTGACACATCAACAGATGCAGGAACTCAAGAGGTTACGTCATGAGTATCACATGGTATCAGCAACCAGAAACAGGTGAAGGGCAAATCATATCATCACGTGTACGGCTGGCGCGCAATGTGAAGAAGTATCCATTCAGTAGTAAGCTGGATTCGGAAAATGCCACACGTTTAATTTCAGAAACAACAGCTGCCATTACAACAGCCCATTTTCGCCACCTTGATATTCACAGCTTGGCAACCACTGAACAAAATGTATTTTTGGAAAAGCATATCGTAAGTCCAGAATTTCTTAAAGGCAGATTGCCTAAAGGGTTGCTGATTAGCGATTCGGAAAATACCAGTGTGATGATTAACGAGGAAGACCATATTCGCATTCAAGCGGTTGAGCCGGGCAAAGATTTACATGCCGCTTACAGAATGGCAGGGTTAATTGATGACCTTATAGAAGAGCGGATAGAATTTGCATTTCACATGGAATATGGCTATTTAACGGCTTGCCCAACCAATACAGGCACAGGACTGCGCGCTTCCTATATGATTCATTTGCCATGTCTTGACAAGGCAGATTTAATTAAAACAATACTGCCCCATATTGCAAAGTTCGGCATTACTTTACGCGGAATTTATGGTGAAGGTACAGCCCCCATGGGTAGCATTTACCAAATTTCTAATCAAAACACCATTGGCAAGTCTGAAATAGATATCATTCAAGGCTTGCAAAGTGTGACAAAAAATGTAATCAATCAAGAACAGCAAGCCCTAGATAAGTTATTATCTACACGGCGAAGCTACTTGGAAGACCGTATTTATCGTGCTTATGGTATTCTCACCCATAGCCGTATGATTTCTGCAAAAGAAGCCATGGATTTACTTTCCGATATCCGCTTAGGATATCTTACAGAGATTTTAGAAAAGCCAAAACCAACCAAACAAATTTATCAAATCATGATGGAAATTCAACCAGGGCATTTACAACGCCGTGCAGGCGAAGAAATGACCGATGAAGAACGCGACACCGCAAGAGCCAATCACTTGCGGGAACTAATCTAATTTTTTAGCCATAAAGGAGGCTACATAAGATGATGCAAGGGTCATTTACAGAAAAAGCAAGACAATCTATCGCAAACTCACAAGCAGTAGCGAAGAAAATGGGTCATTCCCATGTAGGTACAGAGCATTTGTTACTTGGACTAGCCCAAGTGACAGACGGTATCGCCGCAAAAGCTTTAGAAACCCAAGGGGTAGCCGTTGAAGATATTGAAAAACAACTGCAAAGTATCACAGGGGGTACACCCACCGTAGGTGGTGCAGAACCCCAAGACTTTACACCACGCACCAAGGGTGTTTTTGAGCGAAGTAAACAAGAGGCTATGCGCATGAAAGTAAACTATATTGGCACAGAGCATTTACTCATTGCGCTCCTTAAAGAGTCTGAGTCAATGGCGGCAAATATTTTAAGTGCCCTTGGCATTAGTACACAAAAATTATTTGATGATATTATGGTTATGCTTGGGGAAAACACGCCCCAAGGACATCCGCCGTTTCCATTTCCAATGAATCCAAATATGGCAGGAATGAAAGCACAAAAATCTGCAACCCCTACGTTGGATAAATTCAGCCGTGACTTTACACAAATGGCAAAAGAAAATCAATTTGACCCGATTGTAGGGCGTTCTAAAGAAACCGAGCGTGTTATCCAAATTCTAAGCCGCCGTACAAAAAATAACCCATGCCTAGTGGGCGACCCTGGTGTAGGAAAAACTGCTGTGGCTGAAGGTTTGGCTCAACGTATTGTATCAGGTGATGTGCCAGAACCTGTGCGGGAAAAACGTGTGGTTGCTTTAGACTTAGCCAGTATGGTTGCTGGTACAAAATACAGGGGTGAATTTGAAGAACGTATCAAGCGCGTTGTGCAAGAAGTCAAGGCAAACAAAAATGTCATTCTATTTATTGACGAGTTGCATACACTCATTGGTGCAGGAGGGGCAGAAGGTGCCCTTGACGCGGCGAATATTTTAAAGCCATCTCTTGCCCGCGGTGAAATGCAAGTCATTGGTGCAACCACTTTAGATGAATACCGCAAGCATATTGAAAAAGACGCGGCATTAGAACGCCGTTTTCAACCAGTCATGATAGAAGAGCCTTCCGAAGAGGAAGCCATTGAGATTTTAAAAGGTATACGAGACAAATATGAAGCCCATCATAGTGTCCAAATTACAGAAGATGCCGTGGAAGCAGCCGTGCGTCTTAGCGCAAGATACGTCAGCGATAGATTTTTACCCGATAAGGCAATTGACCTGCTGGATGAAACTGCATCAAAAGTGCGTTTGCGTTCATATACTGCACCGCCAAATATCAAAGCCTTACAAACACAAATTTCCGAACTGGAAACTGAAAAGGAAGCCGCAATAAAAATTGAAGCCTTTGAAAAAGCAGGTATATTAAAACAACGTCAAAATGCATTAAAAACCCAACTAGAGTCAGAAGAAAAAGACTGGAAAGAAGCAACCAGTAAATCACATCACATTGTCAATGCCGATGAAATTGCAGATGTACTTGCCGCAACCACAGGCGTACCAGTAAAACGTCTACAGCAAGAAGAAAGTAAGCGGCTGATGGAAATGGAAGACACCATTCACAAGCGTGTTATCGGTCAAGACGCAGCCGTAAAAACTGTATCTAAAGCAATTCGCCGTGGACGTGTAGGGCTTAAAAATCCAAACCGCCCTATTGGTTCTTTCCTATTTTTAGGCCCAACAGGGGTTGGAAAAACCCACCTTTGCCGCGCTTTAGCAGAAATTCTCTTTGGCGATGAAAATGCAATCATTCGTGTGGACATGAGCGAATATATGGAAAAACACAATGTTTCACGGCTTATCGGTTCGCCCCCAGGATATGTAGGATATGACCAAGGCGGGCAACTAAGCGAACGCGTCCGCAGAAAACCCTATTCTGTCATTCTGTTTGATGAAGTAGAAAAAGCCCACCCTGATGTGTTTAATATCCTGTTGCAAGTATTGGACGATGGACACATCACCGATTCTCAAGGGCGTAAAATAAACTTTAAAAACACAGTCATTATCATGACTTCAAATGCAGGAGCCCGTTCAATTATCAATCCTAAGAAGCTAGGTTTTGCAGGAGAAGAAAGTAAAGAGCGTTCCTATGAAGACATGAAAAAGCTGGTGATGGAAGAAGTAAAAAATATCTTTCGTCCAGAATTTATTAACCGAATAGATGATATTATCGTATTCCACCCACTGGATAACGAGGATATCTTAAAAATCACTAAACTTATGCTTGATGAAACCGCAGAACGTATCCGCAAAAACATGGATATAGACCTGATTTACACCACGGAGTTAATAGAATATATCTCCAAAGAAGGTTATGACCAAATGTATGGCGCGCGTCCGCTTCGCCGAGCGATTCAAAATAAAGTCGAAGACGAACTAGCCGAAGCCATCCTAGAAGGTTGTTTTAAAGAAGGTGATAAAGTACGCGGTGAGTTTAAAGACGACAAAATAGTTTTTGTTTCTAAATGGGATAAATAAATCATATAAAAAAGGCGCATCTTCCGACAATTATATAGGAAAGATGCGCCTTTTTTGTATAAGCCTATTTATATTTTGGGCAAGACATATTTTTTGCGGTGTATTTGAATTATTAACCACCTGTCTATATTCCGTGGTCAATTGATTAAGCTTATTTCAAACAAAGTGGGAAGCTTATCAAGTTTTATTGTATTAAATAAAATATCTGGATTTTCATGCTTTCCAACTTCATAAAGCTTTACTGTACACATTTTTCGCTGTTTCTTTGACAAATCTAATGAAATGAGTAATCCACTCACTGCTAATTTTTGTATTGCCTCAATTAAGTTCTTTGGTAATGTATATTCGTTGTTGCAAAGAGCTGTCTGGATATTCTTTTGAAGTTTATTGAACAATATTGAAATTGAACTCTGCCATTTCTTGCAGAATAATTTACAGTACAGCCCGTCATCATGGGATAAATAAGCAAAATTATTTTGCAATACTTCAAAAAATGGAGATTTCAAAGGCTCAAAAGTATGTGCTAAATAAAGCAGTTCGGCAACTTAGTCATTGCCTAATTGGTTAACTGACTTAGTATCTACATAGTCAACAAAGCAAAAATCCCCATAATCGTATATATCCTCACTCAACAATTCAGATATATCACCCATTCCCTCTAAAAGTTCAAATTTACAAAAATGTTTTTTTCCAACATAATTTGCTTTGAGTAAAAGCATATTTTCAATTGAAATCGGTGTACATTCAATGAAATCAATGAACTTAATCCCTGAAAAAATAGTCACATGTTCCTCCACATGAACATATATATCCACGACTTGCTCCGTTCGTGACGCTCGTTTCACATTATCATCCTCTATAAATAGTCTTAGAAAGATTTGGGCGGTGTCAAAATCATCAATTTTCGTGATGTTTTTATTCAAAGTTTATATATCTAAACAAACCTTCGCCAATTGTTTCGTATGCTTTGCCTTGCCAGTATTGATAATACATACAGCAGTGAGATTCTATATGCTTCCAATCGAAATATTCGTCATAGTGTCTAACTATTACAGTACTTAAAGGAACGATTGTATTTCCTATAAACGTAAGATGTTTTTTAGGATAATCCTTCTTACTCCATATTTTGGCGAGACGGTTCATGAATAAATTATCTGTATCGCGTGGATATCCTAAAGGTAATAGTCGAAGTCTTTTGATATCTGTAATCGTTGGTGTATAGTCAAATAATTTATCGAAAACGTGAACTCGCATAATAGGTTCTTCTTCTAATTCCGACCAATAAGCATGTCCCTCGCCCATTTTTTGTATGAGCATATATTTGCCATATACTCCATACTCTTTTGATTCTTCTGTGTGAAACTGATAAGCATACACATCGCCCATATTCCATAAATTTTGATTGACTGCAACTGGCTTTCGTATTCTTTTCTTGGAAGGCATGGTTTTTTCTAGCTTTATTTTTAGTTTTTTAAGCGTTTTTCTCCAGTTAGAACTATCGGTATCACTTCCCTCCCAAAGAGATACGCCACCATCATTTTCAATCCAATTCAAAGCCTGTTCCTTTACCTCTGCCGTTAATCGACCAACGCCCCACTGAGTATCTGCCAGTGCATACCAAAAAAGAGGTTCATCATATTCATCTCCAATACACTCATGATACAACTCCAAAATTTTATCATAAGCATCTTTATCACTTACTTTATCTTGCAAAAATCCAATGTACGAATCCCGAATGTCGCAAGTAATATCATTGTCGTATAGTTCATGACCCCATGTTCCCATTTATATCACTCCTCTAAATTGGTGCTGGTATATGGAAGTGTCTGCTCTATAGGTTATTACTAGAGTAAGTCTCAATGTCTTTACACCAAATTTCCAAATTGAGCGGAAACATATTGATTTTACATGTGTAAAAGATAATATTATCCTCTATTACTTCGTTAATTTCAATATCTTGCAAAAAATAAGGTAATTGAGGAATTGTCATTTCTCTTACAGGCTTTAGTTTATCGTAGCCTTTTACATGGTCAAATAGTGATTTATAGCAACCTATAAATCTATAAATCACCTTCAAGTCATCTATACTAAAACTCAACTCAATTTCATCCGCAAAATAATTACAATTCAAAAAATCTACTCGTGCGTCCCAAAAGCGAAAGCTATCAATTTTTTTTTGCAGTTCGATTGCAGACATTTCATCTAACTCCTTTTTTCACTAACTATATTTCTAAACGTATATGAGCCTCTGGACTGCGGGGGTTAACATATTGCCCATCAGCATCTAAAGCTCTACCAGATGCATCTTGATGGTGTCTGTGCGGATAATTCGTTACTCGATCAGGTGGATCAATTCTTACCCGAATCCTCCCATTTTCATCTCTAATATGTGTATGACCATTATGAGTTGCACTTGTCCATCCAGGGGGTAAATTACTAGGATTTACATCGTTTAAGTTTAAATCATCGTCTATACGGCTCTGTGGATTAGTGACTCCTGATGTTGTTCTGCTAGATACATTAGGTACACCATCTGTTAAACCGCTATCGATAGAAGGCGAAGATGCAGTTGAATTGCCAGAGCTAGATGAAGCAGTAGACCTACTTGAACTTCCAGAACTAGATGAACCAGTAGATCGGTTTGAGCTACTAGAACTGCTGGTTGATGCAATGAGTACAGGTGCTACATTAGTAGAATAATAAGCAATTGCACCAGTGCCAGCAGCCGCAAGGGCTAATAGCACAGCTAATGGAATTGCTGGAATTGCAAAAAGCCCACTTGGGTCTATAAAATTTACTGGATCATTTAGTGTAAAAACATAAAGATTCGCGGATTGCATAATTGTCCATGAATTGGGATTTCTTCCGCCAATAGCTCCGTTTTGCATATTATGAACATTCCAAAAAGGGTCAGGTTGAGAGAATCTGCCGGTTCTCGGGTTAAAGTGTCTAGCCCTAAGATAGTAAGTGCCAGTCTCCCAATCATAGTACTCACCAGCAAAGCGAAATGGATTGGTGTTGTTTTCGTCTGGACTTTGCTCTACACCAAAAGCACTGTATTGATAAGTGTGCAGAATACCCCCACCATTGTCAACCCTTTGCACCACATCCCCCCGTATATTGTGAATATACCATCCATGGTGCAGGCTTCTAATGAGCCGTCCGCTACGGCTTCTTTCAAATCGGTTCACCACCCCACCATGATGATTACGCTCCAGCACAATGTTTGAGCCGTTCCACACATGGGTTGTGGTAAACCCATTGACTGTTTTTCCATGACGTAAACCGTCTG
>Ga0123352_10000612_pt1 | contig 43565 bp, 42 predicted proteins | sample TergutLab28metaG_FD_89700 | JGI IMG/M metagenome (GOLD analysis project Ga0123352, IMG submission 89700) | Labiotermes labralis P1 segment gut microbial communities from Petit-Saut dam, French Guiana - Lab288 P1 | ecosystem: Host-associated > Arthropoda: Insects > Digestive system > Gut ... | reverse complement strand
GCCCCTAACTTGAGCAGCAACTACATTGTTTCTTATAGTTAAAGTCGTTGTCCTAGCAGTAGTAGTTGAATGATTAAAAGCATGCCCAATTATACCACCAGCACCTCTTCTATTGCTGCCTTGTAATGCAGGACTAGTTGCCAAAACTTCACCTGAATTTAAATTGTTTTGCAATAGAGCATTCGAAGAGCCAGAAACATCATTAGTATGCCATCTGCTTGTTAAGCCTACAATACCACCTACATATGGACCCATACCAGAGCTGATTGAATCCGCCCTAATATTGCCGCTGTTTTGGCTATTTCTCACATTTAAAGCAGCTCCAGTATTTACATTATTAACTGATACTGTACGTCCATTTGCACCTATTATTCCGCCCGCCGCCAACTCAACTGTACCGCCAAGAGCAATATTACCACTGTTATAGCTATTGTGTATATTACTTGTTGTAGCTGACGCATGGTTAAACGATCTGCCGACAAGACCACCTGCATAATGATTGCTACCGATATTACCAACAACAATGTTGCCAGTATTGCTTGAATTGACTATATTAGATACCCCTGTTACAGAGCCAATTAATCCGCCTGTTTGTGTCCTTGATCCACCACTTAAAGAAATATTTCCCCTATTATGGCTATTTAAAATTTGAGATGTCCAACCACTAAATGTTGAAGCTTGATTACTTTGCAGACTGCCGCCACCTATCAAACCACCCACAGCAACATCATTAGCCGCTGCCACAGATATATCAGTATAACTCATTGAATTAGTAATCATCAATGTTCCAATAGCTTCACTATTAGCATCGTGTCTAAACAATGAGCCCACTAATCCACCGACATTTACACTATTAGAAGTGCTGTTTGTCAATGTGATGCTTCCTCTGCTAGAACTAGAGTGAATCACTATGGGTCTCATAGTACCATTATTAGCAGACATATCAATTCTGCCAATTAAACCGCCAATACCATGATGAGAACTCATAGCAGCACCTATCATCATTCTTACATCGCTATGTACATTATTCATTCTAAATTTATCAAATTGCATCCTATCAGCATGTGAAGCGTGAGTCATTGTCCCAATAATAGCACCACTTGACACATTGCCGTCAGAATGCATAAAAGAATGCGACAATGTAAAATTCTGCAATGTCACAGGAGGCAATCCTACTCTATTGATAACAGTTAAGTTAGGTGTTTGAAACAATCCCACAACAGCAGTTCTTGATTGGTACAAACCTTTTATGCTGTGTCCTCTGCCGTCAAATACACCAGCAAAATTGTGGATAGGTATCCAATGATTAGGCGGCACATTTGCACTGATAGCTGCGCCGATAGCAGGACCCCAGTTTTGATAATTTGATATATCGTTTAGATATATATCATTTGTTAACGCAAAATGCAGACCTTGTGTAGGTCTTAGAGCACTATTAGTCATCATCGCCAAAAACGCAAGCTGCGACCCATTAGATATTAAGTATGGGGTTTGCGCTGTTCCGTTTCCGCCTGCAAATGGGGCTATACTTCCGTCCCAGATTTGCGGTGTGTTGCGATTAATCGGCGGGTTTGGGTCATCTTGACCGCCGCCTGGATCTTGCGCTAGAGCTCTAGGCAAGATAGTTGCAAAGGATACTGCTAGCATGACAGCGATAGCCGCCAATACCAAAAATATCCCCCTCCTTTGGGTTTTTTTGTTCGTTTCCATATTTTCTTCTCCTTTTTTATTTGGTGTTCGTTTTTATTTAATAAATTGATTGGATTAAGGTTTTTTATTGTTGAGATGTTTATGCAGGACGACATAATTTAAATTGGGTTAGTCATACCAAACCTAAATTTTGTCATGCTATAATCATCTCAACTTCTTTATCCTGCAGGTAGTCAATCTGCGTTAAGTCAGTTTATTAAATGTTTAAAATCACCTTTTAATATGGTCCTAAATATGTATCCACAGCATTTGTATTATACCAAGGTAGTATATGCCATGATGATACCAAATATAGGTTAACAGGTATATGATACCTGAATTGTGATAGAATGTCAAATAAAAACACACCGTTTTTACATATTTAGACAGTCTTGATGGCGATTTTATGTATATTCTGTGCACATATTTATCACAATGTGAAATTATATTGCCTTATTTGTGATAATTTGTCAAGTGAATTTTCACAGTTTTTACACATTTTTCAAATTTTTTTAAAAAATGTTGGGATTTTATGGGATTTTTGTTGTTTTGTTATAAAGAATTAGATGCTTTGCAGGATATTAGCATCTCATTCTTTATAAATCCGAGGCACTTTATCAGGGATGCCGCAAATGATTTCATAGGGAATTGTACCGCAAGCTGCCGCTATTTCTTGTACGGTTATGTGTTGCCCTATTATTTCTACTTCATCGTCAATGTTTATGTTTTTTATGTCGGTGACATCTACCATGAATTGGTCCATGCAGATTTCGCCGATGATGGGGGCGTATTTTTTGTTTATGAATACCCTGCCCTTGCCGCAGCCTAGTTCTTTTCTAATACCGTCGGCATAGCCAATGGGAATGGTGGCAACAGTGGTGGGGCGGGCTGCTTTGAACTTTGAGTTATAGCTTACGCACTCGCCTATTGGGATTTTTTGGATAAAAGATATGACGGATTTTAGGGTGAGAGCGGGTTTGATATTTAGCGGGTTGTTTGGGATTGGTGAGGGGTAGATTCCATAGAGGAGTATCCCCGATCTTACGAAATCATAATTTAGATGGGAGTGGTTTAGGATTGCGCCGCTGTTTGAGATGTGGGTGGGCGGGGGATTTTTGAGTTTTGAGACGATAAATTGAAAGCGGGTTGTTTGCAGGTTGGTGTAGGCTGGGTCGGGTGAGTCGGAGCTAGCTAGGTGTGAGTAGATTGCGTGGGTGCGGATGTTGGGCATGCGCAGGATTTGATTGATTTGGTCGGTAGTTTTTTGGGTGGGAGCAAAGCCTAGGCGGTTCATGCCTGTGTCTATTGCGATTTGGATGTGGGCGGCGGTGTTTAGGGAGGCAGCAGTTTGTTGGATGCGAGCAGCTTGGGAGAGAGAGTAGACGGTTTGCTGGGCTTTAAGTTTAATGATGTCAGTGATGGTAGAGGGAAAAGAAGCGCCTAATATTAAGATGCTTCCTTTTATACCGTGTTGTTTTAAAGTTTTTGCCTCATCTATAGTTGCTATTGCAAAATTTTTTATGCCTATTTGAGATAGAGTCTGAGCAGTTTTTATCATTCCATGGCCATAAGCTTGGGATTTGATGACAGCAATTATTTGGGTGGAGGGGTTGATATGGGATTTAATATTTAGAGCATTTTGGCGGATGCGGGATAGGTTTATTTCTACTTTTACTCTGATTATATTTTTCACATAATAATATATGCGCACCCCAAAACTTTATTGCGTAAAATGGTTGCAAAATTTGGGCGGATACGATATAGTGAATTAAGATAGTTCTATATCAAGGAGTAGCCGATATGTTATTATTCTCCATAATCACACCTATTATTGTGGGGCTCTCAATTTTGTTATTTGTAATAATTAAATGTGTTAAAAATGTAAAAGTTTCAATAGAAAGACGGGCTTATTTTGAGGGCAAAAAAATTATTGACAAATATTGCTGTGATATTAAAATGCGTTTAGTTAGCTTAGACTGTCATTATTCAGGAGGCGGGACAAAAGAATATTACATTTGTTATGTTTGTCAAAAGCAGATTGAATATGAAAAACCAGAAGATTGGCATACAGGAGAAAAATATAGTGACAGCATATGGCAGCAAGTAGAAACAGGGCAACATAAAATGAATGAAACTTATCGCTGGGGTGGATTTAGCGGCAATAGAAAAAAATAATGTTTTAGCTATAAATTATTATTTATCCATAGAAGTAATTACAATGAATGGAAATACTGAAGTTGGTTTTGATTCTTATGAATAGAGGCAACATAAGAATCCGCTATTTATACGATGCGGAGGTAATAATGGGATTTAGTATTCGTGAGCGCACAGGCGGGACAGGGATAAATTCTAACGATGCCGACTATTATTTTGTCAAGGACATGCAAGGGAATGTGCGCAGCATAATAGAGTCGGCACACCCAAACAGCGGCACTGAAACCAATCTTAGAGTGCGAGAGGTGGCAAGGTATGAGTACGACGCATGGGGAGGGATAAGGGTTGTAGCCATAGGCAGTCACACGATAGGCGGAATTAGCGTGGCGGAGTTTAATTGCATCAGGTGGAAGTCGCAGTATTTTGACCGTGAAAGTAGTTTTTATTACATTGACGGACGATATTATTCAAGCTGGATAAGACGGTTTGTGAGTGCTGAGAATGCAGAGAGTATGTTGAGTAGTGCAGGGGTAATTTATGGTTTGAATCCGTATTTGATTTCACTTGACAATACAGTGAATATGGAGTATAGTGGACACACAATAGCCACCAACGCTCCCCTTTCACTTGACCTAAACGAGCCGCCGCCGGGTATATTCGTGCAGGCGTTTAGGTGGTGGGCAAGATTCTTTGGGTCGCATGCCGGCAGGATTACTGCACCCATAATGTTTGTACTGGCGCTAGCTGTGGTGGTGCTTAGTTTTGGCAAGGCGGCTGCGATAATCTTTGCGATTGGTGCTGGGTTTGGGTTGCTGGGTTTGGGTTGCTGGTGGGAGCAGGGACGGCAGGACAGCGGGCGGCGGATAATGGTGATGATTATTGGGAAGGGTTTGTGGGGTTTGTGCGGGAGGATTGGGCGATGAGTATGGCTATGAGTATGGTCTTAGGGATGACGATGATGGGGGTTGGGCTGGCTGTTGGGTGGGTTGGTGAAGGCGGTGGCGGCTAAGAAGGGGCTGAAGGCAAATAAGCTGGCGAATGGGATTGTTGACGATGGATTGGGTGCTTTAGATTGGACGAGTGTAGTACATAAAAAAGGTGAGAATAGTATAGCTCATGTAATGGACCATTCAGGCCCTAGTTTATTAAAGCCTAATAAAAAAGTTCATACAATATTTAAAAAGCATCCGATAAGAACAACAAATAAAGCATGGAAGAAACAGAGCATGATACCACCTTCTGACGGAGTATATATTATTCCTATGAAAGGTGCGGGTACATTAGGAGAAAATGCTGTAAAAATTGTTGTTGTACCTGGGACGAATAAATTGGTGACAGCATTTCCTATATTTTTATAATATATTTCAGAAAGGAGAAAAATCTATGAGTAATCAAGAATATTGTGTAAAAGTGTGCCCTAATTGTAATGATGGTGGTGGAGGTTTACTTTTTGTTGTCAGAAATAAAGAAAATCATGAAGATGTTAGGATTTCTTGTGATGAGTGTATGTTTGAGTGGATTAATCCTGACATTTCAGATGATAATAGGGTGCAAACTAGATTTTTTACCCAAGCAGACTATGATGCAGGAAAAGGAATAGAAGACGCCACGCTTGCAGACATAGAGCGTAAGGGCTGGCTAGATTACATTTACACATATGAAGATGGCAAATGGAGAAAATACACAGACAAAACTAAAGTGTTATTCTAAACCATACATTACTTACAAAAAGAACGAAGAAAAAAACTTCTTCGTTCTTTTGCCATTCATATCCATAGGTTGTGAGAAATGGTAGGCAAAGTAATAAACAGAGAAGGACGGACGATAAGAACAAACATCTTTAACAACTGCACGGGGTATACAAATTTGTATTTGAAGCAAGAAAATATATTCTTTGACATTCATCAAATCAATCTTTACTAATTTTCATTATCAGTAAAGAATGCAAATCTGAAATCCACATATTCTGCACATGCCGAAATAAACATCCCTGCCGCAGACCTATTTACTGCCATACTCAGCCAGTCCCATCCTACAATAACAAGCGGCATAGAAATATTATAAAGAATCTCCTGAATGCTGCAATCACAAACATTGCAGCAGCAAGGCTGACAAGTTGTAAAGAAAGGTATTAGCCAGCTTTTAGCTGAACCAAGATTGATATTACCAAAAATTAAATCTGCTGCCAGCATAGCATCAATGCAATAACGGGTTCCGGATACTATTTCAACATTTATCCCTATGTCAAATAGATTCTGAACAATAACGGATAATATATCCCAGTTTAAGTTGTTCATATCATTCTCTATTGCAAAAATTCTTAAAATAAGCTGCTCTCCGTTCCAGTCATCTCTAAAGCCATCCCCGCTTATATCGATAAGTCCCATCATATCAAACAAAGACATTGCATACTCCGGGTCAAATACATGACTGTTGAATTTATTAAAAATATCCTTAAAATTGACATTAATAAACGAATATGGAAAATAGTTAACGAACTGAGTAATATTCTCAAAATAGCGGCCTGCAAAGTAAAACGGAAATATTTGATTCCAAATTGAAACATTTATAACAGATGAAATTGCCCGCCTGAAATCTTCATTGTGAATAAGATTGCCACTCCATCTTGCCGTATTATTGAAGTTGAACATTAAGGTGGTAGGACTACTTGACGGGGATAGTGCAAAAATACAATTAGTAAAATGGTTAAAACTATTTTCAGACAACGCATTCAATGCAACATGAATCTCACCTGTAGACAAAGCTACTTCTATACTCGGTCTTGACATTACATGAAAGATAATGCTATCAAGATGCGGTCTGCCCTGCCAATGATTTTCATTAGCGATAAGTTGTATAGATTGACCCGGCATTATATCACCGGTATTAATAAAAGCACCGGATCCTAAAATTTCATGTCTTATGCGTGGGTGTGTTTTTAATTCATATATAGGAATGTCTTGCAAGTGATGTCTAGGCAATATGCTGGCAATGGGATAAGCCAATCTCCTTAAAGGAGTTGTTAAAGCCGGCTCATAATTAATAGTTGTTGTCTCAATGTTTGCAAATAGTGTAAGCATTCTGCCATCACCTGAAAGAACTGCAAAAGGATTATAGTCTATGTATCCGAGTGCAAAATAACGACAAAAGAAGGGTCGCCATGTTTCAATAAACGGGATTCGTTTGTGCGGATGGTTTTGGTGTATAAATTTATAAAATCGTGCTGCAAGCTCTATAGTAAACACTACATCGTCTAGCGTTAGCTCCACTCCATCGTGCCATCGTATATCCCCTGTTTGCTGCAAAACAATCTGATTAAGCTCATAATCTATGGTTAAAATTCGGGCAGCTCTCGGTCTTAGCCATCCGCCATGGTCAAGACGAAATAATCTTTCATGCGTAAGATTTCTAATAGTATTTATGTTATGACAAGCCGGTGCTGCACTTAAAAATCCCCAAAAACAATCTATAGGATTATCTGATTCTAAAGCAACATTCATAGTGCCACCATATAATCGCACTATATCCGGATTAGATGAGCCTACAACCACTTGGGACAGCCATCTGGCATATAGTGTATGAACATACGGACGCAAAACTACACTATGATTACTTATCCGCATTCCTCCCTCATTGGGACTTGTCCACCAACTGTCAAACATAAATCCCTCTAAACTTGGCTCAGGCAAATATCTAATAGCACCATACCTTTGCCCTAAAGCAATAGTTTCAAAGTGCTGCGGATAGTTTGAGTCATACGGCAGCCACGGAAAGTTATTGCAAATAAAAATATCTACCATAGCTCCCATTAAGTCAATAGGCAGTATTCTGCTTTCAAACCAGTAATATGTTTGCATATACGCACTGACGCTGCAAGACGGCACCCAAATCACATCAACAGAGTGAAAAACAAGCAAGGGTTCATACGGCATAGTAATCCCACTACATACAGGTCTTTCAAATATGACCTGTTTTAGATTGGTTCTGACAAATGCCCGTGTACCAATATTTTCAACGCTAAACGGAATAGTAATACCTGTCATATGTTGCTGGTTTTCAAACGCAAAATCTGCAATGCCGACTGTGCAGCAACATAGCTGGTACTCACCTTGTATTGTGCCTCTGACTCCAACAGCCCATTGTCCGACATAAACTGCACTGCCTGTTGCTGCATTGTTCCAAAATGTAGAATTAATAAACGCATCCCGTTCTATCCGCTCAACACTAAACGGGATATTTACTCCGCAGCAGCCGCAGCCTTCGAATCCCGCAAAAGCCCTCTGACCAATACTAGTCACAGATTCAGGGATTACTACTCTTTGTACCCTAGTTCCTTCAAACAATCTTCCCGGAATACGCATCCATCCATATGCTAAATATATAGTCCCCCACATACCTATAAAAGCATCATTCCCTATATGCGTGATTGTGGGGGGAATATGAATACTAAAAACAGCATAGCGGCTGGCAAATGCCGAAGTATGGATTGTAGTAACCCCATGCGGGATGTGTATATCGCCTTGGATTTGTTGAGGAATATGGACTATCTGCATTGAAGAAAATGATACACGATACAAAATCCCGCTTTGACTTAGATAGCGCATGTTTGCTTCAGCCACTCCTATGTACTCTAAGTTTGGTGTGTTGAAAAATGCTGAACCTCCTACGCTAGTTACTGTGCTTGGTATATTCACATTCATAACAGAAGAGTTCCCTGCAAACGTATTTGCACCGATTGCAGTGATTCCTTCGGGGATATTTACCGTTCCGTTGAAGTTTGGAGGGGCAATAAATCCAGTAACGGTGTTTCTGTTAAAAGCCAAACCCACATTGTTTATATTGGTCAAAAAACTAAAATTACCCGCCCAACTAACACTCACTCCCGCTCTAAAGGCGTTACTACCTATAGTGGTCACAGTGGAGGGGATATTCACATTCATTATACTAAATACCCCCGAAAACCCATTTGCGGCAATTTGTGTTACAGTATGGTAATGTCCATTTATCCAAACTTGCTCCGGAATGCGTAATTCGCTAGAAATTTGAGCATGAGTACCTCTATTTACACTAACACTAGCTGTTCTTTGAGTAGAATTAATAACAGAAAAAACAAAAGATGTTTCAACTAAATTGAAGCCCGTCCACCCTGCGTCAATATATGCTTGCCTTCTGCCAACTGGTACAACAACTGTGATAAGTGACCTGTTAATTCCTAAAAATTGCCTATCCTGCATGCCTGGTATAAATCCAATTGGCGGTATTCTCCATAATGATTGAGGAGTAACACTGTGGTTGTATATTCTTCTCAAACCCGTTGCTCCTAAAAATGCAAAGTTTCCAATCGAACTAATAGTTGCTGGAATTGTTAGTGTGTGCAAAGTACTGTTTCCATGAAAAGCATAAGGCAGAATTCTATTTTGTTCGTTGTGTTTAATAGCAACATTTGCTTGCAAATTATTCGTGGGAGAATAGGTAGGCACTATTGACCTAGGACTTCTGCCATTATGAAAGCTTTCTCCCGATATAATTGCAAGTCTTCGTGTTATTTCGGCAGCACATACTCGGCAAAAGCTAAGTGCTGGGAATTCTGAATCAAACCAATCAAAATTAGCATTTAACATCAAACATCCGAGGAATGCACTAGACGGCACTACTAAGCCGTGTTCTACTTGACGATTAGTGATCCCTTCTATTCCTATCCAATGCGCCCATTTTACTCCATTTTGGTTGCAAGCATTCGCTCTGTTATGATTACCTGCATTAATGCTTGCTCCGTCTTCATCTGTTAGATTTGCAAAGCTATGACCAAACTCATGAATAAAAATGTTGTGCCAAAAACCAAGTATGCCTGTGACAGTGGTGGTTATGGATAAACCGACTAATCTATTGTAGCGGTCTGGTTGAGGACGAGGACTGGAATAAGCTCTTCCTCCCCACAAAAAATCAGCATTCGCTATTATCTGCACCATATCTAAATTATCCGCTCCGCCCGCTACTGTTTCAGCTATTCCCATCGCTCGCTGGCGTCTTTCCAGTTCTGGTATCGTAGGAAGATTAGTGTTGTATACTGTTCCAAAATAGCTTGTTATATCGTCCTCAGGACCATTTGCAATTCCTGTCGCAGAGGATATCGTTTTTACAGCATAAACAGTAAAAAGATGCTCGAATTCGCTAAACGGATGAGTGTTTATCAAACTATTTGTTGCAGCTCTTGCATGCCATAAATATGTTCCAACAAATGGATTGGCAAAGCCGCTCCAATAGCCAAGCCTTCCTGGCAAATAACCTCTACCAGAAATAAACCCATCTGCCAACAAGACAACAACAATGCTCTCGCTGTTCGGCTTACCGCTATCTCTAATTCTTACATAGTTGTATCTTGATCCTTGGTAATAAACAAATCCCTCGTTTTGTGATTGAGCGCTAAAACTCTCAGAATATTCTTGCTCCATCGCTAGTAATAAATCATAATCCTTTGGATTATCAACAAAGTGATTTTTATATAAGTCGTATAGTTGGTTATTATTTTGCTCTTGACCATAACTATGTTCCATAGCTTGAGCAATTTGCAGCTCGTTTCCTGTTAGGCTCACAATCAAGCCTGTTGTTATTATTAGCGATATTGCTAGTGCCAATGTTATTATTAGTTTTTTCATTTTTGTTATTTCCTTTTTAGTTTTTTGTTTATTTTATCTATTTCTCAAAATACAATTTTGTGCCCTAGCCCTACATTGCCCACCAGTAGGGGCTTCTATAATCGTCCATTCTATAATATCAGTTCGCTTATTGAGTATATATTCTATAACAGCCATTTCAATATATCCTCCAGAAATTTCTATGTTTATATTTCTTCCCCACCAACCAGTAGAATCGTGTATTCTCGCAATAAGGCTACTGATTTCGGAAAAATCTTCCACTGTATAATTCTCGTATTTCTCTTCGCAAACTACTACACCGCTAATGCTATAGTCTATTCTACATGTGGGTCCAATTAAGGCAATTTGAACAAAATATAACTCATTAAGCACTTCTATACTCTCTAGTCGTCTTTGAATCCCAGCTTCTGCCATTTCCAATACCAAAGCTCTATATTTGCCGAACAATCCAAGTTTCCGTACCTCTCTTAATTCTATTCCTTCTATCGAAAAATCTTCTATAGTCCATTCTCTATTTATTACAGACGCTTCTTCCGTCAACAAAACAGGTATTGTTCCCCACAAAAACCACTGGTCGCAAGTACACTCTCTTCTAAAATCACACCCCGAAAAAACAATCGTGCATGGAATTAAAATAGCTGTTAAAGCCAATGCTAGGAAAGTTTTGAGCCTATATACCAAGTTGCTTTGGCTGCTTTCTTTTTTTATTTTTATTCGCATATTTTATAAATCTCCTTTGATTGTTGTGTTGTTCATTTTTTTAATCTCCTTGGTTTCTTAAATTTGTTTATTTTTAAGCGGTTTCATTATTAGGCAAAAATGGTGCCCAGCCTCTTAAAATGCCAGTTAAATAGCCAGTTAAATAGCCATCGAAAGTACTGTGAATTATGTCAAATGTATTTTCACGACCCCACAAGCTATGCGAAACCCCAACTATTCCGCCCACACTAGCAGTATAGTGTCCATTTATATTTGCAACAACGGTACAGTTTTTCACTAATCCACATTGCCAACTCCATGGAGGACTGTATAAACCAGCCATCCATCCTACTATTCTACCTGCGTATGATGCTCTTGTATGCCAAATAACTTCTATATTACCTTCAAAGTTACAATTAATTATTTGTGAGCTATCTGACATTCCGGCAATTCCGCCAACACTATAATTGCTAATTAAATTGCCGCTTACAGAGCTATTCATTATAGTACTTAACCAAGCAACAGCAACAATACCTCCAACAAATGACCTCTCCCAATCTCCGCCATTTTCATCAAGCACACTAATATAAACTTCACTTAAAATAACCCCATCAATAAAGGCATTTCGTAATCGCCCAAATAGTCCCGCATCAATCAAACGAAAATCCCCTTCATTTTGTAACACTCTATTTATATATAAATTTTCAATTTCAAACCCATTGGGGTTAATCAATGCACCTCTAAACGCTTTACATGGCTCATATGATCTTGACCTAGCACCTATCGGTGTCCAGTTTCCCCACTCCGCCAAATGTATATTCGACCTAAGCACAAAACTCCCATCCAAGTCATTATTCCTGTTCGCAAGGTCTTGTGCTGTCCAAATTTCGGTCATGTTAGCCTCGCTAAAATCACGCCTAAGCTGATTTTCTAATTGCAATTCGATTCTTTCATCCGAATTTGAATGCCTACTGTATCCATTGCACCCCACGAGCCCCGCAACCGCAAACAGCATAATTATTGCAACCGCTATTCTTAAAATTTTCTTTTTCATGATAAACCTCCTTAGGTTTTATTTTTTGTTTGGTTTTATATAAACACAAGTTTCCCTGTATCAATATATGAATTTAGTAAAATAGTCGTTATTTTTTATATTTACATTACAATAAAAAAATCGTCTTATCTAAAAAGTAAAACTTCCCATTATTACCACATTTTACCACAAATGTATCATTTTGTCAAGTTGTATAAAGATTTGATTATATGAAATAATGTGAAATATCAAACACATAATATACACATAAATTTTGCCAAATTAAATTTTAACTGTATATGCTTAGTTTTTTTGAAAACTTTCTTGGAAAAACAGCAATAATTTTTTATTTAGGATTTGGATATAGTTTTCGGCTGTATCCATTTCTAGGCTCAAGCATCTTTGGGTGAGGGTGCGGATATAGAGTCCGTTGTAGATTTTTTGGAATTGGTGCGGGGCATGGGAAATGGCTTGAGTGTAGAGTTCAAGCATTTGCGAAAAGCCTTTGGGGTGGACGACATTTTGGGGGTCGCCTATCATGTCTTTATGAGTGTGGTATTCCTTGATGTGTTCAAGGTCTTTTCGGATTTGTTCTATGGTTTTTATGTGATACTCCTTTTCGCTCTCCAAGCGAGTTTGTGGCTATTAGATTTTGCTTTTCGTTTATCACCAGAAAAATAGTCTCAAAGCTTTTATAGTTGCAACAGTGTCTGAAGCAGAATTTCAACTAAGAACTTTTCACCTGTAAAAACCTACGATTGGAGAAAGTGTCTGCGTAATGATGTTTTTAATGATGTTTTAATCAAACGACCATAGGTCGCGCTTAAAATACAAGTCCCCATATCAGATTTTAACATTTCCAAATTTATATTTTTCATGTTTATTACAGCGTTTGAGGTAGAATTTAACTAAGAGCAACGATTGATTAAATTGCCTTATTTTCGCTGTTTTTAGAGAAAGGCAACCTCAAAAATATCTCTCACAGTATTTGAAGCAGAATTTTGCTAAAAATTATCCAAAAATTTGCGAGTATTTTTGGCGAAAAATGCCCCTAAAACATAATCAAAAAGTGGTTAAAAGCATCAAAAGTTGGGGAAGTGGGCGTGGGGCGTGTGCTTGTCTTGATACAAGTGGCGTTGCCTGCGGCTCCGCCAGCGACAAGCACACGCCCCACACCTGTCTTTGAGGTAATTTATATTTTTGAAAGATTATTTTAGAGGTTTGGGAAGTAGTTTTTAGATATTTGAGGGGCTGGTTTGGGATGGACATTTAAATTTTGAGATAGTTTTGGACATTATGGAGATAATTTAAGATAAAAAAAGGGACTAAAGTCCCGACCCGCCCTTGCAGTGGGCGGGTTTTTTTTGCTTCCAAATATTCTCTAAAAAACGATTTTTCCTAGAGCGTAAAATTGGGGTAAAATTAGTTAGATTTTCTCAGTTTTTTAATGATTTCTGTGCTTACTTTACCCAGTACAATACCCTCATCAAAGCAACTAAAATCATCAAATAACAATAGCTTTTTATCCTCTACCCCTACCCTACAAACCACATCACGATCCTCAATATCCGAGATAAAAAACTGCGACAATCCTTTTGAATACACTATTCTCTCGCCTGTCTTTTCTAGGTATTTTAGAATATATCCAAGTGCTTCGCCTAAGTCATTTTTACCTGCAATTTCACTAAAATCTGAACGCCCAAAATTAACGTTGAAATAGGTATTTTGCACTGTAATTTGCCTCTTTCTTGTATTTACATTATAATCATTTTTCTCAAAAAGCAGCTCCGGCATCGTGCCATCTGGAATACAAAAAATCCCATGAAAATGCAGTCTTTTATTCTTAGGCGACCGCTCCAAAACACCAATATATCTCCACTCTTTCCTGTTACTAAAATGCTTTAAGCAACCTTTAAGCCTCTTAACAAAGCTCTCCTCGTCATGCAATTTGTCATCATAGGTAAGCGTTACGAAATAATTAAAATCCTGCAAGTTGGCTTTTCTAACACACCTAATGCGACGAGCAATTAGGTTTCTATGCTTTCTGTCTAGGTGCAGATTTACATAACTAACAGCCTCATCATGCGTCTTAAAATACTCCTTCATAGCAATTATTATTGCGTTTTTTAGTTTAGGTTTTGTCAATCCCCTATGCTCTGCATATAGCTTTTCAAACAACTCTTTTTTAGTGGTTTTGACTAATTTTTTATGATGGAGTGGCAGTATTTCTTCTGTGTTTCCCTCAATAATAGGCGAAATCTGTGCATCAACACTATCGTCTTGGCACACAATTTCAGTAGTCTTTTTAGCTTTTATATCCGCATTTATTTCCTTAAAGATGGTAATCACTTCTTCCGCTGGCTTAGGGCGATCCTTTTTTCTAGGAGGGCGAGTAGTTTTTGGGATAGCAATAAAATGACTACCGTCATAATAGACTTTAGTTTCCTTGTATGGCATGAAAACCTCTTGTTTTATATATTAAAATGATAAAAGTTTTTGGCTTACCATTAGACCTTTAGGTCGCAAGACCACAAAGACCCTAAAGCACGGTGTTACCTTTTTTCTAAAAAAGTAAGGTCGCAGTGCCGCCGCAAGCTAGGCGGCACTGCTCCCCCTCTTGAATATAGCGAAAAACACTGGCAGTGGTTATCCCGCTAACCCGCTATAGATAACCACTGCTTTAAGCGTTTTTATCGCTCTGACTAAACATTGAGGTTTGAGTAGCTAGGATTGCCGGTGCCTGCTTAAACTGTGGATGCTTGACGCCACTAGCAAGCTGCCTATGAAATACACAAACGGGCACAAGCTCACCTAAAAAACTATTCTCTGTTAATTGCTTAAATAAAACACCATCAATAATCCTAATTTTTGTGTCTCCGTAGACATTTTTTAGTGTCGTAATCTCTATGCAATTATCACAAACGCCATCAATTAAATCTAGTTCACAAACCTTTACTTGTCTAAATTTTTCCTCAGCATCTTTAATCATCTTAGTTTCTTGCATAAAAAATTGCTCCAAAATCACTAATTGTGCTTAATCAAATCATTTATGAAATAGCTGTTCTGCTGCTCCAGTTCTACCACGCTTGCCTTTACACTAGCATACTCAGCCATGTCTGCTATCCCTACATTGACCTCTTTTAATCGTCTAGCAAAAATATCTTTGTAGGCATCAGTAGAAAATCTATCGCTGTAAATCTTTTTTGTAGAAACATAATATGGGCTTTCCTTTATTATCTTCCCACTCGCAGCATCCTCTATCGCTAGGTGCCTGATATGAAACCCGAATCTATTGTAGATACTAGTGTAGTAACGATAAATTCCACCACCTATCTTCTTTAATAAGTGCATGATAAGAGTATTATCACCCCTGTTAATACGATAAGAGTTGTAAGCATTTTTGAATTTAGGAAATATTAGACTATACAATAATTCTCCAATGAAGAATAGTGGCATAGCTAGTTTCACCTCAGATTTCTCTCTAATATGCACAATCTCGCACAAATCCCTTGCATCACTACCCAAACTTTCCGGGCGTTGCTCATCCAAAAATACTCTGACAAAAGGAAAATTTGCAACGGTGCTAGGGTGGCGGATTAACTTGAGCATATCATTAAATTTGTCAGTTAGAACTGTTGCTCTTGTGGTAAGTCTCTCAAGTTCTTCCCTTGCCTCATTAGCCTTTAATGCACTTATGCCAGATTTAATTTTGTCTAATTCCCGTATGGTTTTTCTTAATTCTGCTATGGTTTCTTGAATCTCTTTTGACTTAAATATGTTGCCTCTTTCTTTGCCCACCTCTGTACAAACGATTATTCCAAATTCAAATGCTCCAGAATTTTTGTTGTTTTCAATCAATTTCTTGCCCAATCGCAACATATCTTGATCTAAAATGTGCGAATATTTAGAATGGTGTTTCATTAACCTAGCGTCCCGATTAAAAAAATCGCTATCCCAAAATGGAAGGTTTCCTAAATCAATTTTTCTTGCATCGGTACGGATCGCATAGTTTGAGATGATTAAGCTGGTGTTTATTGTGTAAATAAAGTAGAGCTGGCAATAGTCGCGAAGAGCGTCAAACAGGTTTGTGATAGTTTTTTTGTCGTTGTGGGTTAGTCCAAAGCGGTGGTAATCATAGTTAAATAAATTGTAGTTTTTATTATAATTAAAGCAATTTTCCAATTTATCCACCCAGTTTTTGCAGGACGCTAAATTAAAAACCGTCCCCCTATCCATTTGCTTTTTTAGTGCATTCTCTAAAACTATGTAGGGAAAATGCGGAAACATTAAATCCACTTCTAGCATTAGCTCATAGGCTTTGTATCTAAAGATTGCTTCGGTAGATAATGCCATATCTGTTAATAATGTAGTCTTTCCACGACCAACAGTACCCACTAGCATAGTACAGATTGAGCGTTCTAGTATAAAGCCTTTGTTCATCAATTCCATGTGTCTTAGTCGGTCAAGTGCCTTTCTTTTTCTTCGGCGGTCAATCAGATACAATACTAAAATGAGCCACATCCAAAGCGGAATAATGCGAAACGCAGGGGCAAGTAAAACCACTATGTTGTAGAAAAAATGATAGAGTGCGACAAAATTAAACGAGATAAAAAAGTATAGCAGGATGGCAATCATGCTAAAAAGAATGGCAAAAATGTTGAAATTAAACAGCCAAATTAACAGCCATATTTTAGGGAAACGACTTTGTTTTATGTAGGTTAGGAATGATACAGTATAGTTCCTAACAGGCACATAACCCCGCCTAGACACGCAATTAAAGGCTTTTAAGGGCAAACTGTTCTTGTTATAGCGGTTATTATGTCTTGTAAATATGCGTTTGATATACTTTCTAATAGCAAATATAATGATGATTAAAAATGGTAAAATTGACACTATTATTAGCAAAAAATCTTCTAGTCCACCCACATACCCTCTAAAGTTTTCCCATGAAAAAAGTAGTCTAAAGAATGCACCCAAGTTGCTCCACAATTCGCCGCTTGTTTCGGGCAAAATATTAATCTCTCCACTGGGTGGATTAATAGGGTTAGTCGGAATTTGGTAAGTGAATATAAAGCGGATATATCCCAAAAAGCTATTCCACAATTCCGTTGCACTGCTGCCAATGCTAAAAAACGCTCCTCTAAAAACTGTTGCAGAAAGTATTAAAAATGATGCGGTCAGCAGAATACAAACTGCCAACCTATGATGGTTTTTAAGTAGTTTTTTCATGTTGTTCCTTGTTTGTTTTTAGTTGGTTTTTTGAAAATTTGCCAAATAGCCAAATATATTTTAATTACTTAAAGTTCAAGCTAAAAACCACTTGACACATGGTCAAATTTAGTATATAATTTGGACACAGTTGCATAATATTTATGAGGAGGATGAAAAATGAATATAGTTCCAATGAGAGATTTAAAAAATACTGTGGACATAGAAAGACGCTGTGCTGAAAGCAAGGGTCCTGTTTTTGTTACTAAAAACGGCTATGGCAAACTTGTTGTCATGGATATTGAGTATTATGAAAAGACCATGAGGCAAATGTATGAAGCTAAATTAGTCAATGAGTCGCTTGAGGATTTAAGGAACGGTGTAGAGCTTATATCAGGTGACACAGTTAAAAATAGGATAAAATCTAGACATGCCAAATAGTTATGAGTATTACTTTCTGCCCAAGGCTGAAAAAGATTTAAATGAAATTGTCAAATATATTGAACAGGTGCTTTTTAATACAAAGGCGGCTGATGATTTTGCCTATGAATTATTTGATAAAATTGATGCTGTTAGAAAGTTTCCATTGTCTGGGCAGCTAATTGACAATATACATATTTCAGATTCAGAACTACGCAAGATTGTTGTGGGGAATTATTTAGTTTTTTATAAACCTATAGAAAAGATTAAAACTATTGTCATTGTGCGTATTGTTTATGGAAGCAGGAATTTGGATGAGATATTAAGTATATTCTAAACATATTAAGCATGGGGATGTTAAAGCATCCCCGTTTTTGTTATCCTCTAATATGCGTCCATGAGTAAACAAGATAGCCGACTATAAAAAGTATTTTAATCAGCAGAAACAACTTTCACAAACACGCTTCAAAATGCTTGCATTATGCAATACAATATGGTATACTTGGTTAGAAATTACGCATATTATACTTTGGGAGGTATTTATTATGTCAGCAAAATCATCAAATATCATGACAAGAGTAGAGCCTAAAATAAAAGAACAAGCGGAGTTTGTTTTAAGTCAATTAGGGATATCCATGTCAACAGCTATGTCAATATATTTAAGACAAATTGCTTTGCAGAGAAAAATTCCGTTTGAAATGGCACTGCCTAATGCACAGCCTATAGTTTTTTCGTCATTATCTGATGACGAGTTTAATGCTCTTATGGATAAAGCAGCACAAAGCTATGCAGATGGCAAGTGTGTTAGTTTAAATGAATTCAAAACAGAATTAAATAAGGAATTTAGGTTATGAGTGAATGGAAAATAGTTTTAACTCCTGAATTTAAACAAGAGATTAAAGATATTCATAGCTACATAGCCAATACGCTGCTTGTGCCCGAAACTGCATTAAAACAAGTCAAACGCATAATTGATACGGTAGAAACACTGGATAATATGCCGTTAAAATTTCCGCTTTATAATAAAGAGCCGTGGCGGTCTAGGGGTTTACGCAAAATGCCGGTGGATAATTTTATTGTGTTTTATCTGCCCAATCAGGATACAAATGAGGTAGTTATATTTCATGTGTTTTATGGCGGGCAAAATATAGAGGATTTGCTAAAGCAATAGATTTCTTGCGAAATTAAATAAACAGTATTTAAAAAACATTGGGGAGGATTTGACCTCCCCGTTTTTGTTATCCCCTAACTTGCAGCCATGTGTAGACAAGATAACCGACTATAAAAATGATTTTAACTAACAAAAACAGCTTGAATAGATTTTTTATTGTTCTCATAAGCCTAATACCTCTTTTTGCGTTTGATTAGTCCAAGTATAAAAGATATAATTAGGATTAAAAATAATAGTTAAAAAACACTTGACATAGTGTACGCAATAATGTACAATATTGCATATGCTATAATTGGAGGTGAGTTATGAGAAATGTAAACATAACAAATTTTAGAAAAGATTTATTTAACTATATTGGGCAAACGATTAAATATGGTGATCCTATAAATATTAGTGCTAAAGATGGCAATGTGGTTGTTTTGTCTGAAGAGGAATATGAGGGCATGGTAGAGACCATGTATCTTTTATCAAACCCTAAAATGCGGGAAATTTTAATTGAGGGTATGAATACCAAAGCAGAAGATACGGTGGAAATTGATTGGAAAAAGGATTTATCAGAATGCAAATAGTTTTCACTAAACAAGCAAAAAAGGATTATGAACACCTAAAAAATAAGAAAATATTGTTCAAGAAGGCATTGCTGCTGTTGGACATTATTTCTATTGACCCTTTTAAAAATCCTCCGCCATATAAAAAATTAAGCGGCGAATTGCAAACTGCATACTCAAGACGGATAAATCAGCAACATAGGTTGGTTTATAGGATTGAGGATGATAAGATTTTTATTATGAGCTTATGGACTCATTATGAGAATGTTTAAAAATTAGCCCCTTACTTGCACCCAAGTGTAAATCAAATATCCGACTATAAAAATGATTTTGAGTAGTAGCCACAATTTGAGTAAATTTTTAAGTGTCCTTCTCATAAGCCTTAATACCTTTTTGACCTTCGCCCAAACGGACGGGATATTAAACCTGCAAGCAGGATGAGGATAAACAAGCCGCCAAATGCGGATAGGATTACCATCCACAACGGCACACTAAAGGGGTCGGGAGCAACAGTATTAGATGAATAAGCCACACCATGCAAAACAATATCACCAGTAATAACCATACCGCTCAATGCAGCTAACTCCGTCAAGTTCTCATCCAAAAACCAATCTTTCAAAAGCAAATCACTATTATCGCCACTGCTAGACAAGTCACTAAAAACAGCACCCCATTCAACTTCAACCTCTTGCCAAACTTCACCTTGCACAATAAATTGTACAGTAAACCGCTGAATCTCCCAGTGCGCATACAGCCTTAAATCCCCCGTCATGCCAGCAGGAATGTACTCTATAAAATCCGTACAATCTGATGCTAAACTCCAGCCTAAAAAGTGATGCCCCACCCTAGTGATTAATTCTGAATGAGGAGTGCCTGCAGGCATGAGAAAATAGGTGTTGGCAGTGCAAACAGTATAATAATGTATCGGCAAAGACCAGCTTATAAATTGTCCGCCGTTTAGTATCCATGTAATATAATAGACAATAGGCTCTAATCTGGCGTAAAATCTCATATCGTCTGTTATGGGCTGCCAATTAAAAGGTACATAAAAGCTAGGGTCAAGATACCACCCTAAAAACTCATAGCCGTTTGGGATAGGCGGAGTAGGTAATCCATGAATATTGTAATTCCCGCCATCGTTATTACTGCTGTAATCACAATTACAATCGCCTGAAATTAATCTAGTATGAGCAGAAACTCCAACGGCAAAAGTCATATCATGCGGGAAATGCAGCCCTGCTTGCATAGGAAAAAGAACATATAGCGCTCCAATGAAAGCTAAACTATCGTTATCGCAAAAGGCAATATTTATCCCGAAAGAATTGTAGAAAAACGAATTAAATATATCTATGTCTACAATAAATGTAATAGCAGTAGTGCTTATAGAAAAATCTAATAGTCCTTGAAAATTGGCGCTGTTTTCTCTAAGCGGAGCAATAGACGGATACCATCTAGCACCGTACCATTGAGAAGAAGGCTGTGCGGTGTAGATGGAATTTAGCATAAACCGCAAGTTCTCAAAAAAGCCTGCATAGAGAGTGTCATCCTCATAAAATATTATTTCGCCTATGTTTGTAGTGTTAGATTGTAATGACAAGGTTTCGTTAGTAGTGGCGGCACAGTTAATTAAATCATCTTGTCTAGTTGTTTCTTCCTGTGCATAAGCACCTATGACCGAAGGGAACAAGGTCACGAATTCTTCTTGGTACGACCTTATAGTTAAAGTCATAATGCTTAATACTATCATTAGCGATAGTGTCAGCATCAAAAATAATTTTGTTCTAATTTTCATTTTTATTTCTCCTTTTAAATAATAATTTTTTCTTCCTTGCTAACATAAAACTTGACAAGGTATTTCTTTTGTGATAAAGTTTTACTAATAATTTAAGGGGGTATCACTGTGTGCAATAAAACATTGTTAGATAAAATAACTAAAAATGTTGCAAGCAGAACTTTAGAACTTTTGGGAAGCCGCTTGCACAAGGTTATCCTTTTTGGCTCATATGCTAGAGGTAACTATGATACAGAGTCAGATATTGATATAATGGTGCTTGCTGATGTAGGCAGGCATGAAATGTATCAGCTAAGAAAAGCCTTGAGTGAAATTTCAAGCGATATTTGCATTGATACAGGCAAAGTTGTTTGTATTTTGTTAAATGACAAAACTTTGTTTGAAGAGCGTTTGCCCATTTTGCCTTTTTATCGTAATGTAATAAATGAAGGGGTGCAAGTTTATGGATCGTAATGCAGACTTAGTTAAATATCGCTTTGAAAGTGCAGAAAAAATGTTGATTGCTGCAAAAACACTTTTAGATATAAAAGATTATTCAAGTGCAACAAACCGTTCTTATTATGCTGTTTTTCATGCGATGAGAAGTATATTGGCACTTGAAAATTTAGATTTTAAAAAGCATTCCGGTGTCATTTCACATTTTACTTTAAACTATATCAAGCCCGAAAAATTTGGCGAATCCAGCAAGCAGTTATCTAAAATAATATCACATTTATTTCAGTTAAGAGGGCAAGCTGATTATGAGGATTTTTTTGTTGTTTCTAAAAAAGAAGTGGCTGAACAAGTAGAAAACGCAGAGTTTTTTCTAACTCAGGTTAAATTATACCTAACCGCTCAAGGCATTAAATAGCGACAGCACCTATTAATAGATGCTGTTTTTTTTACTCATCCTTATTCTCTCTCCCGATTTTGTTTAGCTGCCTTCTTTATTGCCTGTGCTTTTTTCATAGCTATTAGCGGGGCAAAGATAAATTTTAAGAATGTCATTATATAAGGTAAGGCAATTAGCAAAAGCACAATTCCTACCGCAATCATCAGCCACCCAAAGAAACCTATCCCGCCGTCACCGCCAAATAAACCTGCCACAACAACCCTATCCCACCAAGACCTAAAACTCTCACCATGCAAATGCTCCCACCCCAATATGCCGTTGGTGTTGTCAGAGGTTTGACCATTCATAAGCGTAAACTCTTGCGTTTCGGGATTCCTAATCTTTGGCACAGTGAACGAACCAAAGTAAGTAGACATGGTGTCAAAGTAAAATTCCACACCCTCGTCCAATAACTCCTGCACTGTTACGCTGTCCAGCAAAATATTATTCTCTATCCGTTGCTGCCGCCTGTGCTGCTGTCTTAACCCATAAATCATGTACACATCGTTATTCCAAAGGATTATGGGATAGCCGTAAACACGATTAAACAACGAATAACCAAAGTGATCCGCCAGCTGATTTGTTCTAGGGTTTATCCGTATCACCCGTCCGTCAGTAGTCTTAACATCTTGCCCTGTTATCCCACAAGCCAAAGCATTCCACGGGTGGACTGTGGCATGGGTAATCTCATCTAAGAGTTCCCCAAGCGTAGTCCTTGAAATAATCTCTACAAACGGTATAGTTTGGATTCCTCCTGTTACGGCACTCCCCACAGTGAATATAATAAGAGGCGGGAACAAAATACTTGCGGCTATTAATCCTGTAAAATATAATGCCTGCTGCCAAGCGGGAGTAGTGTCCATTGTAGCAATATATCTTTCTTCTATTGCCCGTCCTGCCATGTCAAAGAATTGATAATATGTTCTGCCGCTTGTTCCCCATAATCTAGGATTCCATGCTCTGTCCCAAAAGCCTCTTTCTACACGCTCTCTAAAGGCATAAATTAGCATAGTATCTTCTGGGCGATTTGGGTTTGGTCTAAAGTTTATTAAAAATACCTCATTACCCCTAGCAATAGAAGTCACATAGTTTCGCCCGTCTGATGTTCTAAGGAACGCACGATTGAGAGTAGAGTTTAGAAAGATTGGCAGATTGCGATTAGCACTGTCAATTAGTTCAGTATTGTCAGGCACACTCATCAATACATTGCCGCTGCCGTTAGTTGTAGTGTTTGTGGGACTAATAGCTTGGTTGTTTCTAGTGTTGCCTGCGGCTACGGGCCTGCCGTCTTCTGTTACTACAAACCCTGTTTCTCTTTGTATGAATAGGCGCTGATTATCTCTTGTATATACATGGCGGGTGATAGTTTCATACGGGTCATCTTGCCAAGTTGGGTCAATGTTATTGTTAAATTCTGCTATGTCGTGTAGTGAGATAAATCCGCATTGTCCGTTATTGAGTGGATTTTGTTTGGCTGTTGAATTTGTTTGTGTTTTCCTGTCATCCTGAGTGTTAGCGAAGGATCTTATAGAAACATTGGATTCTTCGCTATGCGATTTGCATGCCAAGAGGACTTCATGCAAATGGACTTCGTCCCCAGAATGACAGTGGCAGAAATCGTCATTGTGACTGCGAGCAACCGCAAGCAGGAAGCAATCCAGAACAGGAGTTTGAATCGTCAAAGCCTCAAATCCTAATTTTTCTAAATCTTTACCCTCTAATACAAATGACCCTAATGACCCAACTTGTGTATAGTGGTAGTTTTCACTAGCGGCATTTGTAATAGGGATAAAGAAATATGTAGTAGTTACTAGCATTATTGCTAATAAAATTGTTATTGTTTTTTTCATTACCACCTGCCTTCATCATCGTAATTATAGTCATAATAGTCGTCATAGTTATCGTGACTATCTTTTTTCTTAAACTTAGAAACAACCCTCTCTATTAAAATTCCCACCCCGACAACTACAACAAGTCCGCCAATAACAGAAAAAACAATTAACCATGTATTACTATCACTATCTTCCTCATTTTCCGTCTCATTAGGCGGGTCGGTTATATTGCCTCCGCTAACAAGTCTATAGCTTGCCCATAGCACTGTGTCCTGTGAGATTAAACTATTCACCCTAATCCCGCTTGCATTAGTCCAGTACAAAAACTCAAAGCCTTGTACTATGGGAGCAGCGGGAATTTGGTTAATGGATAAAATACTGTCTCTTGCTATCCTTACATAAGCCACTGTATTTCCGTTTCTATCCCTAAACGAAACAGTCACATAATTAACAGTTTCATCCAATTCTTCCTCTATAATTGCCCTTGCAAAATTGCCCTCCCAGCCAGACAGGAAGAGATTACTACCATACAATGCCATAGAGTTTATAGCCCCTATGTGTCCAGCAAAGTTGATAGGCGGTGTCTCAGTCATAGTCCTAGTAACCTTATTAAAAACAGCAATATATCCTTGTCCGCCTAAATAGATGAAATTGTCATTCATGGCAATAGCAGAAATTACCCCTATATTACTAATCCCTGTTGGAATCGTTTCAAACACTCCGCTTGAGATATTATAGATAATAAGGTTGCCGCTTGAGCCTATGTATACAAACTCATTGCAGGCTGTTATAGATTGAGCGTCGCTGCCGCTAGGCAGATTCTTAGGCACACTCATGACTTGAGTGATTCTATTAAACCTAACAAAACTATTGCCGCCTGCTATAAACACATAGGTGTCATTGATAGCAATATCTCTCCAGCCTATCGGTACATTAAAGGCAATAAGGCGGGTAACAGCTCCTGCGTCTTTACTAAAGATTCCCATTCTGCCGTATGTTTGGGAGATTATATATACAAAGTCATCACAGATTGCTAGGCGGTGTACACTGCCTCCCATGTTGGTTGGTATAAGGCTACTCATAGTGTGAGTGGTTTTGCACCACCTGGCAAAGTTTGTCCCGCCGCCCATGTATACATGGGTTTGGTCTTGTACGATTGATTGTATATCTCTAACTGACCCTATAAAGTTAGGGTCTATGTTATGTGTAAATGTTTGGCTTTGTTTGTTATAAACGGCAAAATTAGTTTGACCAGTCCCACCCCACCATGCCCCTAAAAACACATTGTGCCGGTCTATAGCTAGTGAAGTAATTGGTCTTTCTACTCCAAATGGGGTTGGGATTAACGGGCTTATGGTCTCTATAGTCGCACTGGCTAGAGGGATTGTATTTGTATTGTTAGCAGATGGCAGCATAAATCCACCAACTGCCAAAACCGCTATTGTTAAAACTAAAACAGCGAGAGTAATAATTTTTCTAGTTTTTTTCATGAAATTCTCCTTGCAAAATAGATGCGATAAAGGGGCAGGAATTAAGTATTTCCCCTGCCCCTTTTTTGATGACTAGTCTAATGCGACCTAAAGCTCTGTCATATCGGCATCTGATTTTAACATTTTGTTTGTTGCTATACTTTTAATAGCATATTAAGTAAGGACTTATCCGAACTTCTAAACGGTTTAACGCTGCACTCATATTCTGTCCCGTCAGCATCAACGCTTCTGACCGCATACGAATTACCTTTAATAACCTTTCCGCTTGCTTCATCCTTAATCTCATAGGGCTTGAGTGCCAATTCCGCTTGCATAGCTTCACCAAATACGAGGTCAAGCACAACATAGCCGCCTCTGTCCGGCGGAGCGAGAGAAACTCTTACCTCTCTGCCTCTTATTTGTCCTTTGATAAAATATGAAAAGTAGCTTTTGCCGTCCTTCTCATATGTATCCCTTTCAACATAAATTTGTTTGTCTTTACTGCTTGTCATTTTGTCTTAATCTCCTTTTTATTGTTTTGTTTTAATCGTTTTTAATTTTTAGATTTTATTCTAAGCATTAATTTTTTTTGTTCATCGCGAAAATGATCGAATTTATCATCAAAAAATATAGTGTCATCGTTCAATGCCTCACTCAAGTCATCATCATATACCCATTCACCTTTATTAAGGGCAGCAATAGTTATGTCATATTTTTTAATATTTTTCAATGTTTTACTTATTGGTTTTTTAAATTTTGTAATCTGTGTCATTGAATCAGGGTCTGTTTTGCGTGAAAAATGCATGTGCTCATAAGCGGTTGAATAATCAATATTTAGTGCGTTGCACACTTTATCTGTATCCACCCATTTGCCTCTTTGCAGTTTAGCGATAACATCATTACGAAAACTCTTCTTTGTTTTCTCTAGTTTTTTTTTGGCTTTCCTTTTATTTTAGATATTGCCAATGCTTCCTCTTTAGATTTGCCTTCACCAATAGCCTTTTTAAACAGATAAACCCCCGCATTGTCTGACTGCGACATAAAATATCCTCGTCTAAAAGCTGATTCGGTGTCTGTCAAAGTTTGCCCCTCTTTTGGTCCAGCAGTGTGAACTTTTGCCTTTAAGTCCGCAGCAAATTTATTGCCACGCTTTTTAGGGGTTGTCCAGTTCCGTACTGAATTATCATATTTTTTCTTATCTGCCATATATAAAAATCTCCTAGTTTCTTTTTTCACTCAATAATTTTTGGCATCTGACACTTACCATGCCTGCCATAATTATCTAGCACTATTAAATTGTAATTCGTAATCTATATAGTAGGCTTTATTGGGATAAGCATCCCTAGCGATTGAAAATACCAGTCGGCCGTCCTAATATTTTGCTAATCGGTTTATCTTGCCACTAGATTACTTTTTCAGTTTACACTAGTCATTTTTTATGTACATGGTATTTTTCACCTAAAGAAGTACACACAAGTATTTTTAAGTACAAAAAAGTATATTTTAGTTTAAATGTTTAATCATTTTTATCGTCATCTTTAAAAGTTTTAATCAAAAATTCACACAATTTTTGACTCAACACCTTAATTTGACTCTCACTACAAGTCCATTCATAAGCAAGTGCACCTTGTGTATTGTTTTCAACATATAAAGCCATATATAATCCATAAAGCCTAATAGGAGCGTCTTTAACTGCCTCATGATACTTTTGCACTTTTTCTAAAATAGAATTTTGAGCAACAGTTTTCACTAAGTAGTCAAGTGACTTTTGCTTAGAATAATAAAACTGAATCTCCCTTAAATCTTCTCTAATTTGCTTAATTGTCATTAAATTACTACCTCCTTCACAGGAAGAGTTTTTCGTGTATCCGACCGCAAAGAGAAAAAGACTCCCTGTCGATTTTTCAATCGGCAGAGAGCCTTTTTATTGATTTTGTAAATCTAATTCTATTTATCTATTGGTTGCTATGAATACATTTTGCCTCGCTAAAAAATATTACAATCTGCCGACTGCACTTCCAGTTTAGCATAACCTTAGAATTAGCATTCTAAAGTACTTTGACAATATTTGGCTAATGTTGTAAAAAACCATAGATTTCCACTAAAAGAAAAACCTCGCTTAAATTTATAGGCAAGGTTTTATTTGTTATGTAGTTGCTAGATTATTACATAAATAAAAAAGTTTGCATGTTTTAATGCCATAAGACACTTCTAAGGCTCAAGATAAATATCTAACAATTAAGATTTTTCTTTGCCTTTTGGCTAATGGGAGGGTAGCAGAGTCATGCGCAGATGTCAATTTAAAAAAATTTTTTTGCTGCAACTAAAAATAATTATTTTAATTAATGGCAAAATAATTTTTTTACTCGGCAAAGCCGAGACATTGACATCTGCTTCTGCCCCTGCTCCTTTTTTTAATTAGCCAAAAGGCAAAGAAAAACCTTAAAAGGAGAAAAAATAAAATGAGCCAAATAAGAGACAGAGAGCGAGAAAATCGCAATAGAGGTAAGCGTGAAGCTGATTGGAATGCATGTAGAAGATGTTTTAGGACACTTAGTCAAGATGACTTTGCAGAGTATTACTTTGTATGTCCACATTGTGAAGAGTGCTTTAAGCCAGCATGGGTTCCACATCATTGGCGCAAGCAAATTAAATAAGGAGAAAACAATATGAAAAATATTATTGCAAATGAAGTGAATAGTACTGAAATAGAAAACCCTATTCTGCTAAATTTCACTAACCCAAAAGACCGTTATATGAATGAGTATATTCACCACGATGGCGAGAATTTTATCACTTTTAACATAGTAGAAATTAATACTGCTAAATGTGAGATTATAGTTGCAGTAAGCTGTGCCGGCAAGTTAAGTGAACATACATTTGATTTGCTACAAAATAACAACGGCTATTATTTTGAATATGGAATGTGCTTAACAAAAATATTCCTAGATAACTTTGAACAAGTTGAGGAGGAACACTAAAATGATTGATAATACAAGAGAAACTGAAGGCTGTACCTGTCCATTTTGTGGCGGATTCTATAAGTGCCATCCAAATTGTCCGATTGAAAATGATGATGCGTAGCAACGCTATATAAATGACACAGAATGCTTTGATAGAAAAAAGTATGACTGTGAGTTTAACAGTTGTGAGGTTGATGACAATAACAATACTGACGATATTTCTGGCTGGGATGACTTGCCTTTTTAGTAAAAAACATACTGAAATATCTAAAAATGTCTGTCTTTATCTATGATTATACCTTATTAAACTTAAATGCCAAACTTTAAGCATTTTATAGCTGTTGTTGCCAAATCATATCTATTACAATTTAAGGAGGAAAATAAGGAAAACAATAATTGATAGATAATGATTTGAACATTCTAATATCCACGCAAACACAGCTTATAGCAGCACAGACAGAACAGCTTGCAATGCGTGATGAAAAAATTACAGAGCTTACTAACAAAATTAGTGAGCTGCTTTCGCATACAAAAAATAATTCTACAACAAAAACTACAAATCAAAATAATAACAAAGGAGACAATGAAAAAATGCCCGCAAAATATTCAGACGGAATTTTTAGACAAAGAAAAAGTGGTATTTTTGAGTACCGCTTTTGTATCAACGGAATACAGGTATCAAAATACGGAAGAAACCATCAAGAGTGTTTTGACAAACGCACTCAACTTATAAAAGCCAATCATAATCCTAAATCTAAATTAGATATGACATACGGACAGTGGGTTGAGCATTGGTGGATTACATACAAAATCGCACATTTAAGCAAATCATCAACAGAGCGATCCAAAGGATTAATAGATAAATACATACTTCCTTCTCTTAGTAGGGTGCAATTAAATAAAATAAACCATGACACTCTGCAAGCCTTCCTAAATAATTTTATGGACAAACCCAACAGCCAAAAGAAAATTTATGATATTGTTCGTAGCTCACTTGAAAAAGCAATGAGGTCAGGTAAAATAAAAACTAACCCTGCTGATGGATTGGAGCTAAAGCGCTACACCAAGAAAAAACGCCGCTGCTTACAAATTAATGAACAGAACGCTGTTTATAACCTTCTTAAATCACAAAATACTAATTATCTGAAACTGTTCATGTTTAGTTGTTGCACAGGAATAAGAATAGGCAGAATACAAGAATTAACAGCAGCAGATATTGATTTTGACAATAACGAAATAATAGTGAAAGCAAAACAACGACTAGGTGATGAAGAAACATACAGCGTTCCATTTTTGCCCGAACTATTAGATGGTTTGCCCACAACCGGAAAGCTGTTTAATTTTGATATGCGTTCTGCACAGGAGTTTTATCAAAGGATTTTCTCTAAGCTGGACATAAAAGACATCACCATTCACTCATTCAGACACACCTTTATTTCAATGCTTAATTTTATTGGTGTTCCGTTAAAACAAATTCAAGTATGGGCAGGACATAAAACCTTTGCCATGACAGCAGATGTCTATACGCACATAATAAAGAACAATGGCGAATCTCCTATTTTAGACTACTTAAAATGTCTAAAATTGGCACAAAAAGTGTAGTCGTACCCTAGTCCATACCCTAGTTTAGTCCAAAGTGGGTATAAAATTTATTGAAAATAAGGCAAAACAGCCTAAAATACCTTGCAAAAGGGCTAAAAATAGGCTATAATAGACCAAATTAAGCGTAAATTTCCCGCCGGAGTGGTGAAATGGCAGACGCGCTGGACTCAAAATCCAGTGGGGGTGACCCCGTGTCGGTTCGAGTCCGACTTCCGGCACCATCAAATTTTGTAAGCCAACTTTTAGAGGCTTGTGAAGAGGAGGCAGATTCATCATCTGCCTCCTCTTCTCTACCATTTTGGGCGGTTTTGGCTATATTTTGGGCTATATCAGTAATATTGTTGCCTAAATTGACATGACTTCTGTTTAGGACTGGTAAATTTAACTTGTTCACCAAAATGAGATTTATTTTCACTATGCCATTTTCATTTAATTTTGTCGCTTTTTTTCTAAAGTTTTTAGCAAAGTTTTGGCATTCACATCTAGGTTTAGATTGCTCCCCAAAGGTTGTGGTAAAATATTCAAAAACACCTCCACCCTATCGTAATAGACTAACACTTTATTCAAAAGCGTATCAAATAATCGCTTCTTTTTGTCAGCAGAATTGCTATTTAGAATTGTACGAATTTTAGAAAATATGACATAAAATTCTTTATGGTTAATCCTAACCTCCTGCCGTCTGCGTGTGTCCTGTTCTAATCTTTTTCGTAAATCACTTACTAAAAAAAAAGCCTGCATGATGATGTTGTGCAAAAATACCTAGTAGACCTTAAAGACATCGTTCCGTTTATCATCCTTCCTTATAATCCATGATAAATCTCCATTCCCTATAATAATCAAATTTTGTGCGGTCGCTCTTCTTACAAAAATACCATCAATGTCATTGTGGCATATTTTCTTCAATGACTTAATTAAAATAGAAAAGGCGGTTTATGAACCGCCTTTTCTATTTTAAAATTTACATCTATTCTTTAGATAAATTATTATCCGTCTCTCTAGTTTGTTTATTACTCATCATACCAGCCATCTTCCCGCCAAGTAATCCAGATAATATCGCTTTAAGGTCCAGACCTGTTCCTGCTCCTATTTTTTCCATAGTAGTCATTAAACCCTCTACTAGTTTAGCTTCATTGCCTTGACCAAACATTGTAATCTTATCAATTTTGCTTAACCCCTCTGCAATTGGTGCAGCTTGCGCTTTAACTAATTCTGGCAATACACCACTATTAAGAATAAGTTCTAACTGACCAGCCTCTTCTAATTTTTTAAGCGCTTGAGCTCTTTCATCAATAGCTTTAGCTTCTGCAAGACCTACTGCTTCTAAGCCCATCGCTCTAGCCAATTCAGCTTCTTTATGTGCATTAGCTTTAGCTATTTCAGCTTCTGCATCTGCTTGTGCCGCTGTTAACCTAGCTTTAGCCGCTACTTCAACTGCTTTAGCTTGATTTTCTTCTTCAATAAGTTTAGCTTCTGCTTGCCTTTCTCTAATTACCTTAGCCGCTTGAGCCTTTTGCTCTTCTGCATACCTTTGAGCATCAGCTGTTTTTCTTACTTCAGCATCAAGCAATCTTTCTTTAACATCAACTTCTTTTGTCCTTAGTTCGGCTACTCTCTCCGCTTCTTTAATCTTAGCATTAACTGTAGTTTCATTTACCCTAGCCATCTGCTGCTGCTTTTCAATATCATAAGCTGCATCTGCTTGAGCTTTTTTAGTGTCCTCATCTCTTTTTAATTCTGCTCTTCTAATTGCTAATTGATTATTTTGTTCTGCTATCTTCTCATTAGCTAATGCTTCTGCTTTATTGGCTCTTTCTTTAGCTTGAGCTTCTGCAACTGCTACTTCTTCTAAAGCTTTTGCTTTTGCTATTTTAGCAGCTTTTTTAATCTCTTCTACTTGATATACACCCATATCATTGATAACACCATTTTCATCATTAAAATCTTGAATATTAAATGATAAAATCTCCAACCCCATAGCCCTCATATCACAACCAGCTGAATTTCTAACTTTTTCTGCTAATTCATCCCTTGAGTGAATTAAACAAGTTAGTTCCATTTGACCTACAATTTCTCTCATATTACCGATAAGAACTTCTGTAACTAGTCTATTAATAGTGTCTTTTTCTTTGCCTAGCAATACTTGAGCTGCTTTATCCAGCCCATCACCAGCATCTATAATTTTAACATTACATACTGCATCAACATTGATATTGATAAACTCTTTCGTTGGAATTGACGGCGTCTTAAAATTAACTTTATTTACATTTAACGACAATCTGTCAAGCCTCTGCAAAAAAGGAATGACAAATACTGCTTTAGCAGTTCTTACTTTTCTTTTTCCAAATCCTGTTACGAAAAACACTTCGTTTGGCGGAGCTTTCTTGTAGCTTGCTAGAAATACTATAAACAATATCAATAATACCGCAGCGCCAACACAAAGACCAATGATTAGTCCTGGACTCATTTCTTTTACCTCTTTGCTTTTATTTATTTGGTTTATATATGACTATTATCCACCATAAGTTACATTAGATTCTTATTTTTGCAGCTTTATGGGAAATTTTGTTTTTCTTTAATAGATTGCAAAATTTAATAATAAACCATATTATTATAATATTATATTGCTATTTTATAGTCAAGCATTTTTAAGACATAAAAAATGTATATCAAGTTTTGCTGCATATATATTATTATAAATTTATTTATAAATAAAACAGTCTTTAATATTAATCCCAATTCTCTTGTCCAAGTTTTTTGCCCAAAATATTTAATTTTTTGCGCCTGTCTTTATAATTTGGCAGCACAATTTCTACTATATCCCAAAATTTTTTAGAATGGTTCATCTCTTTTAAATGTGCTAATTCATGCACTATTACATAGTCCACCACATCCTCATCCGCCATCATCAATCTCCATGAAAAACTTATGCTCCTCTTTATAGAGCAGCTCCCCCACCTTGTCTTAGCATTTGTTATCTTAACAGATTCTGGACTTAATGCCATTATAGCTTTAAATATTTCTAGCCTTGATTCAATATGTTTTTTTGCGTAAGTACGATATATTTTTATACACGCCATTTTTATTTGCGTCTTATTAAAGCCCTGCGGCATAAAAAAACACTCACCGTCAAAACCTGACTTGTTTATGTTCTTAGCAATAATAGAATATCTTTTGCCCAAAAACAAAACAGCATCACCATAATTAAACTCAAAATTATCCCTTTGCCGTTTTTTATAAATAGAGCGTTTTAAATGATTATTTATCCACTCTTTTTTTAGAGTCACAAACCTTTCAATATCAACTAATGACAATCTCATAGGTGCTTTAACAACAACTTTGCCATTGACAATATGTATAGCTAATGTTTTACGCTTAGAGCGAATTAGATTGTATTCTATCATAATTTAAAACGATTATAATTCTACATTAAGCAAAATCAAAAGTCAACATAAAAATGTATAGTTTTTGTATAGTTTTTATGTCCCGCAAAATGTTTGATATCTGCAAGTTGATGAAAAATCAATTTTAGTATATTTTTCTTGTTCTAATGAGTAATCATATGGATTATTTAACACTAAAAGGAATTCATTAAAACTGGAAATATCCCCTTTTTCGGCATCCTCTAATACCCTTTCAACCTGATGATTTCTTGGAATAATAGCAGGATTACTATTTTTCATGAGTAATTTGATTTCTTCTTTAGATTTTTTTTGTCTTTTTAGTCTTGCATGCCAATGACTGCTCCAATCCTCAAATTCTTTAGCCGCAAATAAATCTAACCCATAACTTTCATCTAAAGTGAGAGCTTTAAATGTATTTGTATAATCAGCTCTAAATTTTTGCATTAAATAAAAAAGTTCATTAATTAGCAATTTATCCTCATATTCTTTATTAAATAAGCCTAGCTTGTTTCTCATCCCATCTACAAAATATTGCTGATATAAAGACTGAAAACCATTAATTGCTTCTTGCAAATACTTCAAGGTTATGTCATTACCATCAAAAAGCGGCGTCAAACTCTCTAAAAGTCGTGCCAAATTCCATGCCGCTATTTTTGGTTGATTTTCATATGAATACCGCCCAAGTTTGTCTATTGAACTAAAAACAGTATTTTTATCATACTCATCCATAAAAGCACATGGACCATAATCAATTGTTTCTCCGCTTATTGCCATATTATCAGTGTTCATCACACCATGAATAAATCCTGCTAACTGCCATTTTGCAATCAAACACGCCTGTCTATTAATTACCTCTTTAAAAAATGCTAAATATTTGCTTGTGTTATTTTTAATATTATTAATTCCATTAAAATGTCTATCTATTGTATAATCTGCTAAATTTTTTAACTCCTCTTTGGATCCAAATCTTGCTGCATATTCAAATGTTCCCACTCTAATATGACTTGCCGCTACTCTAGTCAATATTGCCCCTTTAAGCAGTTTCTGACGAATTATATTTTCCCCCGTTTCTACTACAGCCAAACTCCTTGTCGTAGGGATTCCCAAATTAAACATAGCTTCACTAATTATATATTCTCTTAGCATAGGGCCCAATGCAGCTCTTCCGTCACCTCCTCTTGAATAGGGGGTTATTCCGCTGCCTTTAAGTTGAATATCAAAACGCATACCTTGAGATGTTATTACTTCTCCTAATAAAACTGCACGACCATCGCCTAACATAGTGAAATGCCCAAATTGGTGACCAGCATAACCTTGTGATATAGATTTAACTCCTTTTAGAATTTTATTGCCTGCAAAAACATCCAATTCAAAAGGCACACCTAAAATTTCTGCTAATGAATCATTAAATACAATCAGCTTGGGTTTAGAGACTGGTGTTGGCAGGTGATTAATAAAGAAAATTTTTGGTAATCTAGCATAGCTATTGTCAAAATTCCATAGTTTATTCATCATGAAAATAGTTTGTGCAATTAATACTTGCAAAATTAATAAATTATCTTATAGCTTAAGTGTCTTCTAAGACACTATTTAGACATTCTCTTTTTAACTATTTTCAGCACTAATTTCATCCCAGGAAAATGAAATCGCTTTCTAACCGACTTTAATTTCTTTTGAATATTAATATGCTGCGGACATTTAATTTCACATATGCCGCATTTTATACAGTTGCTTGCATAATTATTTTCTTTATTAAACGAACCCATGCTTAAAATATATTGATGCATTCCTGTATAATAGCCTATTGCATAGCTATTGTTATAGGCTTCAAAAAATGCAGGTATATTTAATTTCTTAGGACATGGCAGACAATAATTGCAGCCCGTGCATGGAATTTTATAACTTTTGTTAAAAATATCTTTTATTTTCTCAATCGCACCGTGCTCAATTTTTGACAGGCTATTAGGTAATGCAGTTTTTGCAAGTAAAATATTTTCTTCTAGTTGCGACATGTGATTCATTCCAGAAAGCAAAAGCGTTATTTCTTCTTGAGCCCAAATCCAACGAAGCGCTAGGCTTGCCCCTGTAGTGTCCGGCGCATCACTTTTTAGCACTGCTTGCGCTTTTTTAGGAAGACTTGCCAATTTTCCGCCTAAAAGAGGTTCCATTATAAACACAGGCATTCCTTTTTCATGCGCATATTTAATTCCCTCTACCCCTGCCTGATAATTAATATTAATATAATTATACTGAATCAGTACAAAATCCCATGCATACGCATCAATTATTTTTTTAAATTCATCATTTGTCCCATGAAAACTAAACCCGATTTGCTTAATTTCTCCGCTATTTTGCTTCTTTTTAATCCAGTCCTCAATACCTAGATTACATAAATGCTGCCATTGAGCAAAATCCGTAAAATTATGCATATGATAATAATCAATATAGTCCGTCCTTAACCGTTTTTTCTGAATATCAAAAAATCTGTCAAAGTCTCTAGCTTGCTTACACATAGCTTGCGGAAGCTTTGTTGCAATATAAATTTGTTTGCGCAAATGATGCTTTTCAAAAATTTCACCGAGTATCTCTTCACTGCCATGATAGATATATGCTGTATCAAAATAGTTAATGCCATTCTCAATCGCCTTTAACAAAATCTCTTCCGTTTTTTCTTTGCTTGACGGAAAACGCATACAGCCCATTCCTAGCACAGAAAGCTGATTTCCGCTTTTTTTATCTTGCCTATATTGCATTTTGATTGAATCTAATTGCATTAAATAATTATAATACTTTTTAATAAATAAAACAAGTTTTTTAAAACCCTCTTTTCAATATTCATTACACTGAATACGAAATTATCCACCGTCATGCCATATCTATTAAGCCCATGAACCACACCAGCATTCAACATCAAATTCTCTAGACGCATCCGCAAACTCACATATCCACATGCAACAAGGTCATAATATCTGCCGTTATACCAACAAACAACAATGCACCAACCCATCCCAAAAGCAAACGACCATTAGCCGCACCTATCTTCCAATCCCTCCAATCCTCTCTAGCTCCCTAAACCTCAACATACTCTCAATCCCACTGCTCTTATACTCCAAATCCTCTATGCTTTTGTTGAAAAATAAATTTTCAGGGCTGTCTGCAGATAAATATTGCATGATTTCAGGGTCATACCAGCACCCGTTTATGTAGAAAAAACGAGTTGCCATTATAAACAACTCGTTTTTTCATAGAAATAAGTTTTAATGAAAATAATATAAATCATACTTCTTATACATGATGTTTTCTTTAATGCCTAACTCCAATTCATTTTTGATTGTTTCAATATTAAACTGCTTTTTGTAAGCAGCATAATATTCTTCAATGAAGCAAAATAATTTCCAAGGATCTATACCACACCAAATGTCACCATTATATCCCATATCCATATCAATATTTAGACATTTATTTTTCCTTTCTGAAACAGGCACATTGTAATATTCGTTAGTAAACCGACACCCTCTACCATGAAAGGCAAAATCATGTTTCATACCATCTAAATAAAATGTTCCCATTGGCATGCGACCTCTAAATTCTCGCAATTTATCTCTTGAACTTACGCCCAAACCTCGCAAAATTAAATTCTTAGCATCTTCGGCCTTGCTAAGATAATCTTTAACTATTTCGGTAAATTTTTTATCCATATTATCCTCCTAAAGGTCGCATTAATAATAGCATATCTTCCAATATCCTATAATATTTTTTTAACCTAGCACTTTGAATATATTGTACTGGAATGCGTTTATAGCCTAGCTTCTTAAATGCTGCAACTCTATGATGTCCGTCAACAATAAGAGCTTTGCCTTTATGCACATGAATAGGAATTCTTCCTACAGAATCAACTCCATGTGTTTGAATGGTTTCCATGAAATTTTTCACTTGACCTTGGTTTAATAGTTCAGCGGGTTGAGTTGTATGTAATTTATTTATGTCATATGTAGTGGCAATCGGACTAGAAATTTCCACACTCGGCACCTGTTTAGGCTTAACAGCCCCAACAATGCCCTTGATAGCAGCTTTCCCAAAAAACAACAACGCTCCTGCAATAAACCCATTGATTGCTCCATTTATAAATCCACTCGCAAATCCTTCAAAAAAAACAAATTACCCCGTACAGTACTAATTGCTCCGCCAATTACACCGCCTATAATAAGTCCAGTTGCCGCACCCTTAGCCATTCCAATCAATATCCCAAAACCTATTGCTTGTGTGCCCGGCACAATACTCAGCACAACACCAGCTGCCAACAATGTCACTGCTGCTATCCACCGCACCGCTCGCCGCCAATTCAAACTCCACCAACTTCGCCCCGCATTAGGGTCAAAATTACTATCAGGATGCAACTCGCCGCTAGGGAAAATATTATCAAAATTCGGCAGCAACCCCACTACATTATCCACACTTATCGCATTCCTGTCAAGTGCATTTACTACCCCTGCGTTGAAAAATAAAAAGCGAGATAGTTAACCTCGCTTTTTACTGCTACCTTTTTCTAGAAGAAGTAATATCTCTTTCATCAAATAATAAATCCTGTGGTATTTTATATCCCCATTTTTTAGCACCTCGTAAAATTGCTTCTTGTAAGTCAAAGCGGCTAATTTGAAAATTATTGTAAATATGATGATAACCAGTATTGTCCGTTAAATCAACATAGAGCATTATATTATCGTAATCAATCTTTTTGACTATGTACATATTACATTCATATTCACCATTGCGAATATTTCCACAGTTTATAAATTTAATAATTCCTAATGCCAAATCATCATCATTAGTTTCAGATTCCAAAAAATCTTCTAAAATATTTTTTTCATTTTGCATAAAAAACTCCTTTATTATTTATTCTAAAACCATACAGGAAATGCAGATAACATTCCACCATCACTGGCTATTACTACTCGAATGTGAGTTTGTTCTTTTACTCCAACAGGTTTTCCTGCATTAAGTACAAATTGATAACTTTTATGTCCCTTTGCAGTTAAACCATTATCAACTATTGATACAATTTTTTTACCTCTTATTACCTCTCTTAAAACTGCTTCAGCTTCGGCTTTGCTACCAATAAATTTTGCACCGCCTCCTTTCGTAGTAGCTAAATGATGTGTTTTAACAAAAGCATTATTTGCATCAAAATTATTAAATATTTGCATTGCCTCACTGTTTGCCATTGGGTCTGCTGGTCGTAATGCACCTTGCGCATCAATCGGACTGCCACTCCCAACACTCGGCGGTGGCTTAGGCTTAACAGCCCCAACAATTCCTTTAATCGCCGCCTTCCCAAAAAACAGCAAACTCCCCGCAATAAACCCATTCATCGCTCCTACAATCGCACCCTGCGCCAATCCTTCCCAAAAGCAGTCGCCATTCGCTGCACTAATCGCACCCCCCAGCACACCGCCAATCACTGCTCCGCTCACTGCCATCTTCAAACCAGCCTTCAACATCCCAAGCCCAAACGCTTGCGTACCAGGTATTATGGACAGGATTATTCCCGCTAAGAATATGGTTGCCGCAACTATCCACCGCACCGCTCGCCGCCAATTCAAACTCCACCAACTTCGCCCCGCATTAGGGTCAAAATTACTATCCGGATGCAGCTCGCCGCTAGGGAAAACATTATCCAAATTCGGCAGCAATCCTACTACATTATCCACACTCACAGCATTTCTGTCAAGCGCATTCACTACCCCTGCGTTGAAAAATAAATTTTCTGGACTGTCCGCAGACAAATACTGCATGATTTCAGGGTCATACCAGCGCCCGTTTATGTAATAACATTGCGTGACAATATCATAATAATACCCTTTCCATCTAAACGGATTGTTGTCAATTACTGAATGCTCTTCTCCACTTAAATTCCCGTGCTTTATTACTTGTACATTCCCCCACGCATCATACACATACTCGGCAAGCAGCCTATCAAGCCTAAATACTTTTGATACATTGCCCATCGCATCTCGCACAAGCCTATAGTTATTGCTATTATGCCTTATGCCGCATATCCCCTCAGCATCATAGACATAGCGGAAGCTGCGGACAATGGCTGGCGTCCCGCAGTTGGGGCCAAAACCAATCAAATCCTCACCAAGAATTTTGTTCCCGTCAAGATAAAATTCTGTATTCATTCCATTAGCCGTGCGTCTTGTCATAATATCTTGATGATTATATGCATAGTTGACCCCGCCTCTGCCTGAAAGAAGATTGCGGCTATCCCATGTGTGGTTGTTGGTTCTTATTCTAGTTATGTTGCCGTAATTATCATAGTGAATATTATCAGTAGTGCTGTTTATTCTTGTCCGCCTGCCATTTGCATAACTAAATGATTTAAACGCACCTCCGTTTCTTGTTATGCTTGTTAGATTGCCTGCAGCAGCATTGTAAGTGTAGACAAAGTTGCCAAAATTAGCGTGGCTGTTGTTGTTCTCGCTTGTTAGGCGGTTAAAGCCATCGTAGTTATATGCGATGTTCTTTTGATGAAGGGCTACACGACCAGTCCCAAATACAAATGCATCTCCGCTTTCAGTAAAGGAATTAAGGTTGCCTCTAGCATCATATTCATACCTTTGAGTTATTGTATAATGTGTAGGAGTAGGTCCAGATGAGCCAGCTCCCATTCTTTGCAAAAATGTATCAATAACATACGAATTAATTAACGAATTGCTATTATATGTCCTAACAACGCTAGGTCGCACATGCCAGTTGCCGGTAGTGTTTATAAACTCCCCAAGGGTTTCTCTAAGCCGTCCTAAGTGGTCATAGTTGTATACTTTGGTAAAATCCTCTTGAGTACTCATATTAGGTCTACCTGTATGAGGGGTTCCCGCACCTGTATGCTCCCGTGTCCGTCTTATTCTAGGCTCTATAAATTCTCTGTTGTTTGCATTTGAATGAAAAGTATCATCATATTCAACAACAGACATATGAGTTTGATTGTGAGCAAAAAACCTATGCTCTGTTTCGCCTACAGTAGTTTGCCTTACCTCAAACCATCTTTGTCCCACTTGTCCAAGAGCAGAAGATGCCGAGTGATAACCGCAAGGACGATTTTCTTCGTCGTAGTGAAAATTATATGTGCGATTTTCATACGGGTCTTGAATTTGGGTAACCTCTGCGGCAAACTTGCTTTCTGTAAAAGAAAACAATGCGTGTCGTGGGTCATTTGCTGCATATGGATTACGCTCATCTTGATAGGTATAGGATATATTTTGCGAAGCATTTATTTGAGAGTTGACTCTGCCGTGTGCATCTACTATAATAGTTGTTGTGTCTGGATTAGTTGTTGAAGATGTGCGATAGCGTTTTTCTATTATAGTATCATTATTTTCACTTCGCTCAATTTCTTTCTCTAATATCAAATCTCCATTTTGTTTATATGCTGTTGCTTCCCCAAATTTATTATACTCAAACTCAAATTGTCGCCCTGCTTGGTCAGTTACACCTCCCAATCTGCCCGCAAAATCATAAGTTAAAGTATTGTTTGCAAGTCTATTATTGCTTGCTCCTCTTGCAGAAGATTCATTCAAACGATCTTCATACTGGTTATAATCAAATTGGCTAGTATGGGCTATGGGATTTCCGCCTTGTGCTTGTGCTGTCCTTAAACGCTGCGTCATCTCAGTAAAAGATAAGTTTTTAACTATTCCGTTTTCAGTAATGCTTGTAGGATTTTCACGAAGATTTGCTGACACAGTTCCATAACCAAAAATAGTCCTGAGTCTTTGAGCAGTTGGTTGGTTCTCGTTAAATACTTCCACTGATGTCAAATTACCAAAAGTGTCATAAAAGTTTTCGGTGATTATATTATAAGCATCTTTAGTTGCCCTGTGTGTGCCGTCATCGTTTACCCAAATATACGACTCAGATGCAGAAGGAACAGTAGGTCGCCCATTAAAACCAGTCATACCCACAGTAGTTCTTTGCTCAAAATAATATAATTCCATTCCTTGACAATATTGAAATCGTGCCTGATTTTCCGTAACACACCAATTTGAAGATGCTGTTCTGTTCCTTGATTGAGTATAGTATTGCGGAACCCTTTGAGTGTCAACGGAAAAAACATGATCGGTTGTACTGCCTCTTTGTCTAAATCTAAGGGCTTGTGCTGGAGTGTTTTGATTTCTTTGTATTGATTCAACCCTTGTCCCATCGTTATGTACTAAATCAAAAACGGCAGCGTTTTGTTCACTGGCATAAAACATATTTCTATGAGTCTTGAATAAATCAGTTTCTGTAATAAAGAAATCTGAGTTTATTATTCTATTTCTATTTGTCCCCTCAGCATTTGTATATAACACTCGCTCAGCTATGTCAAAATCAGCACCACGAACAAATGTTCTTAAGTAATTACTCGGCGCAATTCTTAAATCTGCAATGTCAACAGTACCATTATATCCTTCAAAGGTTAAGCGCAAATTTGTCATATTTGTTTTTATGTCAGTGATTAATGCGCTATTCATATCTTGCGGACGCACCCAAGTACCTTGGCATTCATCAAAACGAACAGGAATAGTAATATATTGCCATGAATTGGCAGCATTATCTAAAATAGTATGATAGTTGTTGGTAAAATTACCTGTTGCTATGCTTCCACCGCCTCCACGATAAAAACCATTAGAATCATAAGAAAATCTTGCTCTAACATTATTTGTAGAGTTTGCAAATCTAGCCCAAAAAGAAACTGTAAAGTAATCACTAAATTCATGTCGTCTATTAGTATTGGCACTGTTGATCAATACATTTCTAAAAGCAGTTAACCTTGCAGCAGGAATATCATATAAACAGTTGTTGTTATGTGGAGTTGTAATAGATAGCACTCTTGAATTATTCAGAAAAACTGCTCCACTACCAGCGTCCCAAAGCTGCCATCCGCTTGTCTTTGCTAAAGTGCGATAATCCTCTGTACCTATGTCCTCTAAAATCCCAGTTGTAAAACCTCTATTATTAAAAAAGTAAGCTAAGTTTATTCCTTTTTCATTTCTAACATTTGTGCGTGTCGTTGCATATGCAAATGTACTATATGTCCTTATATTATCATCAGGCATCTCTCCACGCAAAAACATACCTACCATGCCAACACGCACATGGTCACCAACAACTTCATCGCCAAGTCGTATTGTTCCATATCTATGATTTACAATGCCTGTATTTACTCGTACTATTCTGTTGCTTGAGTCATAACTAAACCCTAAAGCAGAAGCATCTTCGCTGTCTGCCGCAAAAGACAATCTATTATTTTCATTATAGTAAAAATGTGCTAGGTTTTTTGAGTCTTGCCCTGCATGTTTTCGTGTCCTTGTAATTAAACCTGTGCTGCTATACATTAGCCTTATAGCACGATTGCTTTCAGTACACTTAATTTCATTCAAGCGATCATTAGTATATGTAAAATCTATCCGCCTTGTAGGTCTGCGTCTATCAGAAATCGCTGTCAATCTGCCATCAGTATAAACTATATCTTTTACTATTTGAGAATTTACTCCAGACATAATTTCAAACAAAGCACCGTTGTCCTGCCTAAATTTCAAGACAGTTCCCGTTTCGTCAATTACTTCACGATTTGCGGGAATGCCTTGTGCGTTTGTAGCACCATCAGTAGTAAACTTAAGCCCAGAGCCGCCTGCATCATAATAGAATTGTTTAACACGACCATGCTCTGTCATTTGTTTATACCAAACAAACCTATATTTATATCCCGAGCCGTCAACATAAACATAATCATTTGCTTGAAACTCCGGATAATTTAAGTTTGTAGTATACGGAAAAACATACTGCTGTATGTTTAATTTCCAATTTCCAAGCCCTGTGTCAAAGCCTGTCGGCATCCCTATGCCCTGGCTATTATATACAAGACTTACCCCCATTTGAAAGCTATTTGACCCCACACTCATTATTGGGTGATCAAAAAGCATTCTGCCTGTTCGCAAGTTTACACTTGCCTCGCCCGCGCCACAATTGTAATTTAGTTGCGATTGGTTTATTCTGCTGTTGTCCACGTTTTTCTCCT
>Ga0123352_10000607_pt1 | contig 43620 bp, 26 predicted proteins | sample TergutLab28metaG_FD_89700 | JGI IMG/M metagenome (GOLD analysis project Ga0123352, IMG submission 89700) | Labiotermes labralis P1 segment gut microbial communities from Petit-Saut dam, French Guiana - Lab288 P1 | ecosystem: Host-associated > Arthropoda: Insects > Digestive system > Gut ... | reverse complement strand
CCTACAAGAAAGCAATCTCTAAATCCATACAAAGCTATTCAGAGTCAACCTACAAGAAAGCAATCTCTAAATCCATACAAAGCTATTCAGAGTCAACCTACAAGAAAGCAATCTCTAAATCCAAAAGTGTAACAGGAGAAACAAACCGTCAGACAGAGAAGCAATGTCAATATTCTCGTAAGATTCAAATACACAAAATACTGTATTTATTAGCTGAGTTTCAAAACATTTTTTTCAGTGCCACTGGTGACACCAGGCTTTTGCCAGTTCACATACACTATGTTGGTAGTAACAACAGTTTACCTATAATATTTATTATGATAAAAATTCGTCTGAAAAGTGCAAAGAACTTAGAAGAGAAAATTACACCAGCGCCATATGAGTTGGTAGGCAGTGGAATGTAAAATGTGACTCAGTCACCGCTACAGGACAGTTACCAGTTCCAATTATCACTGTAGCACGCACCTGGTTGCTGAGGAGCCTATCAAAATTAAACAGCCGTACCAGTGACCGCTATTTCAGACACAAAGCACATGGCAATGGTGGTGAATTTCGAGTAACAGTGATTAACTCTGCTACCGATATGTCACTCATCTCTATCCACAATCCCGTACAGGCCTAATAACTATATCCATTTTGAAGGAACTCCAAGCACAAGTGAGTGTGTGACACTGCGACTTCTATGAAGACATATTTCACTTGGTCCATGACTGACTAAATTAGGATCTCCATTGTATAGAGGATTCAGGTCTTCTGGATTAATCTTTAATCATTAATCATGCTGCTAAGCAGCATGGTTAATGATTTCCGACGTTTCGAATAAGGCTGGTTTTGGGTGCGACATATTTATCGTTTCTTTTCGCGAAAGGTTGCATTCACTTACACCAGAAGTGATGCAGAAGCTTAGCTGTACGTATGTATTTGGTTAGGTCAGCGGTGATTTTGGACGATCGTAGTAAGTAATTTTACTTTGTTTAAGAATGTATCATAATAGGTTCCCAATTGGCCTAGAAGTATAGGTGTGACTATAGCGAATAATATCAAATGTTGTTAGTTCCGTCGAGACCATACGAGAAATAGCATTGCGATTCTCCTTAGGGTAAAGAGACTTCTGTTCTCTGCAAAGCATTATAGACCCTCTCTGGTGCCCACCCAACATCCTGCTCAATGGGGACTCTGCATATTTCCTTGGGAGTAAGGCAGTCTGTGCACGAAGTTGACAAATCACCTCCATCTAGTACCAAGTTTCAGAATGGGTGGAGGTAGGCCACCACTTTCCCATGTGGCTTCCTGGCATGCAGAGGGACTTTTACTTTTACCTTCGGACTGTGAGTTAATATATGTGCAATATTTTAGCCTGTCACAGTAATGCTGATGTAAAAATCACGTCTTCTGGAATATGACACCGTGTAGATTGGTGTATAATCACAGATGCTTCGAAAAGCTTGCTACACCTCAGGGTACTCAATTCGTCTTGGGTTACCGTGCAGGTAGATGCACCAATCTCTTCCGACACGTCTGAGAAGAACTGTATCTTCAAGTTAGGTATTCAGGATGTTTAAAATTTATTGTGCAGTGACGAATCTTACGTAACATAAATAAATAAACAAATAAATAAATAAATTCATACGTACATTAATAAATATTTATGTTCATATTTATAGAATAAATGTAACTCAAAAATTTACGGACGATGGAAAAATATATTCTTTCAAAGAAAAATGATGACGATTGTTATCTTCTGGATCGTATATAGTCTGATAAATAAGTACGACGTTTCGGGTGATATATATTCACAGCATGTTTCCTTATACCACAGATAGTTATATAACACACTGCACAGCGTCACGTTACAGATCATAGGCGCAACATTAATAACCCAATATCTCACATAACAATAATGACGGTCCATGAGACAAATCAATATACTCGTAAACACACATAATTAAACAAAATCCAAGTTACTATATGCGGTAATGTCCCTAAGTTGGTTAAGAAACCGTCCGAATTTTATGGAACCTGAAGCCTCATATACAGGTGCATAAGAATCCGACAGTGGACCACTTCCTAAGTGCCATATCTCACAACCCTTTCCTGCAATTCATTTCCATTTCAAATTCCCGTCTACGTTTTCGTACATAATGAGAGAGAAGTATTTTATTTAACAGCATTTTAAGGTCATACAGCGTCGGTCGAATGAAATACAAGTATGTAGCATTGGTGGAATTGTAATGACAGGTAAAACCCTGAAGTAATCGGCGGATATTGTGTCCCAGTGCCCCTGTGATCACACAATAACTCATATGGACAGGCCTCGAAATGAACTCGGTCCTCCGCAGGGATGGGCAGGCGACTAACCACCTGAGTCATAGAGCGGCCCCTCATACATAATAATATAAAAATTAAAAACCTATTGTAATTGTATAATATGAACAAAGCACGTTACAATATAAATTCTGATGGATACTTAGAATTATAGGGTCCGTAGTACAATCTGTCTTTACTATTCTGTTCTGTAAGTAGAAGTTTGTATGTTGAAGCTTCACGTTCGGTTTAGCTGTAATCTGAATACGTGAACACGACCACTGTCTTGTCAAAATTAATTATTACAAATGCAATTCTTATGTATTTGGTGTCCAAGAACACGAAATGTCAGTGTGAGTAACTGAATTTATTCAACAAAATTTGAAGTGTAGAATCTTCCTCTACATTTTGTCCGGCCCACGATCCTCCGAAATGGACTCATTCTGTCTGACTAGACAAATTAAGCACAGAAAACTTTGGTCCATACAGAGGCTGCAAAATTTTATTCAGACAGTATATTTATTACACTTTAATTCATAAGAAAACTAGGCTTACACCACAAGCATATCTGATTTTGTAATTGTTTATGTCCCACACAGTAGGTATAAATTCTGATCCATATTACGAAGTTTAACAGAACTTGACCGAATATCATCCACTAACGGCAAGAGGCTCAGTACTGAACGCACGACTCCGTAATCCTGTCCACGTTTTGTCCAGACGTACCTCGATACTATTTTCCAACTGTAAATTATACTAACGCATTGTAAATTGGAATTTTTGAAACGGTGGCTACAAAAATGCAACTTGATTTTGGGGCTCTGAAGATCATTTGGTACATCTGAAAAATTAAGTAATTTTGTTACAGTATTTTCTTTAAAGAAACGAACAACATAGGATCTACAAAAAAATACCTGGTTTTCAATTTTCAGTTTTATGAGGCAAATGATGAAAAATATTATGTGGCTCGTACGGTTTTTTCCGTTAAACCGCACCTTAATTTGTCTGGGACACAATTGTACTTTTTCGGAATTTTCGCGCAGTTTTAAAGCAGCGACCAGCGGTGTTTATTCGTCTTCCCACAGACTGTGGCATAAATGTTTACACTGTTATAAAATAATAGAAGCGTTTGCAGCCTTGCACATTTTAACCAATTTAACAAAATCCGAATAGGAATTAAGAGTCTTGCCATATATATTCGTAAAGACGGGAACACTAATGCAAGTATCTGACTCCTGTAGCATTCCAGAAGGCGTATGTTTAGTCCTTTATTTTCGCTTTTATAACATAAAGTATATCACTTTCTTGTGCCAAGTGGCGGGAGGGTACGCTAACGAAATCTTGGTGGTGTGTACAGCTAGTTTGGTTAATGGCTGGCCTCTCATCACAGGTAATCAAATGTACCGACTGGGAGGGGAAGAGGGTAGGTAGACTGCTTCATTTGAATACGACACTAACTGAATTCCTGCCCCGTAGTAGCAGAGAAGGAGGGGCAAGATACGAAATAGGTGTGAATGAATCAGGCGGCAGCTGCTTGTTTACTAGCTGAACGTCCTTGACTTCAGATGCGGCTACCAAAATATTGCTGTTTAGAGACCAAAAATACATACAGTTTATTTAATTCCTTATTCAGAACAAAATTCTTTACTTTTCTAGGCCTTGGAAGGGGCAAACTTTATAAAAGGAATCTTACTGTTTTATAATAGTAAATAATAAATGTATCTCTTATTCTTTTTAAAGATGTAACGCTGTCTTGTAAAATTTGTGTAAACTGACACCGAAAATTTGATATCGCTACTGTCAGAAGGAACAAGATCATAAGCACATATCCGTTCAACACGTTATGTTAAAAGCTTGCTCTCCTGGTCAATTCTGATTCTTCCACTTAACTGTGATATATAAGCGCACATACGATATGAGTGGCACGCGGTGGTGCAGTTGATTGAGTCACAGCACTAAAAGCCGGGAGGTCGCGGATTCGATTCTCGTTGGTGTCACTGGAAATTTTCATTGACATAATCCTTCCGGCTACACTGTGGCCTGGAGTCGACTCAACGTCTAACAGAAATGAGTAACAGGAGTGTTTCCTGGGGGGGTAAAGGCGGCTGGTGCCAAGGGCTGGCAACTTTACCACCTTCATGTGCGGACTGTCTTGAAATTTGAGAGTCTGTATTTCCTGGAACCGTGAAGCCGCCCGTTCCAGGTTCGACCCCGGAAACAGGCTTCCCTGAGATGTAAGGGTTTTATTTAAAACTCGTATAAATTGTTTCTAAAGGCGTGCATCTGTAAGTGAACGTCCGTTCTGCTCACTCTGTGAATTCCTGCCTTGGGCTGTCCGCTTAACAATCGTTGTTGCAGGCGCACGGGGATCGTATTACAGAATGGATGTCGGCTGGCAAAGTAACTGACGTTTGTTGCGCGGCGTATTTTAGCCAGTCAGCTTCCATCTTGCAGTCAGGCGATACCGACCTGACTTTGAATTTGGCTACGAGTGATTCAAGAAAGACAAGAAAACGTTAACCACGAGACTCTTTCGGAATTATCAAGGTAGCGGGCAGGACGTGTGTTCTCTGGTGGAACACCAATTGATTCGACTACAATAAAAAAAAAAAGACTGTTTTCTGTAACTTCTATTTGACGTATCTTCCCTGTTGCCTCTTCCCCCCTCCCCCCCCCTATATTCCCTGTGACGAAGGAGGATCACTAGAAAGGCCGGGTACAACCATCAGGGCCTGTCTAGGCCTGTACAGGAATTGGCTTACCTTTTACTTTTACGTATGAAATTATTAAACCTTCAAAACCAGTGGTTATGTTATTTCCCACCAGGTATGATATTAAAAAATTCTACGTTCTGTCCACACAGTGTGTTTATATTTCATGTCCACCTAAAAAAAAATAGCAATTATATCCCTACGCAGCATAAAATGATTGGTTTTTTTAATCGAAATGGAATGTGTTTATTGCGACGTATGAACTGATTTTTAAATATAATTCGGGTTAATTTTCGATTTTAAATGGTTAAACGTGACTGACATGAGGGATTTGTATGTTGTTGGCCTCTAACCACTGAATGTCTGTTTTGGTATGAAAAAATGTGTACATACATCGGTGTGGTATATTTTAACCCTTCAGGCACAAACGTGGGAAAGCCTAAAAGTTAGAACCGCTTGGAAAACCTAGGCGTAGGTGGAGGATCGTATTAAAATAGATCTGAGAGAAATAGTAATGTGTGGAGTGGATGAATCTGGCTGAGAACAGGGATCGTGGCATGTTGTTGTGCACAGGGTAATGAACCTTAAAGTTACATGAAAAGTTGGGAATTTGAATAGACGAGGAAGTGTTAGCTTCTCAAGAACTCCAGGAATTGCTTAATGCAAGTAAAAGCGCCACCTTTTCAGTATGCATATGTGTTTTATTGTAGGTCTGAGGAATAATGTGGAAGATATTGGACTACGTTAATCCTAGTTTTCATCTGAAGGAATCTCAATTTTATTTTCGTTCTTGATTCCAGCAAGCAGTGGAAATGATTTGTTAAGAGACGTCTGCATCAAATAAACTTTTCAAAATTCTCCGTTAAACTTGATCGTTCCCTTGAAAAATTAAATTCTACCGAAAGCGCCTTATATCAAAACAATTCCTGCCTGTCAAACGGAAAGATGTCATCGATTTTAACTCAGTTGATTTCATAACAGTATAGAATTAGACTTGATTATTTAGAGGAAGATAAATAGATTACAATGTGTGAGATTTATTATGGGTAGATACCACCAAGAAGAAATTAAAAATTTATGCCACAAAAATATATGTCTTGCCCCAAATGTCTTTCAAAAACATGTTGATTAGGGAAAATATTTATAACCCACATTCAATTATATTTAGGCATTCATAATAATGTAGAAATTTGGAACATGCATGGTTTGAAGACGTGAGTTTAGGAAAGAAACAGCCGCCAGAAAAAGACGCAGTAAGCTGTACTGTAATTAGTACGTCTCAATGCGAATTGAAACTAACAATTCACAATAATTACAACTGTATTTCATTCCCTGCTAAGCGAGCTGCAGAAAAATTGATAGAAAAGATGAAAGGTTGCTTTATAGACAAAACCTTTACTGATTTATGGAAATTTAATTTGTTTCATTTGTTACATCTTCTACGACAGAATTTGAGACGTTGGAGGCAGCGCAGTTTGTATCAATCCGCTTACTCCATTTAGTCAAGGAGTGTACACGATTTTGCCGTAGTATAATTTTGTATTGTTGTTGAATAATATGTACCTAACTACTCAACTGCGTACAATGGCGTCCTTTTTTTTTTAACGGCTACGAGTCCTTCACATGTTACAGAAATTTTCCTCCTTTACTTATGGAAATCAAATATTCATTACCATATTTACTGTTCCCTGCCATGAGCTAGTTAAATCGATTCTACACTTCCACACTCTAAGAAGAATTTTAGGATAATCTTTTTCTCTATGCTTAGGAGACATGTCATCCTTGACTTAGGTTTCCCAAACCAACTACACGTGTCATATGTTCAGCCCATCTCATCACCTTCATTTAATGGCCTTAATATTCATAATATACACAGAGCTTCTACTATAATTATACACATGAAAATGAGAGGTTAGTGGGGGAATGTATCAGTGAATCGTTTGCAATAGAAGGACTACATGTAATCTTTCCCAGAATTGCTTCATAGTTTTGAACTAAATAACAATTAGTTCGAAATCAAAGACGCTAAATTTACACGAAATAAGTATTCTGTAAATTATGACCATATTATCATCAAAGTTTTCTGAAAATTTGGACACTGTCGATGATTTCCGTCACCAAATGACAGTGTCAAAAAGCTACTCGTACATTGACTTTTATTGTAGCTTCACAATGATTACAAAAATTCATTCTGTCAAACGCGTTAGAGATAATACACAATACAGCTTCTTTCAGTCATACGTCATAGCTGATTTATCTCTCCATGTTACTTTACGTCATGCGGATGCACTTCGCAACACTATCCTTTGCGTTTGTGGTCAACAGGTAAATCGTTTCAGTTTGGGGCATTATCTTAGGCAATGTATTTGATTCTTTTTACAACAAATTATATTACCTTTTCCAATCAAAATAATCTCACATCATCTGTCCAACACAACTGTGTATTCGCACAAAGACGCAATCATCTTTAATAATTCATCAGCAGGCGGCTAAATGCAGACGGAATTGCAAGGTTCAGTGCTTTACCTTGCAAATTGAGTCTATTTTTAGAACGATGATGGACTGTTAAATCCGGACGTTCTTCTAAGAACACGTAGTTGTGTTGAACTGATGATGTGATTTTGTTTTGATTGTTCTAAAGACACAACGGGATGAATTATATTAAATTATATTACCTTAACTACTTCCCTTGCACGCTTAAATAAATACCTCAATAATCATCCGTAAGGTCAAAATTTCCTCCGCTCAGTACAAAGAGAATGTGAAGTTTGTCACTGACACTAAAAGATAATTTAATTTCAGTATTGTTCAGTTAGAACAAAATGGACTGAAATCCATTAGAAATTAATTTAGGCATCACGGCAACATGTTTACTGGGAAGATTTAACGTACGTGAAGTCAGATTACATAAGAGAATGACCATAAATTATGAGGTGGAAGGGTGAGAGAAGGAGAATATTACGATTGACTTTAACGTAGCTAACATTTGTGTATTCGTTTGAATGAACTAGTATCTCAAGAAGAAGAAGAAACACCTTTCTTTCCACATTGGTTCAGTCAGTCATGAAGGGTCTGAGGACGACTGGTGTGAGGACGAGAAAATTGTTCGATTTAGATAATGGATAGATAACGAAGGTCAATCTGTCATTCCACAAGAACAAGACGCATGAGACCTGCTTTATTTATTAAGTTGGGTGGCGGAATATTTATGACAAGAAAAGGAGGAAAGAAAAGGGAATATTTTATAGTGACTTCTGAAGCTTTCTATCCAATAAATGCAGGCGATTTAACGATGATGTTCTGTTTTAGAACCATGGGCATTCGGGAAGCAAGTAAGCAACCATCTGAAGCATAGTTCCTACCATAATCTCACACTGCGTTTTGCAGTTGGTAATCCGGAAAGTTGATTTACGTAGTTAAACTTCAAAAATATAAATAGAAATGGCTGTATTTTATAAAATCGTCTAGCCGAAAACTCAGTTTTCTTTAGAGCAAATGCAAAAATTTTTCAACTACATTTTCTTTTTTGTCGCAGAAGAAGAGAGGCCAACGATTCCAAACATTTGCAACAGCACTTGTTTCGTTAGGATATTAGGTCTCTCAGTCAGTCGCGAATTGAAAAAGGTTTGGCAACTCTTTCTTTAACAAGTGGAAAAGTGTGTACGTGATAAATCTGTCACCATTAACATAGAATTTTGGATAATGGTTATTAAATTGCTAACGTAAAACACTATGATGCTATAGGCCCACAATTATACTGTCAGAAAACAAATTTGTTATAGTAATTCATGAACCACAAGAAATTTGACTCCGTCCCTGGAGGAGTTCAACAACAAGGTTTTAGCTTAGAATTTCTGAGAGAATTTTTGAACCACGAAGGGTAAAATAGAAATTTACGTAATTCATTTTCAAGAGTTTTATATTGATCATTATTGGTCTCAAATTGTGAGCGTGAATTCTTGATAGATTAATTGTGTTGTATCAAAATGCTATCAAGTTGATTGTGCTGTATAAAAGTCTACACTGTGAAGTAAGGATAAATGTTTGGTTATTTGTAAGTGTTACTTGGGTATAACGTCTCTGTATTCTTGAAGTTGCATATATATTGAGCTTGTGCCCAGAAAACCTTTTCCTTACTATGGTTTGCTATGTAAATGTGTGAAGGTTCCTTATTCTGAGTTGAAGTTTGTACTTTTTATACGCAAAATTCCATACTGAAATTTATGGACAGACGGACAGATACAGGCCTTTAGTCTTATATTTCTCTATGGCTGTTCCCACACGTCAAGCTTAAAATGAACATAAGCACTATTAACCTTATAAGACGGTAAAGCTTGATTATGTAATTTCTATTCCGGAGAATTGGACTCATGTATAAAGAAACAAAGGTTTATGTCTAAACATATCCGTAATATTTAAAAACGGTTTATCAAAGGTCGATTTCCAGCAGGGCAAAATATTTTTCCTTTCCCGAAATCATTCCGACAGGCTCAGGAGCCCACCCAGCCTCTTATCAAATTCATACCGGGGACTTTTTCTCCGAGAGCAAAGCGGCCGAAGTGTGAATCAGACTGCCACATCCATGTAGTGATGGGATTAAGAATGAGTGGAACTGTACGTCCGTTCCCCATATACCTTTAACGCATGCATAGGACAAATTTAACTTTAACTGATACATATTATAAAACATTTTGTCAAACATTTAAGGAGTCATAAGAAAACTTCAGATAAGATCGAAAAATGAACTTCGAATATTTCACATGTAACTGTCGAAATTACGTTTTTAACAAACGTTAAAAATTTTCACATAAAATTGCCATAACTGTTAACTTTTAAGAGGTTTGATGTCAGATTTGGGAGAATAATGTTACCCCTTATAGAGAATGTCAAATTAAGCCGAATCTTTGAAGAAAGCAACTATCATCGATGAGACTGTGAACACCATTAATGGCGGTGAGTTAGATAAAATTATAGGGAGGGCGTGGACACGTCATTTTTTAGAATCACCACTTCGCGCTTTCTTCTCGTTCTCTCTCTCTTTTCCCCCTCCAAACCGGCCGCTGACCAACAGCAGACCCCGAATACGGCTTTTAACATTTTCTGAATTCTTGTTTGGCAAGCACGAAAAATACATTAGTTTTTCATCAATTAACGGCACTATCAATATTTCCTATTATACGGCGTCGAATGATTAGTGAATGACTTTGAACGAATATGCTGCTCTGTCGACATTTGCCTGGAAATTCTGAGTAAAATAAAAAAAAATTCAGCCAGTATAGCCAAACTCCCTTCCGGAAATTGAACCTACTATCCCCCAACATTCTAAACAGGAACGGTATAAACTCAAACAATACATTCGAAGCCAAAATTAAAAGTAGTATAACTGATGTAATGCGATCCCTTATTTAGTTGATGTTAGAAGAAGAATTCTTGCAAGAATCGTACAAGCAGAAGCAATGTAGAATTTTTTACAAAAGGTGTATAGGAGTCTGCACCTGAATTTGATGTCGAAGCTTGTAGCTAGAGAAGCAATAAAATTAAAAACTTTTACGATTTCGAAGGCAAACGTACATGTATTTTACTCTTAAAAATAGGTTCATTATTTTTTTAATAAAGGCGGACCTCCTTAACCGCGGATTCAGTACACGCGGTTTACCGCAGCCGGAAAAAAATTGGAAAATTAAAGAAATAAATGCTTCATAAGTTTGAAAACGCGCGCCAAGCGAGAACGGGCTGTAACATGGTGAAATCCAGCAGCCCAAACGCGCCCATTACTTGACTCATCATCCTTTGTCCCAGTACCCACGCTTCCTCGCAAACTTGCCACCATTCTGCTCCTAGCGTTCTCGCTGTTCGAATTAGTTGCCATGTTATCGCAGTGTTTGTGTTCAGAAAGCCCTTATTTACCGTAATAATGGCCCCCAGGCGTAAGAGTAGTGATGCTGGTAGTGCTTCTAAGCTTAAGAGAAGCCGTGATGTCCTTTCCATTAGTGAGAAAGTGAAAATTCTGGATATGATGGAAATATAAAAAAAAAAAATCTTAGGCGGAGATTGCCAGGTTGTATGGCAAGAACGAACTTCCATTCGTGAAGTGATGAAGAACAAATTAAGAAATTCGTGCTAGTTTTTCTGTTGCACCACAAATTGTAAAAGTTACTGCTATAGCGCGTGATAAAGTGTTAATGAAGGTGGAAAAAGCCTTACATTTCTGGGTGGAAAAACGTGATTTTTATTGCTTATGCAGCGCTTTGATGGAGAAGCATGATTTTTAATGTTCTGCCATCCCTTGAAACTGTACATGATACTGTACAGTACAGGTACTGTATTTTTTTTAATGCTGTATCTTCTCCTGAGGATTAGGTTGCAACGTCAGAATCCCTTACTTTAATAGGTACGAAAGAGAGAGAAAGTACACCGTAAATGTACAATGTAATGTACAGTAACTTTATTATTTATTTAATGTTGATAATGTCTTACTGTCCGTAATTTATCAATTAAATTTTACCGTATTTATGTATGTTATACGAATATCACGTTGTATCACGTTATATATAGCGTTCGCTATTATCCGCGGTTTCACGAAACCGCATTAGGTCTTGGAACATATTATCCGCGATTACGGTGGTCCGCCTATATTTTTACTTTTTAATAAACAGTTATAGTGCATGGCACGTGCTATATCGAGAATGAAAATAGATCAGTCAGGAAAGTGACTGGCTGCGGATTAAATGACCGCGGTGTGACTTCCGGAAATCTCGCAGATATATTTTCCTTAGCCGCCATGTTCAGACAGGCTATCGCACAAGGCTGGCGAACCTATGGCACGTGGCATTTACCGCTGTCCCAATCTTTTCATTTCTCTTTACCCGACCAGCATCTCTATATTCTGAAGAATATGTGTATATATTGATATATCGGATTGCATAGAGACTGTGTATGAATTACCGTTGCTACCAAATTAAAGTGTGACTGACAAAGTTTTACACAAATCGGGAGCAGTGCGAAGGGCTGACTGAATATTTATCGTTGGGGCGTCAGCCTGGCGGTCACTGGGAGAATACGTGACGTTGGATAAAGCCCCTAACAAACTTTTTTTTCAAAACAAGCAGTAACAGCAGCCACAGTTACTTCCACAGTTTCTTCTTCATCGCATTCCTCGAGAAGACCTTTATTAGAAATATAATAATTATACTATGCATTAAGTATACAATATAATAGAATTATGTAATAATAAATGTAATAATAATAATTAATAAGAATTTTGGAAGGCTCCAAGGCCTTATTTTGCTCTTCAAACTTCCCATGGGCACGCGAAAAATTTCTTCGAAATTTATAGAGAATTTGGGCGCGCGCCTTAAAAAAGTTCTGTTTGTCCTGCTCTAGCACATGAAACTGACAGCCATATTAAACACATTATTTTCAGTGTATTGAGTAGTGCACAGCATTGCAAACCTCACATTAACCCTTGGTACCTATTCACGACATGAGGCCACTACACTGCCCCTGGTCACAGTGGAGTTGTTCCACTCATTGAATAATTGACGGGTAGGCCTACGAGTCTGCCCCCTCTCGAGACATTTGCATATTGGATGAACTGCATTCAGGCGACTTTATTTTCTGCAGTACAAAAGAGTAATTACAATTTAACACGTCCTTAGCAGAAGGAAGCAACCCAGTGAGCAGCCCTACTGGTTGGTATTCGGGAGGTCCCACGTTCCAGTCTCGTCCTAGAAACCGACTATCCTTACGGAGGTGTTGCGCGATTTTTATTGCTTTGTTCCGTTTAATGTCGGCACAGTAGCTCACACTGGGCCACGAGTGCTTTCTTCCATACATGACTGTATACAGTCTAATTTATTGACTCTCATCATCCTAGTACTTGATGCATTTGTCAGAGAGCACTGTTCAGCAAATCATAAATCAATCAACAAAGAGACAAACAAACAAGCCTTTCTTAATACCAATTTGGGAATTATAAACTGTGGTCATAATCGCCTATGATTTACTACAGGTAAAGGTAAAGCAGTCCCATTGCAGACCTAGACAGGCCCAGAGGTTTCCAGGAAGTTAAGGCTCCCAGATTTCGTGACAACGGCACATGATTGTGGTAGGTTGTCAGCCTTACGCACCGGCCGCCTTTACCCCCAGGAAATATTCCTGGTACTCATTTCTGTTAGAGGCTGAGTCCACCCCAGGGCCATAGGCGGTCGAAAGGATTTTATATCAATGAAAAATCCACTGACACCAGCTGGGATCGATTTGTAGCACAGCACATGATTTACTACAGCAAATTATAATATTTCTTGCACTGTATTTTTATATTACACTTTAGGGTTAAACACGTTAGGTTTGTTTTATAGATATAGAATTAAAAACAGTTCAGATCAGAACGCGCAAAACGGCCGGGATAGAATAGTCGGTATAGGGACTCGCTACGGACTGGACACTCCTAGGTTCGAATCCCGGTGAGGGCGAGAGTTTACGAAAAGATCCAGACCGGCAGCGAAGCCTACCCGAGTGGTACCAAGTCTCTTTTCAGGGAGTAAACCTGCCGGGCCGTGGCGCTGACTCCCCCACTTGACTTTCTAGCGCCGGTGTCGAATAAGGGTAGAACTATACCGCTGCCTCCCTTTGTGCCCGCTTGGCACGTGACGGGACAGCTTTAGCTTTATATTCCTACCGAAGAGACTTATAGTTCTATACAACCATTATGATTTTTTTTTAGAACTTAGTACTTGAGTGCGAATTATGTATAAGCTAATGTTCAAACTGTCGAATGTAACTTCAGACATTCACATCGTACATATATTTGTAACTGTTGACATAAAACAATACTTTGTACTTAGATGTATGTATGGACAGTGTCACTAACAGACTTCTCCTAACTAGCCCCAGGCTCGCAGAAACTGTCAGTGTTACTGACTGATGACCTTACTCGGGCACATCACAATGTTACTGCACCGTTCTGCGCATATCTGAATGTGGCTGAATAAATAAATTAATTTTACAGATTTGCCCAGGTAAATTCGAATCTGCCGAAGCAGTCATGGGCAGATCCTAAAGAAGACTTTGCATTCCCAGTCAAGCAACTATCCACTCAAACAGACTCGTTATCATGAGTGAATTTTCTGTGCGTTTTCTCAGTCCTTCCAAGAAAATGCCGAAATTCTTCCTCAAATTATACAACGGCTGATTTCTTGCATGTTATTATGAATCTTTTACCAGAATCTCACAGAATATTTGTTTATATGCTGTATAATTTTGTAACGAAAGAAGCTATATTTATTGCGATTATATCGCTGAAATATTATCAGTTCTTCTCAGCGCTGAAGTAAGATCTTGCCTTCCACGAATATACAGATGGTTACAAGTTGGAAATACCTGTGACATGGTGACTGATAACAGATGACACGGACTTCTATCAACCGGGCACACAAAAGTTCGTTGTACGATAAGATAAATTCCTCAGCTGTGGCGGGGGCCATTTTGTAAAGTAGAGGGATAGCAGACAATTAAGTGTGAATTGTTACTATTACAGCTGATACAAAGGACACAAAATAACTCATATATGCTCTTAGGCTCATTTGTGACCTAACCGGTAAATGTATTAGTAGATTGTACAGGAATCTGTTTTAATACATTAAAATGTTGCAGTTGATTGGTTATTACTTCTGCTTCGAACCTGGAAGGTCACTGGCCAGCAGGCTGGTTATTCTTTCTGACATTCTGAGCCGTTCTTATGACAGATCGCATAAACATCAGTTATAACAAAATATTTGGTCATATCGCGGTTTTTCAAAATCCTGTTGGTAATAGTGACTTTCTTCCCTAAAAAATGTGGTAGCAAACTCTCCCTATTGTAGGGGATTGGGAAAAAGGTGTAATTTTGCCGTGTGCATTTAGTATTTCTTCCTCAGCATGGCCTCGTGCAATACAGAAAGGAGAAACAAAAGTGAGATTTAATCAAACTGAACGATCAGCAGAAGTTACATTCTGGTGGTTTCCTTACGAAAATATAATGAATTAGTAAAGGGGAGAATACCAAAGCAAAGTTTAAGAATCGACGCTGGGGTTACAGAAATAAGAAGGTTTGACTTGCTAACTGTAGTGGAATGTAAGAAATTTACTGATGACATTAAAGGTGACACAGTGTGAACAATAAAATAATATTACAAAGGAAGACAATTTTTCCTCTTATAGCTGGGCATTAGTGACAAGCACCGAGAGGAACAGAGTGACTGGAAAGAATAGGTAGGTGTGACGAAGCAGCAGTCGATGAGTGTTATAAAACCGGAACAAAAATGAAGTATTAATTATCCGGTTATTCAGAATTTAAATTTCTTCATACTGTGAAATCATCGTCAGTTTATAAGACTTATCAGAGCAGAAAATGACGCTACAGACAAGAATGTTCCTGCAAGATGAAACGAGCCTCCAGTCGGTGCAAAATGTAAGGCAAATTTAATATGAGTCATTTTAATATAAATGCGAGGGATATTTTTTATGCCGTAATAATAGCGAAGCAAGAAAACACATTATTCTTAACAGCCTCTGTTTTCTTCATTCACACTATCTCGTATAAATTTTATTCAGTTTTACTAATTTGTATTACAGTTTTGCAGTAGGCATAAAGACAAGCCTACACCATTTTGAAATTAATGTTTTTTATTCATTTTTGTAGCTATATCAGTATTATCAATTGATGCATTTTTGGTACTTTAAGAGTTTCATTACATCGCTGAAAAGCTTTGCTAATGACGGGATGCCTGAAATATACAGCTCAGATACGGATTTCAGAGGTTGCAGAAACCACTGACACAATTCAAGTCATGACCGGGTACATCGCTACCAGACATCGGATTTTAAATAAACGTTTCGTCAAATCGCAATTTTCCAGCATATCGCAATATAACCGGTATAGTGATTTGCCCCGGACATCGCCATTAGACCGAAACTTATGTATAATATCCACGAGGCTGCCATCTTATTATTTTATATTTCACAGATCTTTCGCCGTGTTTATCAGTGAGGACCCTAAAGTTAGTGTCACTCCCGCTTCACAAGTTCGCGTGTGCGCCATACTCTTTTTTACCCAATTATAGGAAATGGAGGCTGTCTTCCAGTAAGACGCCATTCATGCCATGTTTTGTGAAAATCGGTTAAATCGTTCAAAATTCGAAATGGACACACATGCATATACACACAGTGTGATGATCTAAAAAAAGCTTACTTTCTTAGTTTGTAGGAGGGCCAAAAGTAGGTTAAGAATGTAAAGTTGTACCCAGTCTTAAGAAATAACCGAAATATGTCAGCGTTGATGTAATTCTACACATTATTATCACGACAGCCGATAAACGCGAGTGGTTGTTTTCACACACTGGTCTTTGTATCCCCATTCAATGGAATGCTTGGTAAACATCATCACCAGTTTGGGCATGATGGAGAAGGTAAACATTTTGCGAGTGCTGGGAAAGGATTCCTGATCTTACGTACCGTAGCTAGATACCACACTGGCTGAACTATCCACTGCGTTTTATAAGTATTATTTGTCGTACACATGGTACGCATATGCAGGGCCTATGCACGTAGTTGAATACACACACACACTGTTCTTATCACCTGCCGAAGGAACTAAACCCAGGCCATTCAGTACGTAGCCAGTCACAGTACTGACTGTGATTTTCGGCTAAAGTTGTTATTATCTTAAATCAGTTCGAAAGATTGTAGTACTTTCTCCACGGTCAAATAATCCAATAAAGCTTAACATCCCACAAAACTTAAATCTTCAGAAACAACGTATGATTCTTTGTAATTGTTCTTAAATTTTACCGATTATTTTTAACTAAAATGAAATCTCTCGTGTTTCATAGCCTATTTGGGTGTTTTAGAGACGGCTGCTCATTTCAGCAAACAATAAGCAAACAAACAACGTGTTGATAATTTGTAGACAATATAAAACAAAATTCTTACACTAATTTAATATTATTTTTAAGGGCATTTTGATTATAATCAACCATATACACCAACAGAACATTCTCCTATAAGAGACACATAATCAAATGCACAGGGGCACGGTCCTTTGGATTGGATACTTTTTACCAGACGTTTCAACAACGGTACATCGGTTAATTTTGTTTAAGAATATGGCTGCATTGGGTTGTCAATAATATCCACATTTTTACTTTTATGGCTGTCACTTTACTTTTAACGTTGTATTTTTGACACTGTGTTCATACATTAGAGTGTAAGTTTTGTACGACTTCAGATGGTAACTTAACGTCGAAACATGTAGAAAAGTTCATGTGTATGGATGATTTATAAGTTTAAATACGTTTGTGCATGTATTTGTGTGTGTGTGTTTTTTTTTAACTGAGCTGAGAAACATTCTTATTCTTATTATTATTCTTCTTCCACCTCAATAATTGTGTGTTGCAAGTTCGTTTTTATGTTCAGGAGTTTTAAATCTGAACTTGTCAGCCAGTTCTGGGTCTGCCCACGTTCCTGTATTTTGAGGCAATATAAATATGCCTCTGCTAATTTTGACACCCTGTTATTTTCTATGTCTTATGCTTGTTATTTTGAAGTTAAGTATGGGCCTATTTTCATTTTGCTGCAATATTATTATTTTCTTCATTTGGTAGTTTTAGGTCACATTGTACATTTACTCCTAGCAATAACGTAAGAATACTCACAAGTGAAACTTATATTATCTGTCTTGTCTTTCTTCACCTCGTGAGTTCAAATTACTTTTCCAAAACGTAATTTTACCTCAGTTGTTTGCGAAATATAACGTATCTTCCAGTTATATTTTATACATCCTTATATGTAGACCGTCTCACAGTACACAGTGCTGTGAAACGGTGTTTCTTATATGTCTATAGCCCGTCTCCATTTTCTGGTGTATGAGTTTTACTCTTAAGAAAACAGAAATTTACATATATCTAATTTCTGGATTGCATATGTTAAGGAAAATTAGGTAAAATATATTTCGTACGTATTCTCCAGAGTATAGCATTATTAGTTTTTAAAGCTTTCTGTGAGTCGAATTTAGAAATTAATTTTATTTATGTTAAATTGGTGGTTTAAGTTCTAGGAAGGCTTAATTTACGGGTAGTTTTCCTGGTCGGCAGTGACAGCTGTGACATTATACGCTAATTCTGATGTACGTTCAGAGGCGCACGCACGGAGGGAATGGGACTGCCGGACTGCAATCCCACCGAAATTTTAAAAAAAAAGGCTTTTTAGACATGGTTATGTAAAAGGCTATACGCGATTTACCCTTCAGCCCAAATCAGCCACTGAATTCGGATGATGACCAGTACATTATGATTTTGAAAAATAAAATCTGAAATTAGACTTTATGATTTAAATTGGGTGAGTGAATCATGGGACATGTAGCTGTAATTGTAGTTGGCAACAGTGTAATGTTACAGTTATACTTACAACATGATATTAAAATCAAGTAGTATTATATATAGCCTCAGGTGTCAGAACCCCCCCCCCCCCACACACACACACACACAAAGAAGTTATGGGTGCGCTCCTGATTATGCATACACAATGGAACTCTACCAAAAAGATACTACAGTGAATTAGTCCACAAAACTTCGTTGATATTTTTCATTGCCCTGTGTCTTACACAAAAATTGTGAACGCCAGTACACCCAGACTAAGTTTGTTTTAGGTCATTAAAGGAGTATTTCTTTGACTTTTAAGGGACCTTAAATTTATTGGCACGTTGTTCATCTTACCTGTGTGATCGGACAGGCTTCTAGTGACCCCTGCGGGTGGTGTGTGTGTTGGAGTGTGCTGATGACTCCCACCCCCGCCACTTGTCGCAGTGTGTTGCTGTTGCGAGTTATCAGGCGTCGCAGCGCCATGCTGATGACCGCCATTAGCGCCGGTACTGCCGGGAGGCAATGCGTACAAAGCCGTAAAGTCCTCAGCCGAAGAACCGCTCGTTGTGCTTCCTCCACACTTGCCACCTGTCCCTCTCTTATCGACTACACTGAGTCTGTCCACGGTAACACTGTGGTGATTATGGTGGTGGTGATGATGATGCGAATCATCAACAAGGCCCGCTACGCCAAGCAAGCCCCCAACAAGGTTGGGACGCAATTCTTCCATCAGCTTTGCGTTTCCGGTGGCAACTGATGTGGGAGACTGAAGGGCTGACGTACAGGGATTTGCTGATGCAGCAGCAGCTGCGAAGTTGAGTTGTCGGGAGAAAATCGCGGGGAAAATATTGAATTGCTGATGGTGGTGATGTGAGTGGTGATGTGGTGACGCGTGGTGATCTGTGCTTGTGGTATTGCTGCCGCCTCCTGAGCCCGAATTGGCGCCACCACCGGAACCACCCCCGGCTCCGCCAAGGGACGAGCTTTCGCTCGCCGCCAGGCTTGATGATCCACCACCACCGCCACCGCCACCGCCTCCCAAACAACCGGACACCTTGAAATCCAACGTAAAGCCGGGTAATTCCACGTCTTAAATTTCCTGTTGCAGTTAGAAGTAGAGAGCGTCCTTCTGCCGACAGATTGTGGCGATTTAATTTCCGGCTTTAAATCTCCTTGTAAACATGTACAGTTAAATTTTACTGATCCACAAGACAAACTAATTTAACGCTGCACGATTCCTTTAACTGTGTTTTCGCAAATTACTGCAGACGGTTAAAAGTAAGGGTCTTCTAAAACAGTTGTTTTCCCCCCACTAATTGATAAAAATGTTTTTGTTGTTACTTACGACGGTGTGGGATAAAGTCTAGCCCGTTTAGCGTATTAAATGTCGCGTAACACTCGCAGTGTGGTGCGTGGGTTTATCAATATGCCACAGTCTGAGATATTTGTTAGATACCCAAAATTACAACGTATAATTGTCTGTAAACGCTCCCTAGAAGGATCCAATTCCTGTATTTGCTTGAGCTACAGACGGTAAAAAAACTCACAATTGCACACAAATCATTACACTTTAACACTTTAATGTAGGCCCTGTGCTTAATATACTTTTAAATATTATCAGTACCGAAATTTTTAACTTTCATATTAGTGTTTTCCTTCATACATTTCTTGGAAAGTAAGTACTGCAGTCACTGTGCAAGCGGTGTTTAAAATGAGTATTAATGTGCCATTGAAATCAGCGGAACGACGAGTGTATATATTGAAGCTGAAAGTAGTATGATGAATTACTTCATGTGTCTTGAATTTCAGGTCACTAAATTTAATTTATTTCTCTAGAAACCAATCCGAATTTAGTGTGATGGTCTCTTAAAATTCAGTCACAGTCACAGTATTTTTATTTTGTTTTACAGTGATGAATACCTGATGCTAAGAAATAAGTCAAAGTTCGCTTTCACTAAAGTGTCATCACTTCACTCATTTATGCGAGAATGGAGCGCACGTCAAATCTGTCACTGGCGTACTCTTCACTTGGAGTATGAATGCACGTAGTGTGGTGTCGATGGTTTGGTGCAGCAACAGAAACTGAAGTGTTAGGCCTCTTCCGTATTAAGTTTGCTCTACAGCTGATTTCGGGCGTCGCTTACAATGTCGAAGGATTAAAGTTACTTACACACAAGATGTTGTACGAGTTTCCGCATTCCGTGGCAGATTACTGCAATTAAATCTTTTTAGTAAAAAAAAGGAATATATTCTTTTTTTTACTCCCAGATGGGGTAAAGTTTTATTTCTACCAAAAAAAAAAAAAGAATTTCAAATCCTTGCTAACTTGTGCGAAAATGCAATTAGGCAAGTTATTGTAACACCCTTCTCCCCCTTCGCTTGCAGCCCTCTTCTTCTAAATAACGTTATTTGTTAAGCTTCAATAAGTTTTTATCCCTTGCGTATTTAACTAGAATGAGTTATAACTAGCAGTGCTCTTTAGTATCAGATCTGCTGCAACTCGGGCTATGATGACAAGACTCGGATAACTAAAAGTGACTAACGAAATTAGACTCAGATATAGTATAGGCAAAGGTTTTATAGGACACGACGAGCTTTATGTACTCGGAACACCCGGGCCCCAAAACGTAGTGTCTCGCACTATGAACATCCCTCTGTGGAAACGAGACGATAGGGAGTTTTTCATTTTCTCTTCTGCAATGCTGGACCAATGATATGGTTCACATTAGTATTCTGAACCTACGGTAAAAAGCTCTTTTCTCATTGGTGGATCTTGTAATGGGATTCCATGGTAACGACCAGTAGGGGGATGACAGGGTGGCTGGATGACAGGAGGTTGGGATCCGTTGCTAGGGGAGGCTGCTGCAGGGAGAAAGAGAGACAGGGAATCAAAATGGCGTCGTACATGCGTGTGCTGATATTTCTCGCTGCAAAGAATGTTGGGACGCTAGTTCATGATGAAGCTTGGTTTCCGAGTTGCTGGTTGTGTGGGTGAGATGTTCCTTCATTTGTATAGCTCTATTTTTTTTAGACTGCAACTTCGCTTACTTTTGTTTCTTTATTTGCTGGATGACTGTAGAAAATACAAACCATTACTGATGATATCGGCGGGGGAGGTAGAAGGTTAAGGAAATTGTATAATAAAGTGCCACGTAGTGGATTACAGTACTCACACTCCATTCTGTCTCATAATTACGGAATTTAGTTAAATGGAATTCAAACATAAGTAGCTTTTCAGTTTTAACCACTGTGAAACGAATTAAAGAAACGGGCTTTTAACCTCCGAAGGGTTGTAAAACGCACTCCTGCTTCCACAACCAAAGTTAAAAACAATTTTAACAGAATTTATATATATGAACGTATTGGCAAAGTGCTGTTTGTCCTATACTGTATAATCTCCGTACTGTTCAAGATTAGTCTCCTCGGAAGTGAAGCTGTGCAGTTTGGTATGTAGGTTTATGAAGGTTTCGAAGGAAATTTCTACTTTTATCTTCAGGGTCGACAAGCCTCCTCTTCATAAACGGGGTCAGTAGATTCCTTCTCAAAGGTGGTAATTATCTACAAGATTAAACGGCGCCACAGAAAAGGCTGTATCCTTTATACTTACTGCTGTAAGAATCTCCAGTATTATTGGTATTCACATTTATTTATGGCTGATACTTACTTATTTACTTACTTACTTACTTACTCCATTGTGCAGAGTCCTTCTTGAGAAGCTAACTGGTTTGCCTTTAGTCAAGAAATTCCCCAAATTTCACGGAACCCGAAGGTTCATTACCGCACTCACAAGCGTCCGCCACCTATCTCTATCCTGGGCCCGCCCAATCCAACCCATATACCCACACCCCACCTCCTGGAGATCCATCCTACTATTATCCACCCATCTACGCCTAGGCCTCCCCAGTGGTCTCTTTCCCTCCGGCTTCCCCACCAAGAACCTATACACCCCCCTCTTCTCATCCATACGCGATACAGCTCTACTATTATGAAGTTATTCACACTACTTAGAATCAGACATTATTTTATGAACTATATCGTTATGTTTTACCAAATATTCATCATATCGCAAAACATTGGAAATAAATGCACACACACACACACACACACACATACACATACACACACACACACACACACACATATATATATATATATATATATATATATATAAGATCTAATTTCATGTACAGCAAATATATCAGACTTGGACAAGTTTTTTTTAAAAATAACTGTCAAATTTTCATTCCGGCTAGATAAACCTATACGAAACAAAGGGAATATATAATACATTTCACAGATCCGAATCAAAATTAGACTGTTAGGCTACCGAAATTTATCAAAGCTTTTTCAGTTATGTTGTAAATAGAATATTAGGACGGACACCCACAACTTCTCCACTACCCCGTAATTATATTTACAAGCTGTTAATTATTTTCATCACATTTCTTATGGTTAAAATGAGTTTAAAGCAGGTCACAGTAAGATTCTGAACACCAAATATTTTCACAGGACTTTGTGTCTTAAACTGTATAATTCGGGCTGGTTACGTGGTATCCGACCGGAAAAGGCACGAAAAGTGCTGGGAGTATTAACTTCATGTTTGTTTCAAAATAGGATAAGGGACGCCTGGAGATAAGAACCGGCTACCTATGGAAAAAAGTCGAAACTGAATCTGTCGCGCTATTCTCTCTTTTCAAAACACAAAATTGAAAACAAATCCATAGTAAAATCAGCGGAGCATTGACTGCACGTGCAATGCAAAGACAAGAAAATCAGACCCATTATTGAACTACTAGGGTACGCTGGAATTTACCTACTGAATATTTATTGGTCATATATCAGACGTACGCATTCCAGTATAAGAGGATCTCAGCTGATGACACGAAATGTAGTGAGCGATTTCCTGGGAGTGCTTCCGATTCTATTGCAAAGTGTTTACATATTTTCTACACAAGCATGTCAGGCGTAATATATGTAACACCAGATTAATTGTTTAGAAGTTATGAGTTTTGACACTCTGTGTATTTGTGTGCTAGTATAAGTCTCACAACAAATAATGTTTGTTTTCCTAAACATAATTAACCCACTGGTCTTTATCATGGACAAGGGTTGCACTGTCTGTGAGGTTGGTGCTGAATTTATACACATGATTCACGTCATTGTTAGTCGTCAGAGTGTTAAAAACAAGGAAGGTACCTTAAATCGAAAGCTGACATAGCATCTCTGAATACATGTTACGTACATGGGAAGGAATTTAAATTTCTTCTCAGCTTCTTACCATACGAGTAAACGTAAACGATTTTGGAAAAATAGTGAGTTAAGGGTTTCTATAGCGACAGGCTCTTCATTATCACTTTCTAGGGCATAGGCGAGAGGAAGATAAAGACGAAAAATTGCAAAATGAGGAACTGCGCAATACTAACTCTTCATTGGAAGTTACTAGACTGATCAAACAGAGGAGGATGGGATGGAAGGGACACATGAGAAATAAATGCATATATGGAAATGAAAAATACCTACAGAATTTTGGCCGTAAAATCGAAAGTGATCACTTCGGAGACCTAGGAATATATAATGAGGATAATATTAAAAGAACATGGACTGCTTGGCTTAGGGAAGGTTCTAGTTGCTGGTGCCTTTATAGACGAAGATTTATCTGGTTCCATAAAATGCGGAACATGTTTCAATTTGCTGATAAATAATGATTTTTCTGGCAGTTCCTAGTTTATTAAGTAGCTATTGTCAATTTATATACCCCTTTTTTCCTTTCTTCGAGAAATATGCTTTGTGACTGTCCGACAGAAATTTTCTACTTGTTTGGTAAGGGCCAAAACATCATGACATACGGCTTTTTGACGCCAATTTCCCGAATTTTTAACTTAGTTTTGTTCTAAGTTACTGTTCATGTGTCTCTAAGTTATAACTTACGTGTCATACATTTTACACATGGAAGTAATCTACATCGCTTATAGATTTGTTGTTTTTTAATATAAGATTTTCCTTTCAAAAGAAAATGATATCGAAATTATGTTTCAACGCATCCGTCTATTCACTGGCTGTTTATTGTTCATCATAGATAATAAACCTAATTACCAGAATTTACGATTTAGTTATAACACAATTAGCATAAAGAATTTAATTATCAACGTAATGTGCTGAAAACAAGTTCGGAAAAAAAAATTGTAATTTTAAGGTGATTAATCTCGCTGTGTTGTAGTAAGAAAAGTAAACTAATAATATAAAATAGAAGGCGAGGGTTTAACGACTGTAATATTAAAATGTATAAAAAATACTCAACTCACGATTTCGAACTTTTTACATCAGTGTATTTTGTCTAATATCAAAATTGTGACCGAAACAATACATCAGTATTCAGTGGATTTTAAGTAGCTGTATATACGGGCAAAATACGTGATAAAAATCGTAAATGTGGAAATAGGATCATATCGAATGTGCAGAGGTGAAATGCTTGTTAACAATTGGTGACATTCAGGTAGAAATACGCGATTTCAGAATTTGCAATTAAATTTAAAAATTAGAGAGATGTCAAGAGTAGTGTATTATTTTAACCTTCTGAAGAGTGAAAAAACTGAAAGTAGTTGTGTATCTAATCTTCTCTGATTAACGAAAGGCCACTGCGTTTGGAAGTTTCCCAGGCTTCGCTTATTTGTTCTCTGGGAAGAGTAACATAAATACAGGCAAGCATGGAACATGGGGAGGAATATACTGACAGACAAAACCGACGTACTCGGAGGAAAACCTGTACATATGCCACTTCATCCACCACAAATGCCACAGGGACAAACCGTAGACTCAGCACCTAACCCATGGCATGGCGGGTGAAAACTAAAGCGACTCTCAATAATGGATAAGAATTCAGTTCGCATTTCAGAGAGAACACATTGTGTAATCATGAAAATAACAAAAATAGGTCACTGAGTGCTGTATAAGGAACCAACGGCCATTTATTGTTAGAATCAAACGCAATATACTTATACACTGCGTGGAGCAATATGCAAAGTTTGTATTGTCAAATTGGGCAGTGCACATATTATTCACAAGGCTTTAAATGGTTAATATTTTCGCTATTACTGTGAAAGAGGCTACCAGCTTTGTATTCCTTTAACATATTTCCTTCAAGCAATCGTCGGAAGTAGCCTTAAATACCTAATTCAATGCTATATTTTCATGTATTTTAGAAGAAAGAGGGTTCAGGTATTGAATCAGGGAACCTAGAAAAGGCAGAATGAAACATGGGCAAGTTCTTAAACTGAACATCTGGATGTTGCTTGATATCCGAAACGGGTTCGAAAATTAGCTCTGAGATCGTCCAACCGGAGAGAAGATTTTAGTTGTTTCGCACGAGATAATGTCAATACGAAGGTCTTAAACATGCCGAGATTCCGCTCGTTAGGTTGTACGGCTGCGTCGCTGGGTGGGTGGTTCCCCACATTTCGAAGGAACTTGCCACCTTCATATTCAATGGTTCAAGGTCCATCGATTCAGGATCACATCCCACAGAAACGAAATCCTCGATTACCGAGAAAATTTTGTGCCTACCCACTTCATACTTGTCAGTCACAGTTGTCACACTGTTCTCCACATTGGAAAGTTGTAAGAAAGCGGTAAAATTGTCTCTGTACATGACACGATGGCATATCGGGACTGAGGAGCTTCAGCGCGATTCCTTCTTAAACTCTGCCGACACTCCATGGGACTGAACCGTCTGGACCCATTCACTGTATGAGCGGGGAACAGTTCTCCGTTAACCACTGAGTAGAAAACTGAAAGACTCCCAATGTCGGTCTAAAGGCTTTGTAGAAGAAAGAAATCTTCTCCTCCCCTGCCGGGAATCAAAGCATAATTTCTCGATCGTCCAACCCATCGTCTAGGCACTCTACCGACTACGAAATTTCGAAAAAATGAATCACAATTTGATAATGATGGAATTTGATATTGATGTCTGTCAGATATGAGTTCAAATTTCCCACATCTTATTTTCCTAACACAGAACGTAACGTCGTTTGCGATAAGTTTTTTCTCCCACTGTTTCTCCATCTGTCTTCTCTTTTGTATTCTTGCACCTTGGTTTGTACTAGCTTAGCTCCGTCGTCTAAATCTAATTACCGACTTCGCAATTAGTGAGACTCAGGCTCAAACGCGAGAGAGCAACAACATTCACTTCGGTTGTCGCCGACGCTGTTGCCGCCTGACGGAGACAATCATAATTAATGCATAAAGTTGCCTTCTTCGTGTTCATCTTTATAGTGGCGGTTTTCTAACTTCCATTGTTACGTAAGGAATAATTTGGAAAGTGCTAGAAAAGACAGCTTGAGATTCTATGCATATAAGAAACCAGATTTAGGGCTTAAGTGTATTAACATGATGCAGGCTACAGAGAAACGCCTAATAAAGTAAGGAACTCAGTTATATCCTAGTTCGTCCAACTATATCAGAAATCATCTTTTGAACAAGGAAGATCTCTTGTTAACACCAACATTAAAAATAGTATGAGTCGTGACGATACCACGTTTTATTAAAACACACACAGACTATATTTCTGTCTAAGCGGGAGAGTTTCCGTGCATTCAGTCACAAGTGTTGGGATCAGGCGAAAGTTCAATATCACAGTGCAACATAAATTTAGAGCTAATAATAATAATAATAATAATAAACAACTATGATAAATAGGCTCCAAAAAGTTGTCTGGAATGTGGTGCCGTGATGTGTAATAGGTTTAAATAGGTACCGACATTTCAAAAGCAGTCAGTAATGGGGTTGTCGCAGACATGGATTCGGGCTAAGAGCACGGCAATGGGAGCGGTTGGGAAGTTGGCGTCTTGAAAATGGCCGCCATCAAAAAACAAACTAACACACTGGCAGAAAAACCTGAATACTTAGCACTGCTAATATCGAAACCAACAACTGGACAAAGCGTTGAATCAGTTGTACCAACTTTCCACTTCACAACGTTTCCCTCAGGTCCATCGTAACGACATCCATATACTTCATTCTCCGGCTCTCACGTAGGCGATGCCTACAAAAATTCTGTTTAGCATTTCTTTTTTCCAGTCCTTCTTACTACCAAGGAAAGACAACGTGTATGCTTTGGGACGCTTTTCTTTACGTAGGCCCAATAAAATTATTCTACATCCCTCACTTACTTTATCACCCTTAGTTTCCAAAAAGAACTTCATTTACAGTTACCAGTAATTTAAATTCTTGACGTAAAGTCAGAGACCAAGTTACATACGTCCACAAGAAACAACTAGCACAAATACTGTAACCATATTTATTCAGAGTGTTTCGCATAAGGTGTGTCAAACTCCAAGATGTTATTTTGTGAGTCATTTTGAGTAAAAAATGCTATATCAGTGTATACCCGATTATAACCGTTACTTCGCTACGAGCGTTTTAATGTACGTACATGGGTTCATTCATTCTCAGCCTGTATCACGACAAGTCCATAGTCTTCCAAAGCGGGTTCTCCAGCCAGTGCGATCTAGTGCTTCCTCTTTCAATTGCCAGTTCCCTTTCGTCTTCTTCGGGTCACTCTGCAGCTGTTTAGATCTTCTTCCTCGTCTTCCTGTCATGTCTATCCTTTCTTCTATTTTCGTTCAATAACATGTTTTAGAAGGCAGTTAGCCATCGTCTCTTTTTAATGAATGTAGGATATTTCTTTCTCTTTTACTCTATGTAGTTCTTATTCATTTTTCACTGGATCTGTCCAGCTAATCTTCTCCATCCTTCTACAGCACATTTCATATCTTTCCTGGTATTCTTGATCTACTTTCCGAAGTGACAAACACGGATGTAACAGAAAAATACCTATTTTTATAATGCAGTGCAAATGAAGGAAAGTATGTATCAGAGAAAACCACAAAAGAATGATATCTACTAGTCTTAAAGTACTGTAGGCATAACACGTGTCAAGTAATATAAAAAAACATATGCAGCAGTTACGTCTTACCGTACTGTATGTACAGTACGAAAAAATTATGTGTCATATACCATCACAAAAAAAAAGACGTCAGGTTTTAAGTTGACGGGCTTGTTACGTTAGTTAACGTCGTTAACAGTTTTGCTCGATAACTGCAAGGAATGTCGATTTTCAGTTACGTTGCTTTCCAAAATGACTTCTACCATTCTGTGTGAACAATGCTGTTCCTCTCAAAAGAAAATTTGTTGTCTTTCTTATAATTTCATTATTTCCACTTATCCGGTCTGCGGGCTGTATGACTCGCTGAAGTAGTTCTTCTCTTCTCTGCAGTTTTTGCCGGGGGAGAATATTCTTCAGGTGCATCCACATAAACTAGCCAAAAGCGCAAGAGATCTGGGGACTTCACAGGTCAGACCTGTGGACCAAAAAACCAAATAAGTAAAAAAGAAAAATGGCAGTTAAGGTATTCTGATTCTTTTGGCCGACATGAATCAAAGCACAGTCTCGATAGAATCACATTGTTTACCCCGTCTGCAGAGGAATGTGTTGTAGTAAAAGTGGCAGAGCGTTCTGAAATCAATTTAAAAAAACAGCAGCCATACAATAGTGGTGGGGGGGGGGGTGTTACGAGGGAGTAGTTTGTGCGTGAGTTGGGAGTAAATATGAAGGTTGTACATAAGAACTGAAACTGTAATGTATATTGAAACTTTAAATTGCTCGTAAGTATGTAACGGTTCATAATCGAGCAAGTGTTGATATAGCGCGCGTGTGTGTGTGTGTGTGTGTGTGTGTGTGTGTGTGTGTGTGTATATATATATATATGCCGATTTTAAGACCTATGGACCAATCTCCGTGAACCAACTCAGTGATACAGTGAGAGTCAATGATTTAAATACCTCGAGATCTAAAACGAGAGGTACGATATTCTGCGGTCGAGATTACACCTGCTGATCGATAGTGGGACCTTGAACAAATTCACAACTTCACTTTCTCAAGGTACTGTGTTTCCCAGTGCTGTAAAAGTAATGGAAACAAAAACCTTAGTAGATTTCAGAAAATAAGTGGAACCATCTTAAAAAATTAATTCTAAAGCGCTACAAACAGCACAACTGCAACGCTATAAAACAAGGGCTGTTCCAACTTTAAAGCAATTATGTATAGCCGACAGACGGAAATTGAAGTGGCAGAGACGAAATTCGTGAGACGTTTAGATAACAGGCAATAGATCGGTCACACACGTGACACTGTTTTTTCCCCCATGGTGCAACATTCCCTACAGGGCCAGAGCCTCGTTTTCGAGGATTCACGATCACATTCAGACACACCACACTCGGTAGGACTCCTCTAGACCAGTGATCGTCCCGTCGCAGTGACCTCTACCTGATAACACACAACACTCGAAGAGACAGACATCCATTCCCCCGGCGGGATTCGAACCCACAATATCAGCGTGCTAGCGGCCGCAGACCCACGCCTTAGACCGCGCGGCCACTGGGGTCGGCTATGACACAGCTATCCAGGCATAATAAAGCGTAAACCACTTTGGTGACGAAACAGAATACCGGAAACGCGACTGGTATGGGAAGTCTTAAGGATGACGTATGTACTGTCCATCTACAGTATTAACCTAGCCTAGTTCTTAAAGCTGATCATCATGATGACGACGACGACAATGATGACGGTTGATGGTCTGAACTGAGGCGCATTTTGAAAATAGATAGAATAAGGACTTTAGAACGAATAAAATAATAGCAATCATTTGCAAAACTTGCTATTTTTACAACTTAATCATGGGTGCAAAAGAAACAATAATACGGTACAAAAAATAACAGGAATGGCTCTGAAATTTAAAGTGAATGGATCAGAACAGGTAGCTAAGAGGAATATAAAATTGTAGGTCCTGCCAGAAAAGAACAAGGTGGATTTTCATGGAGAAGAGTAGAAGGAAAAAATTGTATCAGCAAAGAGCAGAAGAGGGCAGGATGCAGACGAGTTTCAAGACCGGCAGATGTGGACTGGAGACGGCCAGGGTGTGTACACTTGCAGAAGTCTGCACCACCGCAATCATCGCCATTATTAGCCAAATATTTTTCTTCTTTTTTCTCAACAGGTAGCTTACCACGCACACAGTTCCAGGATGTATAGGCGGCCGGACCGAGAACATTTCCCTTTTTATGTGACAAATTTATGCTTTTCCACTGAAGCTTGCACGAAGCAGTGTGTATGCAGATGTATTTATCCGACGAATGTGAAAAGAAGGAACGTCACTTTCTTTGGCGAAGTGACGGCCTAACAGTAGAAGTGTGGCGGAAATAACGTCTATCTTCATGTGTTGGAAACAGCCATTGTCTAATACAAGTGCCGTTTCAGTTACTGCAACGTTTAGAAGCCAACATAATTATTATCACTTTACACACGCACGCACGCACACACACACACAGACGCATGATAAATTATTAGACATATCTAACTCTATATTTATCGTATCCCCCACCCTCTAAGCTACGACCCATACTTGAATTTGCAACATTCTTAATTATTCTTATGCCAAACTAATTTTATTTGCAATGTATTCTATTGAAATGCGCAATATTACGCAAATTTTGTACTCTTCAAGTTGGTGTGACGTAATAAATAAATATATGATAAAACATATCACTCTGTTTACTTTAATTAAAATGGATTTCAGTGGACAGTAACAGATTCAATTACAGATTTAAGCAGGCGATTTCAGCTTCAGACTTCTGGAATTTATAGTAAGAATAAAAGGATATTTTAGGTTTCGTCAAACATTCCGTATTTCATACCTTGTGTTACCTCCTCCGTAGTAGAAAAAAAAATTAACATACGAGTAAAAGTTTTGATTGTTAGATTTTTCTTGCGTCTTTACTATTGCATGTAATACGCTGGGTCAATAATAACAGACACCGTCGAAGAGAAACTGATATTATAAAAAAAATTGCCACGATTTTATTAAAAACTCTAATGGACATAGCCTATGTATAACCAATGGACATAGCCTATATATAACCCAGAGCCATCCCCCCCAAAAAACGATTAAAATGTATGATAAATGCCCTGTTTGGTATTTCCCTTCTGTATACATATATCTGTTATTAATTACCAAAATTTAAACAATATTAGGGAACTCTATATTCGCAAACAACCACACTATCAATATCCCCCATACTTTATAGTAGTAATATACAAATCCAATATCCAAATCCTTTCGGTTGAACGCGTAATCCAATTTAATAACGAATGAAGTTATGTAAACGTGTTGGGATATTGTGTTTTCCGCAGCGGCAACTCATGATGACGAGGATGGGAACTACTACCATCAGTCTGCACCGCATCACGTACCTACACGGACTTCCATTGGGTAACCCGGAAAAAATTGCATTAAGTTTCCGTCCTTTGAGTTGTTTAAAGTACACGAAAAACGGAAATATCATAACTAACAAATAAGCAACCTATTTCTAACCGTACTGTATAAAAGTATAAACTTTTAGCGAAGTCAGTATAGTTACTGGGGTACAACACATGCATCATAGTTCTTTTCCCGGTAAGGGTAAGGGTTTTTCTCTTCTCCAGAGCTTTCACACTGGCATAAGGGCTCATTCGGCCTGCTAGTAAATGGACGGCGGGGGATTTTTTCCTGAGCGTATAGCTAGCTTCCGGAGCGTGAAGCTCACTATTCACCTCTGTGTAGTAGGTAGGTTAAGAATGAGTGGAGCTAAAAATCCACTCCCCCAAAGCCATAAGGACATGCGCAAAGGCATCTTTACCACTATACCTACCTACATTATTAAACCGATTAACTTTATGGACGTTTTCCATCGTCTACTTTATTGAAATTAATATACGTAATAAAACATTTATCGTCGGTGGAAGGATCGGCCACACACCCACACACACACACACACACACACACACACACACACACACACAGAATGAGTTCAATTATGATAGAATATTGTCACAAAGCTGAAAGAATAATAAGGCCTACATTGTGTTGACAAAAAGTCTGTGGTCCAATATTATCCGGGTGTGATGCTCACCTGTGTCACTGATATGAAGAAAAACGTGAGCATAGGCCTGTACGTATGCAAGAATGACAACCAATCATTTGAAGAAGGGCGAAGTATCAAATCCGAGACACTGCTTGTGAATACGGGACATCGTAGTCGGTGTAGTGACTAGGCTACGCCGTGGAAGATCCGGGGTTCGATTCCCGGCAAGGACAAGAAATTTTCTTTTTCCAAACGTCAAAGATCGGCCCCTGGGCCCCTTCAGGGATAATGGGGTGTTCTTTCACTGGAGGTAAAGTGGTCGAGACGTGCATTTGACGTCATCTTCCTCCAGAAGGGAAGTTAATAAGAGGTGCAACCATACTTCTGCTCCTCCTTTATAGCTTCTTGACGTGGTCACAACAACTTTACGTTATACAGTACACACGAACACGCACACGCATGCACGCACGCACACACATGTATATATACACATAATTATCAGATAATGAAAAATCCGAATGCGCTGCAATAAAAAACACGTTTGTAGTCAGAAATAAATAAATGAACTACCAACATGAAGAGCCACAGGGACTCAGAGCAGACTTCGAAGCAATGAAAATTTCTTGTTAGAGTTACAATTTGGAACAGAACAGCTGATCATTAGAGCGCCCCTTTCACATTTTCAGTTAAACCTATCATTACTTGAATAGAAGAAGGAAAAGCGTAAACCATTCTCTCCCTAACACCAAATGCAGAAGCCCATCTGTCATCCTTACAAATCCCTACATTTACTGCGACGCCGCGCTCAAATTATCCTAACACCTGTTTAGTGCAGCAGCTCTTAGCTGCAGCACAGCCAGAATAAAGGCTCAGCGTTCCGCCATCCGCGAATCTAGTTCAGTTTACATCATGTATTCAATGTCTGTGTAATGTATTCAATACACCCCGGAGCGCAATGCTCGGAAATTGTGACAAGTGCTGAATAACTTGCGTCACAGATGAGCTGCAGGGTTGAGTGAATGAAAGGCGTCACATTCTGCACTCTTCCGCTCACCCCTCAGGGATGATCTGGTGTCAGATATGCTATTGGTTATAATATTAAAATCGCCTACAGATTACGGAATATACGTGATTTATGAAAATGATTACAGCAATAAAAATCAGAATTACGTGACAGTCCATCGCTTCGGTGATGATCTCACTTAATAGAAGACGTGGAGTTATGTATTTACGTTTCAACTGGGAATAATTCTGCATTAATTTGATGTATTTCGTTGTTGCGAGTATTGTAAGACAACAACACTAAATAGCTATGAAAGTAATCTTTTGAGTTTGGGCATCGTATAGTTTTGTAGGTATGCAGAGACTCTTCAGAGGAACAACAATCCGCCTCCCTCTGCTGGGTGATGGATATTTTTTTTTTAAGTTGACACGGAAGTGAGGCCCACTCATCCTCCTATTCAAGAAATACAGGGGTATCTTTCGAAAAGAAAAATTGAAGGGGCCAAAGCGTGAATCTAACAATTCACCCCATCTAGTTTCGAGGGTAAGAATGAGTGCAGCTATACATCAATTTCCCCATATTCCTTATAACATGAACACGAACAACTTGACCTGCTCAAATTTACCTGTACAAAATGTGTTGTTTTCCTGTGGCACAACAGCCCAACTCGGGCCCGTGAAGTCGCATTGTTGATGTTTCTGTATCACACATAATTACACACACACACACACACACACACGCGCGCGGTAGGCCTCCTCTCAACTAGTAATTAGCCCGTGGCAGAGGCCGCTACCTACACAACACACACACACAAGAGATGAACTTCCAAGGCCTCAGCGGTGTTCGAACCCACAATCCCCAGAAATAAAGTAGAAGCAGACTTACGTCATAGACTGCACAGCCACCGGGATCGGCAGAAAAATGTGTTGTAGAGGGTGCCAATTGCTTAGGATACACAGCGTATTGGATGAATGAAATACAAACTTGGGGAATTAGTGGAATCATACTGAAAGGGCAGTACTGAATTACTTGAAGAAACAACATTTCCAGTGCCCCTTTTCCATCAAACACCTCACATAATCTGGCCTGGAATAGAACCCGGGCCCCCAGGTGAAAGGTCGGCCTCCTACAACCTAAGCCATGCCACGGCACTTATCTGCGTATTCAGACAGATTGGCTGGTTAGGTTGAACTGAAACAATGTCTTTCCCGCAGAATATCGTGAACATTAGGCCAAAGCTTTTGCAATGAGGTAATTCAGTAACACGAGCGCATAAACTGCAATGCGACAAGACCATGAAATTCAATATATATTGTTACTGCACATATATATGTATATCACTATCCAGCAGAGAAGTTGGACGCTGTTTTCCGTTTATATATAGCTAACTCACTATAGAGATAAGGGTTTATCACCCCTGAATGTACACATGTAGAGTCATCATTCTCTCTTCCTCTTTTGCTCTCTGTATCCCTCGTTCTGTTCTCCCTCACTTCATTACCATATTCATATCGGCATTCTGTCTGCATCATTATCAACATCCCGGCTTCCTCCCACTCCCAACCTCACCCACTCCCTCGCTGCGTGTACTGTATGCTGGACAAACCAGAGCGTGCTTGCAATAGGCCCAGTACCGTACCGTAGCCAGCCAACAACAGATTTCTACGGACGGCAAATTCCTTGGTTCATTACTGCCGGAAATGGTGTCGTTAGCACGAACCAACAGTTTTTAGAGTGGGTGGGCAGAAGTTTGTGGTTGCGGTTTCGACAGATCGGCCAACCACAACTAGACAAAATCATGACGTCACTATATATACGATCACGTGTTCCGGAAAAACAACGTAAAATCTGTACCGAAATTCTGTAAGGGAGTCGTAAGACATGTTTACGAGGAATTTCGTCAAATTTAAGGCCTTGTTTGATGGATAATTATTTTATTTTATTTTTTTTTTTCCACAGTTCAGTTTCAAATCGTGTGTGATGAAATCCGAAAATCAGCGTTATTTTTATTCGAAGCTTTGTAGTAATTAAATAGCCCCATACTATAAAACACTTCACAATTAGGTGGTACTAGTGTACATTCCACTTTCACTTTAATTGTATAGAGACAAAAGTAAATAAATTCAAGGAAAACACACATCCACACACGTATGCACATGTGTGCAGTCAAAGGCCCGCTTACCCATCCATCCCACCTTATACCTCCAAAGCGAGGGGAGTAAATATAAAACGTCTTCCTATTGGACAGACACTCCAGAAAAATTGTTGATTCTCCTTTCTTGTTTTTAATTTTAAGATGAGACATCCCTGTTGCTGTCATCAAATCACTAATATAGCCACACGAAAAACTGGTTTTATCAATTTTATTATGGGCTACATGTTTTGGCTCTAATTGCGAGCGATCATCTAGCCTTCTATAAACGTTTATATAGGAGAATATCCTTATGCGGCATAAAATTTTCCTGTATCAGCGTTTATAGAAGGCCTGATGATAGCTCGCAATTAGAGCCGAAACATGTAGCCGTGAATAAAATTGATAAAACTAGTGTTATGTGTGACACTTAATACATATATTTGTGTTGATTCTATTTAGATAATAGGCACTGATTGCGCGAGACGCGAAACCCGAGCACTGCTCTTTCGAATACGAAATCTAGCACCGTTACTAGGATAGGGTGGAACCCACCGTTCCCCGTGCGGCAGGGACACATCATTCGCGTGAAATTCGAGTGGAACTTGTGTTCTGTGCCGTGTGAAACAAGCGTTGATTTGGCAAGACAATTTCCAGAAAACTGCTACCTTTTTCTTTCGAAAATTTGGCATGGAGTACGCCGTTGCTAGGAAATCATAAGCTTCACTCTCGACTTTAACTCCATTGTAAAGACAGTGTAAACGAAACACGGATCGTGTGTTGAATTCTTTAAAAACAAAAAGTGAGAAAAGTAGGCTAGAAGAAATTGTGTAGTAATTGACGCAGTCTATATTTCTGGCTAGTTTTACTACGTATAATGTAGCGTCTGAAACAACGTTAACGTCATAAGTTCTCGCAGAACTTCTCCATTTGTGACACATTTCAACCTTGGACACAAAGCATAACACGCCTTCATGAAGCCCATTGCAGACACACGGAAAGCTTGACGCACCCCGATCGTAATATACTTCTACGCGAAATCTTCAGTTTCAGTGAGCATCAGACTTTAATTAAAATGGTTGCGCATTCCCCAAGACTGCACATGAGTTGCGTCTCATTGCCCAGCAGCGGTGAAAAAGTGGTGTCCCCCTGCTGTGCATTTCCAAGGGCCGGAGAGTACCATTGAAGAGCCCTCAGCTCCATTCAGCAATGCATGTTTTAAAAAAGGCACAGCCGACGTTAAGTTTCATGATGTAAAGCCTTTGCTCTGATGTTAGAAAGACATTCCTGTTTGGACCAGCTTTTTTTCGTATTCCGTACACAGAATGGAAGCAGTGGAGGCATGCATATGAAGACACATCCATCGTTCTGTCTGTTAGAATTTCCTATTTAATTATTTGCAGAAGGTGTATTAATACAGTCTGGGGTAGGTGATCCGTCATAAATCGTGTGCAAAGAATTTAATTAGCCTCAGGTTTATAACTGTTCAATGAACTCTTGCTATACATACGGCTCAAATCGAACTTAATGCGTTTTATTAAAAGCGGTAAGCCGTACAATGTTTTTGTTCACTGCGTTAAATATAGACTGATAATAATAAACATCTTTTATTTGAAACCTGGTTCTATTAACATCAAGCGACACACAATAAAAAAATCCTCACTGTTAATTTAACTTTCCAATGAAGGGGGTTTCTGTCGTGTACGTAAAGCCCACTGAGGTGTAAAAATCATAAATGGCGCTTTTCGAAGACACGTAACACAGGCGTACTCAAGTAACAATTAGAACCTTCGTCTCCTGCCGACCTTGTAATTTACCATGGGAGGCGATCTACTTACAGCTGGGCTCCAAGAATTATTTATTTTATTTGTAATTAGGCCTATATGCCGAAGACGATTGGCTGGAAGATCGAGGTTTGATTTCTTATGACCGCGCGGAATTTCTCTTCATAAATACTCGTATATAACCCCCCTGTCTGATGGGTATCGGGACAAATAACAGTTAACACCACAGAACGTCTTAAGAAGCTGATAGGTGACCAGGTTTGCAAGAAATTTTTCGCCTTGTATTAACTCGATGATTCATTATTGTCCTCATATAAGCCTGTCATTGGCCCCAGTCCTGAGCCAGATGACTCCATGAATATCCCCCTGCTTATTTTAGTTAAGATCAATTTTAATGTTATCTTACTAGCCACACAGATCTCGCTAGTGGTGTCCTTCTTTAAGGGTTCTGGGACTAAAATTTTTTATTCACTTTTCTTTTCTATACGGCAGTCTTTGTTGCATATTGCAATGTTATTTGAAGTTGTTTTGACAGTTATAAGTTTTGGCTGTTCGCATGGATTAAATACATTTGTCACTCTGAAATCCGTTTCTTGCTGTGGGACACGGTAAGGCATAAAGAGTTCTATTCCAATTTTCATTGTTGGAAAGACACGCCTATGAGACGTAGACAAAGGTTTTGACGATGACAGTAATATCAAATGCTTTTTACTAATTTCAAAGGTTATTGTACCAAAGTGAGGTTTTTTTTGTGTTACACAATAACACGATCAACCCCCCCTATAATTTGCTGTCTCAATATTTTGACATGGAAGTCGCGTGGCTTCTGAACCAGCCCAATCATGGCAGGCCACGTGCGGTTGTTGCCGTTTGCTTGTCACGTGTCGTGGTATCCAGTACTTGGAGACTAGGATCTAATTAATTATCAGTATAGGCAACACAAACGTTTAGACACAATGACTGTTGGATTTATTCACGTGTCCCCACTTTAGAAGGCGTCAGTCAACACGTGTTTGAAACTCATTGCTAAAAGAACTAGTAAAACTCTAAATTTTTCTGGTGCAAATATTATTTTATGTGTCATTGTTACGTATGACCTCTTATTACGCTTATATAGGCGTTTACATACATGTTTTTTTTTAACGAAGATAACAATAACTTAATTCCAGTCAGTGACCTCAATTTAAATTTCATTTTGTTAAGAGATAAGGCAGGGTGCAAAGAAAAGTTTGGAAATTACTATTCCAATATGGTGGATTTATTCAGAAACATTTGGCTGACATAATAAAAATGACACAATGCACTGAAACAGCTTAAGTTTATGTACAGTCAAAAGCAAACGGCCCAACAGGCTACTCTCATAAAAATACAGATGCACAAATGTAGGAAAACTGTACAATTTATGTACTCGTCTCCATCTGAATTTTTACGAAAATACCCCGATGGTTACGTGTCAAAGCTTTTATTGCAAGTGCAAAGATTTCTGCTATACCAATAAATCAAGCTATGTTGGACTCATTGCTTTTGACGGAATATTACATACTGTGAACACAACAGAATATCACCCATCAAGGAACCCCTTGAGGCAGCTACACTTTGCTTTAGCAAACTGCCATAACAGCACTGCCACCTTAAGACAGAAGATTTACTGCACCTTGCACACTGATGAACATTAGAAGCAATAACCCTATACGCGTCAACTTTCAGAAAAATAGTGGAGGGAAACGCCGGTGGAGAAACAATGTTGAATTTTTCATTGACAGAAGAAATCTCCGAAGTTATATTTGATAGCGACATTCTTGTCTTTATTGTTATTTTTATTACGTTTACATATGGCAGTCAAGAGCAGCATCGTGAAATAGCTACTGTGTTTAGACAATAAGGACAGAACGAGATTCAGACGTCCAGATTCAAGTAGTGAACAGAAAACATGTTCCAGAAATGAAGCATATGTTTCCTGAATATTATAGTGTTCTGAAACGTGTTACCAAGTAGCGTAGTAGATATTTGATTAGTGTTTCAGAAGAATGTGCTGCTCCCATACGCAAAGCAAACGCATTTTCTGTTCCTAGTCAGTCTGCCATGGATAATAAGAGACGCTACTCCGTCCAACACAACATATATTCTTCATAAGTTCAAAACAGCTACTTTTTTCGGCTAAAGTTAATAGCTAATACCAGGCTGTCATAAGGATGTAAAAAGTTAATTTACAGCTGAAATTTCTTAGCTTGAGATCTCAAACTTCACAGAGTTAGGATGCTTACGCGAATGTGAAAATTTAGAAGATTTGCAACTAAAACCTATATAATACTTATATAAAAATATATACGGGCATTTTGGTGTAGCTGTGTATCATCTGTTTTAAAAATATGTAGGTCAAGCAATGTGAGTTTATAGGCAATTTAGTTGGAATCGTAGGGGTGACGTGTGTGTACTTTGTTCAGAATCCTGCACGTAATCTCCGGATAATTAGTAATATCTGCAACAATAAGGGATAAATACGATAGATAAAACAAAGATAGACTTAAAATAAAATAAAGATAAAATAAATTTGGAATATCGGGCAGGTTATACTTCGGTGAGATAGGACTATTCAGGTTAAGTTGAATTTAGATTTATTAGAAAAACGTTTGGATACTTAGATATTAATTGAACAAGTAAATAGGGTAAAATAATGGAAGAAAATAAGCCAAAACTTAGCGTATTGTTCAGTGTCTTCAGTTCTTCTTATTATAATAGCGCTTATTAAGAGCTGATTAGACTCGCAAAACTTTGTTGTCCGGTATCGATTATGTGGAACCGGGACAGATCTTCTTAAAACCCATAAAAATGGGACTGACCCGTGGAAACCACGGCGAAAGGGATCCATAGCTATAATTATTATAAATAAGGTAGTCTCCATTAATGAAACCGTGAACTATTGCCGTGACGACAGGAAGTAACCGTGAAGTGAAGTCTGGGGTCCCATGAAAGTATATTCCCTTATTTTTGCTGAAATATACCTACCCCAAATGTCCGTGGCGCAGCATACTTATCAAGAAACGAGCGAAGCACCAAGAGCGCCCTTCACTTCATTGTAAATTGCACCTTATATGCACATTACATACTCATTCACATATTCTTTGACAAACCATCTCAGTTCAATAAGCTAATAATTGGGGCTGAAGAACCTGGCACTTAGGTATTCACTAAACCATACAAACCAGGACCAGCCTTCCCCTCTGTAGAGCAAATGATCTGAAATTCTTACATTACCTCACACGTGGAACTAATCCCCATCTACACATATTGCTAGTTCAGTCGCCACTTCAGATATCACCCCTACACCAGAGGCCCTGGCACATAACAAAAGTGTCCTGTAACTGTATTATCTCGCATGAATACTCTAACACTAAGCCTGAAGATGGACACATGAATAGCGACGGAACACGAGGCCCCTAATTCGGCCGGGGTCTTGGTCCGATTGGAATCTGGAATCATTCGGTCTTGTAGCAGCAAGTATGTCGTAATTAATCAGCCTTGTACCAGCCCATGTGTCGTAATTAGACACCCTTATAACAAAGTGTAAGCATAAATATACTCAGCTTAGTAGCAGGCTATATGTCGTAAAAAGCCTCAGGCTTCTAACAGCCTTGTATGCCGTAATTAGACTCAGGCTTGTAGCAGTCTAGCGCCATAATTAGATTGCCTTGTAGCGAACAGTGTGTCGTAAATATACTCAGTTTTTTTGCAGTTTTTATGTCGTAATTAGACGGTTTTATGGAAGCGTTTACGTCATAATTACTCAGCCTTGTAGCAGCTTGTGTGTCTTAACGCGACTCAGTATCATAGCGGCCTATGTGTCGTAATTATACTAAGACTGTAGCTACCTGTGTGTGTGTGTGTGTGTGTGTGTGATTATTAGACTTAATCTTGTAGCGACGTATGTGTCATAATTTTACTCAACTTTGTTGCAGCCTGTCTTTAGCCTGTTTGCTGTAATTAGACTGAGCTCTGTAACGTTGTATATGTATAGCAATTACTTAAAGATTATCTAAGTATATATATATATATATATATATATATATATATATTGCAGCCTACGTATCATATGTAGCCATGTCTCACCTTTCCAGCAGCCTATCTAGGGTGGCGCTATTTTTAGCATATATTTAGGCACGTTCGTAAAATTTAAAAAACCGACTACTAGATTGTTCATATTTGTCTATCCGTCCGTCTGTTGTTCTGTCTGTTCTTCTGTCATTTCGCGTGGAACAAAGCGGCTCCCACTGGTTGAACTTACATGAAATATGATATTTGACGATTCTTCGAAAATCTGTGGAGAAAATTCAGGTTTTATTAAAATCTTACAAGAATAACAGGTACTTTACATGAAGACTTATGTATATTTATGAAAATATCTCGTCGAGTTCTTTGAAACAGAAATGTTTCAGACCATAGTTTAAAAAAATATCAAAATACATTCTTGTGCTCAATTACATTTTTTTCCGAAAATCGTGCCTTTGTTAGACAATGTGAAAAAGTGTGGTACAGCCAGACAGGCCAGAGATGATAATAAAATATGGCGCAGGCGATTTTCATGCCGGATAAATAAGGCAAAAATATAGACACACTCAAAATACTTAATACTTATTGCTGTTCCAAGGCAAGAGTGGTTACGGGAATGCGCCTCAAAGTCGCGTTGGAAGTACATTGTCTGTCTTGTAATGTAATGTATGCCTCCGTAAATCAACAGCTCAAGGTTTTCAAAATTGCTTTGGCGTTATATGTTGGAATTGGTAACGTACAATGTTAAAAGACCTTTCGTCATTACGAACGTCTCCGTGGGCAACATAACACTATGTCGCTGGCAACATTTTGCCCGCGAACTAGGGGTTGAGAAGGCCTGTATTAAAAACGTACTCCTAAACCGTCAACGGAACATATGTCATGGGACAATTAGACAGAATGGTAGAAGGTTAATGTAAAATATAAAGATCAAGAAATACGGCATGCAGTTGTTGACTGCATTAAGGTACGGTGGGCTGATGATCACGGGCACGAGTATTTTGAATGGATTAAACGGTTTGAGATGATGTAGCCTGGCGAAAGGGTGATCAATATTTTTATTCAAAAAAGTGTAGAATTTCTTGACCAGCTGACAATTTATAATCTTTAAAAGACAGATCCGTTATTTATTAACACCTATAATAATAATAATAATAATAATAATAATAATAATGTGCCAGATGACATGCTGTTCTCCATATCTTTCTAGCCATCCGTCCAGCCATCCATCCATTCTTCCATCCATCCATCCATCCATCCATTCGTCCATCTATCTATTTGCCTACCCACCCACCCAGCCACCCACCTACCTACCTACCTACCTACATACCTAACTGCATCTATGTCTATTTGCCTTTCTGTCTTCTATCTACACATCCTCTGTTCAAATTCGGATGTCTGTTTTATTGCTGGAATAATAGAGGAATCCGACTCTGGCCGTACGGTGGATCTGCTCGGGGCTATGAGGGTTTACCAGCAGAGGGACTGGAAGTAATTTTGTGATGCAGTGGGGCTAGTTATCCAGCTTGTGTTATCTTTTGAGCTCAAGAAGAAAAGCGAGACGTTTGTTCTATGTGTTGTTCACAAGCAGTTCGTGAAATTGTACACAACAGGCAGTTCGAAGAGTGAGAGTAGTGAGGTGTATATGTGAAGTTTACTTAATGTATTTCAATTTACTGCCATCGACAGCCTCCTTGGTGCAAAGGAACAGAAATCTCTTTTCACACGTTTTGACTTGTGCTGTAAAATATTTCTTTAGGGTTCTTTTCCAAGTACTTCAGTCCAAACATAATTTTTGAACGTGGATAACCCGTTTCTGATTTCCGTTTCAGTATATGGGGACTTGGGATTTCCTTCTGCTCCTCTCTCCTGTGTAATTCGTGTACAAATTACACTCTCAATGTCTAGATTTTGATGAACTTCCAACTGTAAATATGAATGAAACAGAAATAATAAAAAGGTGGCAATTTTACAGTCACACTTGGGTCAAGAATCATGTTACAGTGGAAAGTTTTACATGTCTGTAATGACGTAGCTAATAAATGTGCCTCCTAGTCTACGGCACAAGCACCAAAACATTATAAATAAGTGATATTATAGAAGAGATACTAAATCAATCAGATCTACTCAATTATTACACCAACCACTGCACATATATAAATTTTTATAAAATTTACACATTAAAACATTAAAAACGCTCCGACATGTTTCGGTCCTAAGACCATCATCAGGGACCTATATATTCCTTGCTAAAGTCACACTGGAAATAGTCACTGATTTATTTCGTTGT
>Ga0123352_10000606_pt1 | contig 43697 bp, 46 predicted proteins | sample TergutLab28metaG_FD_89700 | JGI IMG/M metagenome (GOLD analysis project Ga0123352, IMG submission 89700) | Labiotermes labralis P1 segment gut microbial communities from Petit-Saut dam, French Guiana - Lab288 P1 | ecosystem: Host-associated > Arthropoda: Insects > Digestive system > Gut ... | reverse complement strand
GCAGGCTGCTCTGCCTGAGGACGTACAGCAACACGTTGCTCTTCCTGAGGAGGGGCAACAGCAACACGCGGCTCTTCCCTAGGAGGGATAACAGCAGGCTGCTCTGCCTGAGGACGTACAGCAACACGTTGCTCTTCCTGAGGAGGGGCAACAGCACGTCTCTCCCCGCGATAACGGACATCACGTTGCTCCTCATGAGAAGATACATGCTCAACTCTAAAATCTGAAACTTGTGAAAACGAAGAGTCCCCTTTGAAAACAATGGGAAAAACAGGCTTCACCCGCCAATACCATGTTCCAGTCCCAAAACTTGAATCTGTAAAAAAAGTTATTTGGCTATGCCTCTGGATTTGTGGATTAACAAAAGAAGGGGTATCGCAGATTTCCAGAATGTAAGAAGACGCTCTATCTACCTCAAACCACTGGAAATTCACTACAGGCAATTCATCTGTATAAGTAAATACGCTGTTTTCAACAGGGCTTTTTAATTGCTGCGCTGCGCCATCTGCTATTATAAATCGCCCTTTGCCAAGAACACTATCTTCATTAGAAAGCCTCCAGTGCCAAAGCCCATTATCAACAACAATTTGCGCTTGTGTGTCCAAATCTTCATGAATATATAAAATATTATTAAAGTTTCTGTCTGTAGCAACTTCCAGGCGCAATAATTCATTAGCGTCAAGATTTATCCTGCTCCATAAAAAGTTGAGAGAAAAAAGACCTGGGTCAGCATTAATAAAACGATCATTTAAAGCAGGGTGCATTATTACTACTGCTTTATCCTCGCGCTCAAAACCACTTGCATCAAGACTAATAAGGCTGCCTGCCTGGATTTCCCGCGACCGCCTCTCGTCAATATCAATAAATCGCGCTGTTCCTTCGGCCACCTGCACCACCATGCCATCTTCTGCAGCTGTAATGTTGAGTATAGCTGCTCCAACTGGTAATACCTGGCGACCATTTATATCTACAGATACTCTCCTGCTATCCGAAGTAGTAGCAATGGAAAGAGCTCCTTCATTCATAGTAATCTGTAAGGTTTCACCATCTGCTGCCTGTGTTATGCGTATAAGTGTATTTTCACTTAAATCAATGCTGTTGGCATCAAAAAACAGAGTCGCAGCAGAAAGCGGTGCAACGCGGATCAAGTCTCCAGGATACACTGGTGATTCTGTTGTCAGCCTGTCCCAAAGCACGTGATCTATAAGCCTGCGCTGGACAACGTTCTCCCTTATTACAACATAACCAACAGGTTCTACATTTCGCAGAGTTATAGTCCGCTGAAAATCTATTCTGAATAAATTTATATTTAATAACGCTATAAGAAGAAGTAAAATAGTTACTATAATATCTCTTGGTCTCAAACGCTTGGGCTCAAGAGGTCGCAAATTGTCAACAGGCTCAACCTTTACTGGTTTTTTATTTTTTTTCAGTAGCATTAATATATACCTTATGAATTCTTGGGAACTTCTATGCCCAGAAGTTTGCGTACATCTGCAATGGTTTTAGGCCCATTTTCTTGATTTACAAAATTAACTACAGCGAAAATCCGTACTGGTTCTTCTTTGCCTTTCACAGTTACCGACGTCATCTCTTCTGTTATGAATTCATCTCCAACCAGGTTCCATGTATATTCAGAGATAAGGATATCTACTCCAAGGGTTTTTGTAAGTGATTCCAAACGTGAAGCAAGGTTTACAGGGGCGCCGATAACAGTGTATTCCATCCGCATATCACTGCCAAGCTGCCCTGCTGTAACCATACCTGTATTTATGCCGCAGCCGATTTTGATGGGTGGACTCGCTGGGTCATTGGGCGTGCGTTCTTTATTCATGTGATAAAGAGCATCCCGCATCAACAAGGCTGCCTTTACACAGTTATACGCATCTTTGCTCGGACACCCTTCTGTATAAGCTGCGCCCCAGTGAGCCATTACTGCATCGCCGATAAACTTGTCTATTGTGCCGTTTGTTTTTCCAACACAATCTATCATGGCAGTTAAGTAATGATTCAGCCAGTAGACAATACGGTCAGAAGCTTCTTCTCCAAAAACACTTGTAAAACCTTCGGACAATGTAGTAAACCCCCGGATATCGGAAAAGAAAATCGTAGCGTGTTTTTGCAAGCCGCCTGGTTTTATTTCATTACGCATTGCCTTGACTGCAGTTTCCTTGTTGGTGAATCTGCCGAAAATATGCAAGGCTGCACACATATGCTGAAAACTGTTGGTCAAAACACCGATTTCGTCGCGTGTTTTTGGCTTAAGTTCCATATTAAAATCACCACCCTCAATGTTACGCGCTACAACTGTCAATGCTCTTAGGGGGGTTGAAATTGTCTTGGAAAAGAACCAAATAAAAATAATTGAAATACTTAAAACCGCAATGGTAAGGTAGATATTTCGCCTTGTGGTAGCAGCTATCCCTTCAAAAACTTTGTTATATTCAATGCTGGTGATAACTATGGCTCCAGCTATATCCAGCTTTGTAAATGCTACAAATTTGCGAATAACTTCATGGAAATCTGTAGCAATCGCCGGATCCTGGCTTTGTAAAAACTCAAAATCTGACTCGATAAGCTCCTGCCTGCTTTTTTGTGGACTGTTGATAATTGCGCGGATAAAATCTTTTCCCGAAAGATTTACCAAAGAATGTACAAGGGAATAATCTGCATGGGATAATATATCTGCGTCACTGTTTATCATATAAGACTGATTAGTTCCAAATCCAAAGTTCTGGTTTAAGCTTTCAGAAGAAAACAGAACTCCTACAACCCCGCTCCCCTGCCAGGAGAAAAATAAAGCAAGGAGTGATCCTCCGAAGTGAGGCGTTGCATTCAAGAGCAAAGTTTCTCCACGCATTACCCGCCCAAGAGCATTTCCTTGATTCCCAAACCAGGAGCTCGCAAGCTCTGCTTCAAGGTCCCGTGAAGTAAAGAATTGCCTGTTGAGCAGTAATTGTTCTGCCTGACCCTGATCAAGAAAGAAAACAGATGCTACCTGGGGATTTTCCTCAAAAAAGAAGTCGATTGCTTCCTGTGCCATGATGCTGCCTGCCCCTGCTGCAGTTATGGTCTGTATTAGTATTCTGGAATTGGAGCGCACATTTGAAAGAATCGTTTCTGCTTCTATTGCTGAGCGGCGGTTTGTTTCAAAGTTATTTTCTTCTGCCAACACCCGCAAGTCCCCGTGTACAAGCCATGAAACCAGAGCTGTAACTGATCCAAGAGAGAGGATTACAATAAAAGAAATCAAAATTATTAATTTGGCGCCTATTGAAAACCGAACTGTCATAAAGCCAACGCTCCATTTATGCTGCAAGAATTTTCATATTTTATGACGACTTCAAAAATGTTCATAATATCGCCTTAGGATATTTTCAAGCAGTATTTTTATAGAAGATATTACACCAAATAGTGTGATATTGTCAACCCATATACAATTTTTATACGAGCTTCATCAGTTACTCTTCATCGTATTCTATAAGGGTTTTTATTTTATATTTGAAAAGAAGTTTCCCATAGTTAAGAAAAGGGAGCCCTACTACTGCAAAAATCTCTTCTATTTCTGCTCCAACAGATTCTATCAATTCACATGCAGCAGATAATGTTCCGCCAGTTGCAATAAGATCATCAACAACAAGTATTTTTTCTCCGGGCAATACATCTGATTTATGGATCTCAATCGAATCTTCTCCATATTCAAGAGAGTAGTTTTTTCTGATAGTCTCGCCAGGAAGTTTATTCTTTTTTCTTACAAGTGTGATTGGTACGCCAAGATGATATGCCAAAGGAGAAGCAAAAAGAAATCCTCTTGCCTCGATTGCAGCAATACGCTTTATCCCCTTTTTTTCATAAAGCTCTATCATTTTTTTTATACAATGATTAAATGCATCAGGAGTTATTAGGAGTCCTGTTATATCATAAAATAACACCCCTTTTTTGGGGAAATCTTTTACTTTTCTTATTGCATCATCAATAATTTTTTCGCCTCTCATTCATCACCTGCATTTGTCAAATTTTTAATATCCAAGTACTTATTTACAGCATCTGTAAATCCATTTTCATTATTGGATTTTACAGTTATAAACTCTTTTTTAAGTTCCATAGGAGCATTTTCAACTACAAATGGATTTTTTACCCATCTTAACATATCAAGGTCATTAAAATCATTTCCCAATGCTGCAGTAGAATTATAATCCAAAAAAAGGCGGTCTGCAATTGTTTTTATCCCATGTGCTTTTGAAACCCCTTCGGGAAATATTTCGATCCAAAGTGTTTTTTTATCTATTGGAGAAGTTGCCCTTATTATATGAAGCCCTTCTGTTTTTTTAAGTTTTTCTTTTAAATCTTCATATATTTCTGTATGTGATAACAATGTATTATAAGGGATCACTACAACAAACTGACACGCCTCTTCCAAATCTGCAACAGCGGCATCATCAAGTTCTTCGGAATAAGCTGAATAGATGCTGCGCCGTTTATCAAAATCTCCTTCTGCTGCTGATGAGCTATTTGATGATTTATGATAATAAAAATAGTGATTATCTGGTATTTTTTTGTGAAGCATAAAATCGCATTTGTTCTCTATTAAAATTTTTACAGTATTTTCTATTTGGGTTTTATTTAATGAATATGTCTTTATAATTTTTTTATTTTCCCATTCCATTACTCCTGCGCCTGATGAAAAAATAAGATAATCAATTGGAAAATGCTCAGGAATAACTTTTAATGCAGAATAAAAAGATCTTCCGGTTGCAATAACCCTTTTTACATTAAGCTTGCCCAATTTTTCAATAGTTTCAATATCAACATTACTTATTGTACGGTCGTCTCTATATAATGTGCCATCAAAATCTGTTACGAATATCATATTTCATAGTTCCGAAATATTAAAAGCATTTTTATTTAAGGGAGCAGATAACATATTAAGCACTTTCTCAAACAATATCCCGTTTCTTGGAGTGGTCTTATGCGCATAAGTTTCTTTGATTGCCTCTGTAATAAATTCAACAGCAGTTGCAGCGCATACAGACAGACTATCTCCTCGCAGTATGCAGCCTGTCATTATACTCGCGAATATATCTCCAGTGCCTGGATAACTTACAGGGATATATTCATTTTTGATTTTCCAGTATTTATTAAGTTTTTTATCATAGGCAGCTACAATTGGGTGCAGCTCATTCTCGGTTCCAACACTTGTAACTACAACCATATCTGGCCCCATCTCCGCAAGAGAGCCAAGAATGGATTTTATTTTTTTATCTGATAACTTGTCGTAATTGTTTTCTCCAAGAAGTATTGCAGCTTCTGTAATATTCGGGGTAATAAGAGTTGCTTTTGTTACAAGCTTTTTCATCTCTTCTACAATTGTTTGACTAATAGTGTCATAAAGCTCTCCATCATCGCCCAAAACAGGATCAATAACTACGAGCATTTTTTCATGATTAAATTTCTCGATAAAATTTATTATTATATCTATTTGTTTGGAGGATCCAAGAAAACCTGTATAAATAGCATCAAACTTTATATTAAGGCTTTTCCAGTGATTTATGATCCCTTCCATGTGGTCTGTAAAATCAAAAAAAGTATAATCTTTAAAACCTGATGTCTGTGTTGACAAAATAGAAGTTGGCAAAGGGCATACCTGCATTCCCATTGCTGCCAGAACCGGGATCGCAACAGTAAGAGAGCATTTTCCATATCCGGAAAGATCATGCACTGCTGCTATTTCGTAAACAGGATTTGTCATTATTAACTTCTCTCCAAACATATTTTAGTTTTTTAATGCATTTAACGGCGAAGGGATTCTCCCGCCCCTGTGAATAAATGGCGCGCTTGAAGCGTTATTCACTCTCATAATAGGCGCGGTTCCCAATAGTCCGCCAAACTCAACAATATCGCCTACCTTTTTACCGGGGACAGGTATTATCCTGACTGCAGTGGTTTTGTTATTTATAACTCCTATCGCAGCTTCATCTGCGATAATTGCGGAAATTGTTTCATACGGAGTATCCCCGGGTATTGCAATCATATCAAGACCCACAGAACAGATGCATGTCAGTGCTTCAAGTTTTTCAATAGTTAAATGACCTGATTTTACAGCATCTATCATCCCTACATCTTCGCTTACAGGGATAAATGAACCGCTTAAGCCCCCAACATACGAAGATGCCATTGAGCCCCCTTTTTTTACAGCATCATTTAAAAGCGCCAAAGCAGCAGTTGAACCGTGAGTACCGCAAACTTCAAGCCCCATCTCTTCGATAATATGAGCAACACTGTCCCCTCTTGCTGGTGTTGGGGCAAGTGAAAGATCTACAATACCAAACGGAATATTAAGTCTGCGGGAAGCTTCTCTTGCAACAAGCTCCCCTACTCTTGTAATTTTAAATGCAGCTCTTTTTATCTCTTCTGAAACAACTCCAAAGTCTGCATTAATGCCCACTCTTTTAATAACATTCTGCACTACGCCTGGGCCGCTTATCCCAACATTGATCGTACTCTCGCTTTCTCCGACACCATGAAAAGCGCCTGCCATAAAAGGGTTATCTTCCGGAACATTTGTAAAAACAACAAGCTTCGCGCACCCAATAGCATTTTTATCTGCGCTCTTTTCCGCGGTCTGTTTGATAATCATTCCCATATGGCGCACAGCATCCATATTTATTCCTGATCTGGTTGTGGCAAGATTTACAGAAGAGCAAACCTTATTTGTTGCTGCCAATGCTTCTGGTATTGAGTCTATAAGGATTTTGTCCCCTTTTGTATATCCCTTATGCACAAGAGCAGAAAAGCCACCTATAAAATTTACTCCGCATCTGTCTGCGACCTTATCCAGCGTTACTGCATACTCTGTATAGTTTTTATCATCAGATGCTTCTGCAACCATGGAAATAGGAGTTACAGATATTCTTTTATTTATTATTGGCACGCCATACTCTTTTTCAATATCTTCGCCTGTTCTAACAAGATTTTCCGCAATCTTTGTTATTTTATCATATATTTTTTCCCTTGATTTTTTTCCGTTACTGTCGCAGCAATCTCTCAGCGATATACCGACAGTGATTGTTCTTATATCAAAGTTTTCCTCATGAATCATTTTTATTGTTTCTACAATTTCGGATGGAATAAGCATTTTTTATGTTCCTATATTCTGTGCATTGTTTTAAATATTTCTTCAAGTTGAAATCTTACTTCAACATTAAGCTGCTTTCCTACTGCTTCAAGTTCATCAATAATTTCACGAATTGGCTTTGCAGCTTTTTCAAGATCAACAAGCATTATCATTGTCAAAATATCCTGCATTGTTGTCTGCGATATATCAAGAATATTGATCCCAAGTTTTGCAAGAGCAGTTGTTACCCCTGCAATAATACCTACTTTATCTGCGCCAAGTACTGTAATTATTGCCCGTTTTGAATTGGTTGTGTTTTCTTTTACCATCTGTATATTCCTTTTTTTATCAATGCTTTTGAAATGTTATCTTTCATTATGAGAGATTCTTCTCTTGCATATTTGCTGTAATTTTTTTCATCTTTATATTTTTTGTACGCGAAAATTATTCCGCGTGAAGAGTTTATCAAAGCTCCAAGCCCGTCGGAATTAAAACATTCCATAATATCATCTGCTGTGCCACCCTGCGCTCCATATCCCGGAACCAGAAAAAGTGTCTCTTTCATATTTTGCCTTAAGATCGCAGCTTCTTCGGGATATGTCGCGCCAACAACAGCTCCTACGCTGCTGTACTTGCTTTTTCCTGTAAGCGCTTTCCCCCACTCCGCAACAAGCTGGCCCATTACAAAATAGTTTTTCCCTTTTTCAGTTGTAAGCCCCTGAAACTCTTCTGACCCTGGATTCGAAGTTTTAACAAGAATAAAAATACCTTTTCCATATTGAGCGCAGTCATCTATAAACGGAGCAACCCCTTCGTGACCCAGATAACTGTTTATAGTTACTGCATCAAGATCAAAGAGGGGAATTTTTTTTCCAAATATATCTGGCCTGCCAATATACGCATTTGAATAAGCTTTGCAGGTATTTCCAATATCATTCCGTTTTACATCTCCTATAACAATGATCCCTTTTGATTTTGCATAGGAAGCTGTTTCTTTAAATGATGTAATACCTTCTGCTCCAAGTTCTTCATAATAGGCTATCTGTAGTTTAACAGCAGGCACAATATCGCATGTCGCGTCTATTATATTTTTATTGAATTCAAATACTGCTTCTGCTGCAGCATGGAAAATATTTTCTATGGGACGATCCGAAGCGTCGGACAAGGGACGACATGAAGTGTCGGACTTGCCGGAAAGTTTATATTTTTCGATTATAGATGAAGGGAGATTTTCTATTGCCGGATCCAGCCCCACTACAGAAGGGTTCTTTTTTTCATCGATCAACTTATTGAGTCTGTCTGCAAAGTTCCCATATTCGATTTCTGACTTGCAGGGCTTATTCATATCCATATTTTTTTCCCCAGTTTGGCGGATCACTGCTCCAGTTTACTGCTTTTTCAGCTTCGTCATCTGTGATATATTTTCCATCAACAGCAGTTTTTATAAGAGTCTTAAAATTCGAAGCAGTAAATAAAGTACATTTTTCATCGGCAAAAACTTTTTCCGCTGACTCCATCTGATATGTAAAAATAGCAACGCAGTAATCAACTATTGCACCATGTTCCCTTAATATCCTTACAGATTCTATGGAACTTTTTCCCGTACTCACAAGGTCTTCGATAACCAAAACTCTTTTACCGTAAAACAGCGACCCTTCGATATTTGATCTCTTTTCGATTTCCCCTTTTTCTGATTTTACATATATCATTGGAAGAGAAAATTTTTCCGCAAGGAGCGCTGCGTGAGGAATCCCGGCAGTGGATGTACCAGCAATAACTTCTATATTTTCGATCCCTACTTCTGTTTTGATTATCTGCTCCATAATATTGATTATGATATTCCACTTTTCCGGATTAGAAACAAGAAGCCTGTTATCGCAATAGATAGGGCTTAAAATTCCTGATGCATAACGAAAAGGTTCTTTCACAGAAAGCGCAACAGCTTTTATATCCAGAAGCACTTCAGCGGCTTTTTGCGCATCATGCGACACTTTGGGGCATCCCTTGTCCGACACGCAAGGGGTTTTACTTGCAGCAGGGTTGCCTTGAGACTTCCAGTTAGCCATGATCTCAATATTTTTTTTATCTATCAGTTTATTTTTTTCTGCGCGTTCTATCAAACTTGCCAAGTCTATAAGAGAATAAACAGGAATAATATTATCATCAATCTTTACATCAGAAACATCAAGCATATTGAAAATCGTAACAATACCTTTTATATCACCCTTTTTTTCATTAAGCGCCCTTACCGCGTTTTCCAGTTTAGCTTTTGATGAAAGAGTCTCTGTAAAAAGCAATGTTGCTATCCCTTCCTTTACAGAACCTTCGATCAGATTTTTTTTACCATGCTTTTTTGAGGAATCTCTTATATATATCATTGGAAGAGAAAGCTTATCGCTGGCAAGAGCTGTAAATGGGATGCCGGAATGGCCTACTGCCGCAAGCAGCAACTCTGTGTTTTTTCCGTCGCCATAGTCACACGCTTTTTTTATTAAAGAAACAAGGGAGTCGAGAAAAAAAGGTTTAAAAAAAGGGAATGAGTTAATTGAATTTATATCGAAAAAAAATGGGGATTTTGTTTCAGAATCAAGAAAATATTCTGCTTTTCCAGCGCAGTAAAAAAGGTTTAGCTCGAACAATGTATCAATCAGTTTGTTTTTATCTATCATACAAAATCACCGCCTTAGAATAATATCCTTTATTTAGAACCTTCTGTCAATTATGAAAAATCTGAACTCCGGGGGCTGTTATTTATTGAGCAGCCCTGGTTTTGTACTGATTGCAGCGGTTATCAGTTGCATAATTTTTGCCTGTTTTTTTATTTCCTTAAACCCAGATATCGCCTTGCCGAAATTTAAATTATGAAGTTAAAACTCTATCTGCTTTTACTATTTTTCATTCCAGCATTCCTGTCAGCAAATCAACTCTATTCCCCTACCTGGGGCTTTCGAGTTTACTTACCGATTGGTTATGAGTTTGTCGAAGGGAATGCATTTGACCGCTTTTCGTTTCGGGGTCCCAGCAATGCAATGTTCGACATGCTTGTGTTCAATGAAACATATCAGAACATCGAAGAGATGATGCAAGATATTAGCCATAGATTGGGAAACACAGAAGATACCTCTTTTTTTGAGTATGGAGATAAAGCCGCAGCCATTATTAAACTGCGCTTCGGAAATATGGAAGGCTGGGGTCTTGGCATTGAACTCGAGAATACTGATGGAGGAGCAAACCCTCCCCTTTTACTTGCTCTTGCTTATGCGCCTGTGGGAACAGAAAACGTGGACTTGCTTCATATTTCTGCCCTGAACTCAATTGCACCTACACTGATAGATACGCGGCGGCCTGGACCAATGATGGAATTCGCCTATAACCGGGGAGAACTAAGGGAGGTACCACTTGCTGGTGGGCTGGGTGTGACTGCAATGATTCGGGAACACGATGCTTTTATTGCGCAGGAGCTGATTGAGCGGGAATTTCTGCTCATGAGGATGTATTACTTTTCGCCGCATTGGCGGGAAGCATGGATACGGTATTACCGTATGATTTACCGGGATTCATGGGACAGGATTGCGGACGCTGCTTTGCAAATTGCACGAAGTCTGAACAGGGCCGGCAGAGCAACACGCAGCACTGACATGGATGCGAATGTTCTGGATTTTGCGCAAAGGGCGCTTACTTTTGTGCAGGGCTTCCAATACGAAAGAAATTTTGACGGGAGTGATTTTATAAATCTGGTTACTGCCATTACCGAAGGGAGAGGCGTCTGTGACAGCCGCGCCATGCTTTGGGCAATAATTGCTGCACAGGTAAACATTCCGGCAGCTATCATGGTATCCCGGGAATACTCACACGCTATGGGTATTGCAGCTATTCCAGGCCCAGGGGCGCGCTTTGAAACAGAAGGGGTCAGATGGCTGGTCGCTGAAACAACTGTTAACGTTGAGATAGGTCTTATTGCAGCGGATCAAAGCGACCCTGAGCACTGGTTGGGCGTGATTTTTGAGTGACGTTGTCCGCCACAACACCTCCAATATTAGCGGAAAATAATATCAAACAATCTCTTTTATTGACACTAACTTATTCTTCCACCTCGTGTTATATCCGCGAATGGAGATTATACGAAGTTCGCTTTTTGTGCAGCAAAAGATAATTATACGAAGGAGGTAATGCATGGAATTCAATTTATTGGCATTATTGTTCACAATAGGATGTTGTCTAATATCATTAATCATTGCAGGGAAATCTTGGAGTGATGAAGCAAAAAAATGGTTTAAGAATCTAAATCACCCGGACAATGCACTTATGGTAAAATTTATGAATAAATTAGGATTCATTGTTTTTTTAATGTTTGGATTTGTTTTATACTATCTTTTTATCCGCAAGGATATTATCCCTATTATAATAATGATTACTATTGTACTAATAATGGGAATATCTCCTTTTTTTCTCTACAAAACGAAAAATTTAAAATTATTTTTTTACAGTAACCTTATAATTTTTATTCTTGTACCAACGGTGATATTTTTTCTATTACAAAAAAATTTGATCTTGGCTATAATCGTTATAATATATCAATTGTGGATAGTATATGAAATGTCATATTGGTACCGGCTCATGAAGAGGAATCAATTCTAATATTATCATACCAACACCTATTGGCTCAATTTCATTTTTCTGAAAATTTCTCAATTTACTTTTTAAAACAGTTGACTCTCTTGCCGAGATTTAATTATGAAGTTAAAACTATACCTGCTTTTATTATTTTTCATTCCAGCATTCCTTTCAGCAAATCAACTCTATTTCGCTACCTGGGGCTTTAGTCTGTACCTGCCGATTGGTTATGAGTTTGTCGAAGGGAATGCACTTGACCGTTTTTCGTTTCGAGGTCCCAGCGAGACAATGTTCGACATGACTGTACACAATGGAACCTATCAGAACATCAAAGAGATGATGCAGGATATAAGCCATAGACTTGGAAACACAGGCGACACATCTTTTTTTGAGTATGGGGGTAAAGCTGCAGCCATTATGGAACTGCGTTTCGGAAATATGACGGGCTGGGGTCTTGGCATTGAACTCGAGAATACTTATGGAAGAGCAAACCCTCCCCTTTTACTTGCCCTTGCTTACGCGCCTGTGGGAAAAGAATATTTAAACTTGTTTCATATTTCTGCCCTGAACTCCATTGCGCCTACGCTGATGGATACGCGGCGGCCTGGACCAATAATGGAGTTTGCATATCCCAGAGGAGAACTAAGGGAGGTACCGCTTGCAGGTGGGCTGGGTTTGACTACAATGATTCGGGAACACGATGCTTTTAATGCGCAGGCGCTGATTGAGCAGGAATTCAGGCTCCTTACTTTGTACCTGGCTTCTCCTTATTTGCAGGATGCGTGGATACGTTATTACAGAGCAATCTACAGGGATTCATGGGACAGAATCGCGAACGCTGCTTTGCAGATTGCGCAAAGCCTGAATATGCCCAGCAGTACGACACGTGGTACCGAAACGGATGCGAATGTTCTGGCTTTTGTGCAAAGAGCGCTTACTTTTGTACAGGCCTTCCAATTCGAGAGGAATCTTGAAGGGAGTGATTTTATAAATTTGGTTACTGCCATTACCGAAGGGAGGGGCGGCAGTGACAGCCGTGCCATGCTTTGGGCAATAATTGTTGCACAGGCAAACATCCCGGCAGCTATCATGGTATCCCGCCACTACTCCCACGCCATGGGTCTTGCAGCTATTCCAGGCCCAGGGGCGCGCCTTGAGGCAGAAGGGGTCGGATGGCTGGTCGCGGAAACCACTGCTAACGTTGACATAGGTCTTATTGTAGCAGATAAAAGCGACCCTGCGCACTGGCTGGGTGTGATTTTTGAGTGATACTAATGAGGCTGAATAAACTGACGCTTTTATGACACAATATATTATATATACGACAGCTCTGACGCATATAATATGTTATATGCCACGTATTAATTAGATAATTGACAAATAATGATAATATAATTATAATATATACATGAAAATTATATGGGATCAAAAGAAAAATGAAAGTAATATCAAGAATCATAAAGTATCGTTTGAAGAAGCAGAAACTGTATTTTTTGATCCAAACGCAAAGGTAATACACGATCCGGATCATTCTATTGATGAAGATAGGTTTATAATTTTAGGCATAAGTAAATTACTAAAATTATTGGTAGTTTGCCATTGTTATAGGGAAGATGATGAAATTATTAGGATAATTTCCGCAAGGAAAGCAACCAGGAATGAATCCAAGAATTATGGAGGTTAATACTATGAGGAAAGAATATGATTTTTCAAAAGGAAAATTGAATCCATATGTTAAAAAATTACGAAAACAAATTTCCATTAGGGTTGACATAGACACAATAAATTTCTTCAAAAAACAAGCTGAAGTGACAGGAATAGCATACCAAAATTTAATAAATCTATATTTATCCGATTGTGCAACGCATTCAAAGCAAATAAATATAACGTGGAAGTAAAACAACAAAATATTGATATAATAAAGCGCATTCGCCATTCGTGGCGAACTGATAAAATAATATATCATGGCACGCTACAAAGAAACCAAAAAAGGACAAAAACTGTTTTTAAACATCAACTTGTCTGAGCAAATAATTAAAGGCACATACGAATATACCTTAAAACCATTTAATCGATAAAAAACTCGACTTAAGTATTTTCGACGATAAATATAACAACAATTTAACCGGGCCACCGGCAATAGAACTAAGATATCAAACTTTGTATCATGGATGAATAGAGAGATAGAAAAAGTATTCAGTGAAGTCCTAATGGTATGTAATGAGCTAAATCTTATGGGTTAGCGGTCGGCAACGTCATCAACTCAAAACGTTAGCGAAATAGACTGAATTTTTTGGAATAAAAAACGTCCGGTTTTATTAAAAATATACAATAAAAGACAATTGACAAAAAAGACCAAATATGGCATCTTATATGTACTGGAGAAAAATATGGCATTAAATTTAAGAGATAATGTAAAACCTATTTCATATGTAAAAACTAATGCGGCTAAAATGCTGGACTATGTAAATGAACGTAAAAACCCAATAATTATTACGCAAAATGGTGAAGCTAGAGCAGTTTTAATGGATATAAATACTTATCAAGATAATGAAGACGCTTTTGCCTTATTAAGCATATTGAAATTGTCTGAAAAAGACATTGAGAATGAAAATGTAAAGGATTCAAAAACAGTATTTAAAGAATTAAGAGAAAGATTAACAAAAAATGGCTAAAAAAATCAAGGAATATGAAGAATATCATGTAAAACTGACTCAAAGTGCTGAAAAGGATTTAAATGAAATTATCGATTTTATTGCTGAAAACAATCCAAGAACAGCATTAACAATAATGGAAAAAATACAAAGAAAAATAGATACACTAGATCATTTTCCATATCGTGGTTCGTATGTTCCTGCGTTATTAGCAAAAAATATTAAAGATTTTAGGCAAGTAACTGAACACCCATGGAAGATCTATTATAAAATAATTGAAAATAAAGTATATGTAATGGCAATAATAGATTCCAGAAGAAACTTAAAAGATATATTAATAAATAAATTGTTAAAATGAAGACAGCCCACTTTGTCTAACAAACGTGCCTGTTGCACAACTTTTATATATAACTAATTATTTTGATATTTAACATTATATGATTATAAAAGAGAATACAATTATGGCTAAAATTAAAGATTATTCAGAGGAATATGTTCAGATAAACGGCATAAAGCAGTATTTTTTGCATTATCCTTCACCGCAAAAAGAAGTTATTTTACATTTACATGGAGGACCAGGATCATCCGCTACACTTTTTGCGTACATGGTAAAACCATATCTGGATTTTTGTAATGTTGTTTATTATGACCAACGGGGAGCAGGTAGAACACAGAAAAAAAATAAATCGAAGCCGGAAGACTTGACAATAGAAAACCTGATTGCTGACTTAAAGCAAATAATTTGTTATGTAAAGGAAAAATACCAAACAAACAAAATTATTTTACTGGGTCAATCATGGGGAACTATTTTAGGGACGTTATATGTCCTCAAATATCCTGATGATGTTTTATGCTACATTGGCACTGGGCATTGCATTGATACACGCCTTGAAATGAAAATAACATATGACAAGTTAAAGGATGCTATTGAAACTAAGGGAAACAAAAAAGACGCAAAAAAATTAATGGAAATGCAAAACTTGCCAACTATGGAAGTTGATGAAAAAAACTATGTTGCAATGGAAACGAAATTCTTTTTTTTGAGAACAAAATATGGGCTTACCCTAAAAATGGGGAAATTGTTTAAAATTATGCTCAAAAGCCCAATTTTTAAATTAAGCGACCTTATCTTAATGATAAAAGGCCCAAAGACAAACATGAAACTCATGAAATGGATGACAGATTATAGCATTTATGAAACAACGGAATATTCTGTGCCTGTCTACTATCTTCTCGGGAGAGACGATTGGCAAGTTCCAAGCACATTAGCTGCAGAGTATTTTGAAAAAATTAATGCTCCGCAAAAGGGGCTATATTGGATAGAAAATGCTGGACATGCGACAGATGCTGATAATCCTACTGATTTTTATAACGCTGTTAAAGAAATTATTTCAAAATTAAAATGAGGTAACTGTATTTATTTCTGATAACAGCAAAAACATAATAAAAAGAAATGAAAAATTTAAGTTAAAATGAATAATTGAAAAGAAAAACGGTATACTACCAAACGTCTATACGGGGTAATGATTTGATTGAGACCGTTCCCCAAAAGGCGATGCGGTGCTGGTTGTTAATCGCTATCAATGATTTGCCTCAGTTTTAGATACAACCAGCATTGTTCTTTTCAAACTTTATTTAACATACCAGCTCCGCACCCTTTTTATCATAGCTTCGTTATGCACCATTTGTTATAATTTTGGTATAAATAATTTAACAATCTTGACAAAATGAATATTTATGTTAATATAAAATTAAGAGGATTATTATTTGAGTATAAATAAAAACAGACCTGTAGGCTGGAATGAAAGACAGAATAAATTAAAATTATTTTCAGATAATCAAAAGAAATGGACATCATTGATATGCAAGGAAGAAACATTTGCTGAAGGGAAAAATTTATTATTAAAAAATCATAGTTTGGTACATGATAAAAAGGTATATAAGACGGATGACGATACAATTTATGATCTTTTGTGGGATAATTTAACTGTTGAAACTTGTAAAATTATTCCTAAAAAAGGAGCTTCTATATTATGGTGTATTTGGCATACGACAAGAATAGAGGATCTTATATCAAATTTATTGATTGGAAACAATGAAACAGTATTCAATAAAGAAATTCAAACAAAACTAAATATCAAAATATCAGATGTAGGAAATTCAATGACGAATTCTGAAATAGATTTATTGAATAATAATATAAACATAAAAGCGCTAAAAGAATATAGAATAAAAGTTGGTAAATCTACAAAAAAAATATTGGAATCTCTTGAATTTAACGATTTAAAAACAAAAGTAAAACCCGAGCAAATAAAAAAAATAACCCAAAATGGCGGTGTGGTAAATGATTCAAACTCAATTTGGTTATTGGATTATTGGGGGAATAAAAATATTTTAGGTTTGCTTAAAGTTCCAATAACAAGTCATCATACAAATTATCATTTTATTCCTTGTTTTGCGATAAAGGACAAACACTGCAGAATTGGAAGTTTAATATGATAATAAAATCAATTTTAATATGGCTATTATTTGTGCCACTCGCGATTTTAAATGGAGGATTAAGAGAAGGTATTATTGAACCCATGATTGGATCAATATATGCAAATCCAGTAAGTTGTATTATTTTGTGTATTTTGATTTTCATTGTATCCTTTTTTCTGATTCCCCGATTAGGAAAGGGAGAAAGGAAAATATATCTAAAAATTGGAGTATTATGGATTTTTCTTACTATATTGTTTGAGACCGTATTAGGATTATTAATGGGACTAACAATAAATGATGTAATAAATTCATACAATATAACAACAGGAAATTTTTGGCTAATAGTTGTTATATTTATTGGATTTGCTCCATTACTAATCGCAAAAATTAGAAAAATTCCGTGAAAGTAACGTATTAAGAATATAAAGGTGATTTCTATTTCGAAAAAGCGTATAACACATATAAGGATTATTAGAAATTAGGTGCATTTCGTCTAACATACAGTATATGCTTCGGGCAGGCTCACCTCACGTCGTATATCTAATCACGTCATGTGCCAATTTTTTAACAGAACCATTGCGATTTATTGACAAACTAATAGTTTCTATTCATACTTGCTTAAGTATGGAAGATAATTTGTATTTTCTTAAATGCATTCCAAAAAAAAGAGTATTGTGTTTAATTGTTTTCATAATTTGTGCAAATGCAATAAATGCACAAGATGATTACGAAAGCGTGGACAGTAAATTATCATCCCATATAATACAATATATCTCAAATGGGCTTTTAAAATGGGATTCTTCATTTGAACCATCATGGTCATGGTTTTCCGGTCGCAATGAAATAATAAATTTATTTCTTGAAGCTTTTAATGATAGACATCACATCAACATAAGGCTCGGAGATCCGGAAGATTATCTTCGGCAAAGGCAATTGAGAGAAGAAGCATTCAGACTATTGAATAATACAATTCACTTTCAGGAAACAGGCGGCGCTTCAGATGGACAGGATGCCCGTGAGATAACTTTTAGGGACACTGTTTCTTTTATGACCTTGGGATTACTGTCGCCAAATTCGTTCCAACATCGTTTCTTTAATTGGGCAAAATCGCTTAATTATGGAAATTCATGGTATAGCTACCCAAGACAATACACAGTGGTTGTTTTATTGGAAGTTTTACTACAATTTGAAAGAGTGCAAGGAAATCGGTGGCTTCAAAGAAACCCCAGGTCTCTATCAATCCAATATGAAAGGATAATTGAAAATTTACAGGAGCTTGTTTTATACCTTTCCGGTATTATAGAAAGTGAGGCACATGACGAAGGCTATTGGATTGAAGAAGATATAAGATTTATTAATGGTATTATTCAACAAATGAAATATAACGTTATATTATAAATCGTTGAAAATATTGGAACGATATACGAAAAAAAAACGGATTAAATGTATTGGAAATATCTCAAAGAATTGTGTAAATATTATTTATGAAGTTAAATACCCCGTCAATAATAACGGGATATTTATTAGTAGTTAATTATCGAAAAGACCGATCCAACTATAATATTCACGAAGTTGGAGATTGTATGGTTTTCCTTTTTCAACATTTATATGACCACCACCAAAAATATGGGAATATGGATTATCACCTTCATTTGCAGTAGTCCAAACATATATAGTTAAAACAGCTGTATTAATTAGTGAAAAAGTAAGTCCAGAAATTGTAATTGAATGTGTTTGTCCAGTTGGAATAGATATCGCTTCATTGTCGTATTTCACCACCCAGGGATCAAGGGCTTGATAAATCCTAATTCTAATAATATTTTCCGGCATTGAGTTTAAGATATTGATTGTTACGTCTCCACCCCCACCATTATCACCATTATCATTATCACACCCGATCACCAACATTGATAGAATAACTATCATTCCAATTAAAATCTTTCTCATCTTTTTACTCCAATTCCATAATAGATTCCCATACGAGAACCTTTTAAGTTTGTTTTATCATGAGTAATTACTCACGGGTTTTATCCTTTTTTTCATTTACAGTATTGTAAATCTCCAATATCTTCTCTGATACGTCTTTCAATTTTTCCTTTCCTACCTCGTCCATTTTAAGGTAATTTTGATGTAATTGGTCAACATCTTCTTTCTTTTTCTTACCGATCCTTTTCTCCATGAAAGCGTCCTTTATATATACATATATCGTATTATATCAAGACTGTCAATATAATGTTTCAATAACCCAGAAAATGTCTACTTTTTCATACGCTATTTTCTGTCTTGATTTAATACCACGTTGTGTTCTATAATTATACGAACATGAACACCGTCCACACCCGATTAAAACTTGTCCGAACCCATTTTAAAATGTCTATCAGGGATTTTTCCAAACACATATATTTCAGTCACGGGGTTTACGGTCAAGTTGAGTATGGAACACGGGAACCCAATGACAGAATAATCCAACTTATCTGTACCACGTTTAACGTTAATAAGGATTGGTTATTGACAGGAAAAGGGGATATGTTCTCCTCTGAACCCCCAGATTATAGACTTGAGAAAATACTTGAAATTTACAACACCATCGATGATACTTTAAAAGATTGTTTACTGGAACAGTCTGAAATTTTATTGAAGTTGAATAAAAATATTATTAAAAAGAAGAAATAATAATTGTGGTGTCTTTTTAGGCTGTTTACCAGTTGTTTCTGTATTGACTGATATTTTACCAAAATTGAATTTTTTATCGTTCTCCATATAAAACAATTATATATAAAAAACTGTCCGATTTTCGTTAAGACAGTTAAGTTACTGGTACTTTCATACAATGAAAAGGAGATAAAAATGGATATTACAGAAATTTTATCAAATAAAGCATTGAAGCCAAAACAAAAAATTGAAGTATTATGTCAAAGCATTATTAATAAAGAAATTAACATTAAAGATTTATTAGCTTATGCAAAAACCGCAAAAGATGCTGAAAAGGGCACTTGTATTGAGGCTTTAGAATTTGCTAGCGCAAAAGATCCCAAAATAATTAACAAAACGTGTTTTGAATTTGTTGTAGATCATTTATCTGATAAGGCACCTCGTGTAAAATGGGAATGTGCGAAAATAATTGGTAATATTGCGTATTTATATAAAACGGATTTAAATAGTGCAATAGAAAATTTACTTCAAAATGCTACTTTTGACGGAACTGTTGTTAGGTGGAGCGCTGCTTACGCGCTCGTAGAAATTATAAAACTCGAAACAGATTATAATAAAAAACTAATACCAAAAATTAACGAAATTTGTGCCAAAGAAGAAAAACCGAATATAAAGAAAATGTATATGGATGTAATAAAAAAAACATCTGATGAACTAGTCAAAAAACATTATGTTTTGGGCTGTTGCGGCGTTGATTGCGGCTTATGTCCAAGATTTTATACAGACGGTGATTCAAAATGTCCTGGATGTTTTGGACTAGGTTTTACAAAAAGTCGTCCACCATGTGCTTTCGCAAACTGCTGTTTTAAGAAAAACAAATTAGAAGCTTGTGGCCTATGTAATAATTTTCCTTGTAATAGATATGAAAACAAAGAAAAGGTCTTAAAAGACTCATTTGTAACTCATAAAAAAATATTTCAAAATCATTATTTTATAAAAGAAAATGGATTAAATGAATTTATAAAGGAACAAAAAATAAGAATTAAATTATTAAATATTCTTCTTGAAAAATATAATGATAAAAGAAGTAAGAGCTATTATTGCTTGGCAACTACACTATTAAAAATCGAAAATATAAATGGAATTTTAAAATATATAAAAGACAATAAAGAATTAAGCATTGAAGAATTAAAAAATAAAATAAATGAATATGCAAAAGAAGAAAATGTTGAATTAAAATTAAAGAAATAATAAAAAAAGGATAATAGACTAAGAAAAAAATTATGAGTAATATATTTTCAAACAAGTTCATTGCTGATGAAAAGAATCTTGCACTATTAAAAGCCACAATGTGGGGTCCAAATGGAATACGACAGGCCGAGGAATTGGCTTCACATTTCACAATCACAAAGAATATGCGAATCCTTGATTTGGGTTGCGGAATGGGCTTGTCGGCATTGTACCTAGTGCAAGCACATGGTGCAGAGGTTTTTGCCACTGATTTATTTGCTGATCCAACCGAAAATCATCAGAGATTTCAATCCCTCGGCATTGCAGATAAAATCGTTCCGATGCTGATAGACGCAACACAGCCGTTGCCTTTTGCAAAGGGTTATTTCGATGTGATTTTTTCGGTAGGCGCATACAATATGTTTGGCGATAACGAGGAAATGCTACCAAAGCTTATTTCTTATGTGAAAAAGGGTGGCTACATTGCAGTTGCATTTCCCGGGTTGAAGTATGAGTTTGGTGACAATGTTCCGCCGGAAATGCAACCGTTCTGGGATGTTTCTGATGTAGCAAGATGCGTTCGTGGTATTGAATGGTGGAAGGACTTGTTTAATAAGGCAGAGGGCATAGAAATTATTAATATCAGCGAAATGGCCTGCCACGACATAGCTTGGGAAGAATACCTTGCAAGCCTTGACCCCCAAAAGGGAGAAAAATTTGCATTGGATGCGGAGTACGTGGACAAATGGACATTGGACATGAAGGCAGCAGAAGATGGGAAGTATTTTAATACAATCCAGCTTATTGCCAAAGTTATCTGAGTATAAGCATTTCTGCACGTTACGCTTCACAATGCATTTTTTCTATTGACAAAATAGCTAAAATATGCTAAGAATATAATAGAAACTGAGCAGGCGATAAACCTTTAGGTTTATGGGGCTGGGCTGCTGTGTGCAGCAACAGATGAGTATTACACGCATCTGTGGGACAGTAAAATGTTCCATAGGTGCGTTTTTTTATGCCCTATGAACTACAATTGGAGGTTTTTGTTATGAATAAAGCAAAAGCACAGGTTTTTGAAGGCATTTTATCGGTTGTTGTAAATGCAGTTTTGTTTGTGGTTAAATTTTGGGTAGGGTTGATAACAGGCTCAATTGCTTTAATAGCTGACGCCTGGCATACCCTTTCTGACTCATTGACATCAGTATTTGTAGCGTTTTCTGTTAAATTACAATCTAAAAAAGCAGATAAGAAACACCCCTTTGGGCATGGGCGGTGGGAACAAATTTCCTCGATTTTTGTCGCTTTTATTCTGGGAATTATTGGCTATGATTTTCTTATAAGTTCAATTGAAAGATTTCAAAACAGGGAAAGTGTTGAATTTGGAACAATTGCTATTGTTATAACAGCAGTATCAATTGTTGTAAAAGAAATTCTTGCTCAAATCGCATTTTACATTGGACGAAAAACAGACAATGTAATTGTAAAAGCAGATGGCTGGCATCACAGATCAGATTCATTATCATCTGTAGTAGTTTTAATCGGCATTGTAATTACAAAATTCACAACAGACTTTTGGTGGATGGACAGTGTTCTAGGAATGTTTTGCGCATTTGCGATATTTTATGCAGCCTTTACAATTCTAAGAGAATCAATATCAAAAATACTTGGTGAAGAATTAAAACAGGATTTAATTGATAAAATCAATGACGAGATCAAATTGATTTATCAAGAAAAATTTAACATTCATCATTTGCATTTACACAATTACATTTCTCAAAAAGAATTGACTATGCATTTACGACTCGCCGGAAATATGACAAATGAAAACTGCCACAAAATAGCAACTAATGTCGAAAATATGATTTTGGAAAAATTCGAAATGAATGCCACAATCCATGTAGAGCCATTGGAGCAAATTACGGCTGGCAATAGATTATTGTCATTATAATAGAAAAAAAGCATAATAGATTTACTGAAAATATACAAAAGGAGATTGTAATATGTGGACATGTTCAAAATGCAATCGTAGTTTCAAAAACATAAATCAGAGTCATTATTGTGGAGATTTTAAAACAATCGACGAATATATAGAACATTCGCCTGAAGAACATCGTGATATTTTGCGGCGTGTACGAGAAGCTATTCGTTCCGTCATGCCTGAAGCAACCGAGAAACTTTCCTGGAAGATGCCAACCTTTTGGCAGGAAAAAAACCTTATTCAGTTTGCTGTACATAAAAATCATTTAGGGCTATATCCTGGACCTGAAGCTGTAAAGGAATTTGCTTCTCAAATTGAAAAAGAAGGATTTAAGAGTAACAAGGGAGTAATTCAGTTACCGTGGAATAAGCCGATTCCGTATGAGTTGATTAAAGCGATTGCTCTATATTGCGTACAGTCATTTTAAGATGTCAATAATAATGTTGATCCATCTGGGCATCAGCGCTGTTAATCTTAACCGTTAAACGCAATACGTTAAAATGTTCAGATTATAGACTTAGGGAAAGAGATTGAAAATAAACTTGTAAATAAAAAAAAGCAATATATAATATTAACAAGGAGTAAATTATGGCAAATGCACCTGTACCCTTTTATTATAACCAATATACAGCAAAAGAGCGTTCATATGTTAATTATATGGGAGAAATTAATAAATCACTCAGTTCTGATATTCATGAAAATACAAATAGACAAATCGCTGCAGATGCGATGTTTGCTGAAGAAATAAAATCAACACTCATCAGTAATCAAATTGCAACTGAAAAAGCCCTGTACAATCATACACAACAGATTGACGGCACCCTCACGGCAGGGTTCTCAGATATGTCAAATCAATTACAGACAGGTTTATCGGGAATTTCAAGAGAATTAGGATTTATGAGCTCTGCCATAAATATTGGGTTTGCTTTTTTGAATAGTGCGGTACAAGCATCCACAAAGGCGATTTGTGAGAAACTGGATGATATTCATGAAACTTTAAAAAATCCATTATATACTGAATCAAGAGAATTATATAATAGAGCATTACAGAATTATAATAAAAGATTGTTTAAAGAAGCTTTGGAAGATTTACGAAAAGCTATTAAAAAAAATCCAACCGATCCGTTTTCTTATTTTCTTTTAGGCCAGACTTACTTATACGGAATAAGCAAATACGACAATGTGATTGACTTAAATGCTGCTATAGAGTCTTTAATAAATGCTGCAAAGTATATAGAACATGATGCCGGCAATACCCCAACCGGTAGTGGAAATCAATCAGTAGCCAAAAATCCGGCGCGTTTATTAGCTGCGGAAATTTGGTTTTATTTGGGATTGGCTTACCATAATAAAGCAAACGATGACCTTCATCATTCAAATAAATCAGACTATAAAAAACTCCTTAATGAAGCAAAAGCAGCCTATACAGAATCGTGGAACTATTCAAACAATATGCTGGAATCTTTATACAATATTGCACGATGCAAAACATTAACCAATGATGAAGATGGAGCTATACAGGATTTAAAGGTTGTGATTGTTAATGATCATGGCTATTGTATAAAATCTTACACAGAAGCTGATTTTAACAATGCATTTAAGGAAAAGCTTTTTAGCCAATTAAAAAAAGATTTATATCAAAAAACCAAAGATGTTTTTGATCGTATAAAAACAATAAAAACTGATTTTCAAGGCCCCTACTCTGATAATCTTACCCAGCTTATTTGCAGATATCTTCCAAATACCTTCACTGAAAAAATGCCTCCTTTTGATATATTAAAGGCAAGCGTTAATCTGCCGGCAATTTTATTTATCCTTGAAAAAGAGCAACGTGATCATACAGGAAAACGCAGGGACAAAGAACGTTTAAATGATATTCGCAAAAAAATCAGCAAGCTTAAAGATTGTATTGCAACATCTCATAATAGAACAGTCTGTTTAAGAACTGACGGTACAGTTATTATGGTTGGAGATGAAAATTTTAAAAATGAATGGAGTACTGATGGATGGCGGAATGTAGTGGCTATTTACGATAGAGCTTTGCATATTTTAGGCTTAAAATCTGACGGCACAGTTGTAGCAGTTGGAAACACTGCCGAAGGTCAGTGTAACACTAAAGGATGGAAAAATATAGTTGCGATCTCTGCAGGTAATTTTCATTCTGTTGGCTTGAAATCTGATGGTACTGTTGTAGCGGTTGGAAGCAATAAATATGGAGAGTGCAACACCAATGGATGGCAGGATATTGCGGCGATTTTTACAGGTAATTTTCATACACTTGGCTTAAAAACAGATGGCACGGTTGTAGCAGTGGGGTTAAATGATGATGACCAGTGTAATGTCAAGGATTGGAATAATATTGTAACTATTACTGCGGGCTTTAATTACACAGCAGGCTTGAAATCAGACGGCACAGTGGTAGCAGTGGGGAGTAATTATCAAGATATGTGCAACACTGGGGGATGGCAGAATATTGTAGATATTACTGCGGGTGAACATCATATAGTTGGTTTGAAATCTGATGGTACGGTTGTAACAGTGGGAGATGATATGTATGATCAGTGCAAAACTTTGGAATGGCGGGATATTGCTGCGATTTTTGCTGGTTATTACCATACAGTTGGTTTGAAATCTGATGGTACGGTTGTAGCAGCAGGGAAGAAGGATGAGGGTCAGTGTAACGTTAAGGATTGGAATGATATTCTGATGATTTCTACAGGCCCCTATCATACAGTCGGCTTAAAATCTGACAGTACAGTTGTGGCAGTCGGGACCAATTCCAATGGTCAGTGCAACACTGATGGCTTTCGTAATATTGGACTTGCGAACAAAGAACTTTTATTGAAACGAGCGCAAGAAGATGAGCAACGCAAGAGGGAGAAAGAAGAACAGCAATCAAATAGCTGGAAGCAGCAGGGTCTGTGTCAATACTGCGGCGGTACCATCAGTGGGGTCTTTACAAAAAAATGTAAATCCTGCGGGAAGACGTGATATTATCTTTTTTAAAAAATATATTCAAAATAAATTAATATCAGAAGAGTGCCAACTAAGGAGAGATTATGGATTATAATGATGTAGCCGGCATAATAAACAAAATAAATAATGTAAAAACAGATTATGAATCTGGCTTTTGGATTGGAACAGATGGAATCTTTCATGGTGATAATGAGCCAATGCAGAATGTTAATGAATTACTATGTCATTGCGGTATTACTTATTCAGAGAAAACCGGCGATTGGATAGTAACACCTTGGCTTTATACAATGGATATTCCGGCTGTATTCAAAACACCACAAGTCTGCGAACTGCTTTATTAACAGAGAAGCAAAGTCATATACGACTATACCGTTATACGGCATTTACAATGAATTAAAATAAGAAAGTAATTATTGAATAATTATGAAAATTAATATTTTTTATTGTTCTTAAATTCATTGGCAATAGCTTGTTTTATTGTAACATTAATAAGTTGCTCAACATTTGTAAGAATTGATTGTTCTAAATGTAGTAATGCACCCTCTGGTGTCGCAGAAACATCAAAAAGTTGATATGTCTCTATTTCAAGAGCCGTGGCAATGCGGTCAAGCATTTCTGGTGTTGGAAATTTCTTAGATACTTCAATCATTGCTAAATAATGTGCAGAAATCCCAGCCTTTTCGGCCAATTTTTCTTGAGTAAAACCACATTTTTTTCTATTTTCCTTCAAATTTAAAGCTAATAAATCTCTAATTTTTAACTTTTTCTTTGACATATATGCCCCTAAAGCAATAATATGTGTTTTTTAGGGATTGTCTTACTGCCGTATAGTGAAGTATACTTGCTTTACAGGAAGAATATCCTGTATTTTATTGCTGATTTTTTGTTAAAAATTTGGAATATTTCATAATATTAAGGAGAAATATTAAATGAACGGCTTCATTTACGATGGAATTGAAAAGAAAATTCGAATTACTGATGGAGAAACATCAGTTACTTTATTGCCGGAGTTTACAGTTACATGGGAAAATGTAAATAAGGAAGTTGCCGAAGTAGCATTTAAGCTTTATGAGAAGTCAGAAAGTATTGACGATTTTTTAATTAAGCATAATTGCAAAAGGTTCTGGGGGAATAAATGAAAAAGAAATATTTTATATTTTTTTGTATGACAGTAATTATTATTTTGCTTTCTTCTGTCAATCCTTTATTTGCTCAAACTTCCAACATTCCCTATTGGTACTTAGATGTTACGGTTGATAATCGGCTTCTAGGTACCTTTACCCAACAAAGAGTATTTTTTTTTAGAGATTTGAGATCTATGGAAGCTTTAACTGGTTTTCCAAGATGCGATCTTCCCGGTAGTAATAGTTCCGGTTATCGATGGAGACAGCCTCAAGGTAGTATACCTATTTATATACAACAAATATTTTCTGTTATGCGTGAACAAGGATTTGGGGCCGCATTCACAATGGATACTTCTGGAACAAATATAAGAGGTACTCGTTATTGGAATTATTCTGTTTTTTTAATGAATAACGGAGTAGGATTTTTCGATATGAAAACTCGCTATAATAATCCCGTGAGTTTTTAATCTATATTTGATATAATAAAACAGGCAAACGTCGCGCAACACGCGATAAAAGCTGCGCCGCCTAACGGACGGCGGCTTGGGCTACGTTTGGCTAGGTCATTTCATTCCCACGCCTCACTCCGCCACATTTCGCCTGCCCCGCAAATTTGCGTTAGGCGCAATTGTGAAAAAGTATTTAATAATAATCATAAGCTACTACTGTACTACTAGACAAATTATGAATTATGGAATAAAGTCAATATTATGAAACAAAAAGGAATATTATATTTATTTATGTCTCTTGCATTCATTATAATGGTCTTTTCATGTGCATCAGTTCCTGAAAATATTAATCTTCTTAGCCTTGACATTGCTATAGCGGCTGCGGCTGAACAACTTAGTACTGATCTTGAAGAAAAGATAGTGGCGGTAGTAGCTTTCGGATCTGGATCAGAGGCTTTGTCAGTTTACATTATTGAAGAGTTGACCAGAGCTTTGGTGAGTTCTCGTACAGTGACTGTGGTTGACCGGAGAGAACTTGATATTGTGCGCGAAGAATTACAATTTAATCTTTCTGGAGAAGTAAGCGATGAATCTGCACAAGCACTTGGCAGAATGCTGGGAGCCCAATCAGTTATTACAGGAGTATTGACAGACTTGAGGAGTTCCTTTCGTTTTAGTGTTAAGGCTATCAATGTAGAAAGCGCAACAGTTGAATCTATGCCAGGTTTTGATGTTCGAATAAATGACAGAAGAATTGTACATTTTATGGGACAAAGTAGTTCAACTACTCTCTCTGCACCACAAATTACTCAACGGGTAATGCCTAGAGATTTAGCAGATGTTTTTGGCACTGTTGGAGTAGCAGACACCTTCAACGCTCTCCATGCTTTTCTTCAATCTTGTAATGAAAGTACCAACGATAGACGTGAACGTATTAATCGCCAGATATTACTTGGTGATTGGATCGACTTGCCCAATCTGACAGTTCAAGGAGGTACAGGTGGTGGTGCTATAGCAACTTATAATATTGACTTAGGTGAAAATGGGAAATTACTCCGCTTGATTGTAGTAGGAATAGATAGCTTTATTACAACAAACAAAGATGCCCCTGCTCATGTTGTTTTTCAATTCCAGAATATACCCGGTACTCGTAGAATGAATGATTCGAATCATAACGTATATAGGGAAAGTGAAATGCGTCGTTATCTAACAACCAGTTTTATGCGAGGTTTAATTGCTGCTGGTGTGCCAGAAAATATTTTGTACGCACCTACTCGCCATATTGTGGCTGGAGCTGGATTTAGTCGTGAAATGGTTATTTCAGATTTAGTTTGGTTGCCTACGATGTGGGAATTGTTTGGATTTCAATATTTTACATTCGAAACCGCTGAAAATCAGGCTCGTCTTGAATATTATCAAGATTCTTTTCAACGTATAAAATACAATGCTAGTGGTGAAGCAGTTTTTTGGTGGACATCTTCTCCAGTTGCATTTGCTGATTCAACTTCAGCTACTTTAGGAAATTTTAATACTGTTGGTACAGTTGGACATAGTGACCTTGGTATGTGGTTTGAAGGTGATCCTGGGCCTGGACATCCTGCTAGTAGTAGCACGGTAGATCATTATAGACATCGCCCTATAGGCTTTGCTCCTGCTTTCGCTATTCGTTAAATATTGGACAGAATCAATGCAATTATTTTCTAAAGAAAAGGAAAACAGAGATCATCTTTTAAATTTAATAGATCAAGAAGTAAAAATTAAAGTTATTGGAGATAATTTATTTTCAAAATTGTTTGTTGGAAAAGAAATCCCTGTTCCCTATAGGCATATCTATATGCCACATAGAAGGGAACTTGAGATATGGTGTTTCAAGCAAGATATTTGTATTTACGAAAAATTATTCGATAAATCAGTTGGATATAAGGAAGCATTTATCACTGCGGGAAATGAAAAAATGCAAATAAGACTTGAAAAAAGTAATGTACAAAACACAGAAAATGTCGGTATGCCTTTAACGATTGTTGAAACTAAAATGGCAAAAAATATAGATACACATATATTACTTGCCTATTCTGAAAAAGTAAATATGATAAAATCAATATTTCCTTTTTGCAGTGCTTTTTTATTAATATTTGGTCAATATCCAGCAATTGCTTACAGACAAATTTATGCTTTTGATGATATTATTTGTTTAGAAAACCTTGGGGAAGATAGTTGTAGATATGCAGTTAATCGTGTCATTAATGGATTAGATAAAGCTTGGGAAAAAATAATTTTAATGACTGCAGATTAAAAAAAGTTATTATGGAGGTTGCAGAAAAGTAATATAGTAGATAACGAATATAAAATAAGCTGGCACTTCGACCTGTGCCATGATAAAATAATATATTATGGTACGCTACAAAGAAACCGAAAAAGGGCGCGGACTATTTTCAACCATCAACCTGTCTGAGCAAATAATCCATAGCCCCATTATTTGTTATAAGAATAAAAAAATGGAAAATATTATAAATACAGAAAATATTACAAAAACATATATGCTTGATAAATAATAAAATGAATTTTATTATTTATATGAGGTATATAATGGCTAGAATATTTTATGTTGCTTTTAATAAAAGGATTAGTAATCCTGAAACAAAAGAAATGCCTTATAAGATTGGTATTACTGGCACAAATAGATATTTCGACTTTGAAGAATTGCCTGGTCAAATTGAAATTCTTTTTGCATATTCATTTAAAGATTATAAAACAGTAGATGCATTTTTTCATCACTCCTTAGAACAATATCGTATTAAAGATCAATGGTTTAACTTGAATCAAGAGCAACTTAATCTAATAAAGTTGAATTGTGAAAGTATGGGAGGTATTGATGTTAAGAATAAATTTGAAAAAAAATATAACAAATCCTAAAATTATATTTCCTGGTTGAAATGCTTTTTTCGGAGGTATGATGTGAATAAACAAGAACAAGAAAAACTGGTAGAAGAAAAACGAATAATGTTTTCGATGAGTGCACATAATACGTTATGAATTCTTGACAAGGCATGTATTAAGTATATAATTTTAGTATGGAAAATTGGAATAAATTATGTAAAGCTGTTAAACCATTGATTGCCCATAATGCCTCAGAAAGTAAACTTAATGAAGTCATTAGTAAAGAATTAAAAACCACATTTGAATGGAATGATATTGGTGATGAATATATGGTAACAATGGCGAAAGATAAAAAACATGCAGATTTTGTATTATTAAAAGATGACTTTGGAATCGTCCTGGAGCTAAAAAGACCTGGTTTAACCCTTGAAGAGGGAAAAAATCAATTAATGAGTTACATGAGAATAATGGGATACAAATATGGATTTTTAATTGGAAGCAAAATTATATATTTTTATGACGATGCTCCCCCAAAGTTTGAATCATATGCAACTATAGAATTTGACATTAATGATAAAATAGGTTTATTGTTTGGAGAAGTATTAAAATTTAACTATTGTACCAAAGAAAATTTAGAAAAATTCAGATTATACGCAATTAAAACAAAAGGAGGCGGATCAGAGCCGTATCCTACTCTTATCCCTGATCATGGAAAGCAACCTGGCACCGTAGATCTACTTAAACAAGAATACCCTGAGCGCAATCGGGATTTTGCTGAAGTAATTGAAGCATTTGAACAAGAAGGCTTTGAGATGAAGGATCACGTCTGTGATCAGGATTGGACTAAATCAATAAACAAAAATGGTATATTTTTTACGCCTCATTTCAGATGCAAAGCTGGCGATAAAAGAGAAAACGAAATCTGGCAAGTTGTTTGGGAGAGTTCTGGGAATGATAGAAAATGGATTGATGATCAAGAACCAATAATAAAAAAAATATATAATAACTGTTATCTTTATTCGCAGACAAGAGGACCGCATATTGGAAAATTATGGATTCCGGCCACCACCAACCAAGATGCTCCTCTTAAAGAGATTATTGATAATATGATTAAAATTGTAAGAGATACAGCAGGTACGATGGGTTACCCACTGCCTGAATAGCCCATTCACGCAAAACTTCCACCACAGGTTACCAACCTTTTACGTTAGACGAAATATCACCCTGAATATCCAGAAAATTATGCCAAGCAAAGCGGCTTTTCCGCTAATTGCCAAAAGGTAAATATATATGTAATATGAATTATAAAACTCTTGTAGGAATTATATATGAAAAAATTAATCAGAAATTTAATATATTTTCTCATCATTTTATTTTTAATGGGTTCTTGTGCAGGAAATAAAGAAACTAAAATGATAATATTTAACGAAAACCATAAAAACATTTTTGAGAATGTAATTTTATACAAAAATTATAATATGGAAATAATAGATAATGGGAATTTTTGGATAATAAAAAACATAAGTGAAGAAGCATTATTGGAATTAATTGGAATAGCTCGTTTGAAATTGGATGTAATTGCCAATAATATTGCAAATGTAAATACTGAAAATTATTTAAGAAAATATGTAAAAATTACTGTTGAAAATGGCGTTGAAGTAGTTGATGATACAGAAAATGTTGATTTAACAAGAGAAACAATTGATATGATAGAGATACAGCGTTTGTTTGAGGCTTCAGTAGAATATTTAATGAAAATAAATGAAAATATAATTATAATGTGAACTCAAATAGTATACGGGTGGCACATCGCCTAACACATATAAAATAGAGGAATATTATGACAACAAAACAAAAAGCTGAAAAACTGCATAAAAAGGTTAATACGTTTATTTTAACCTGCGTAGGGACAGATGGTTATCCTCTTAGTAAAGCGGTAGTTCCAGGCAAACACAGAGAATCGATAAACGAAATGTATTTTTGTACAAATACATCATCAAATTTTGCTGTTGAAATAAACAAAAATCCAAAAGCAAGTGTATATTTTTATAGCCGAAAATTATTGGTTTGGAAAGGTTGTATGCTCAAAGGTAAAATGGAAATTGTTTCAGATTTAACAATAAAAGAAAAATATTGGCAGAATAAATTCAAAGACGCTTATCCGCAAAAATCATACACTGATCCTGATTTTTGTTTGCTTAAATTTGTCCCCGAATATGGCAGATTATACTCAAATTATACACTGGAAGATTTTGAAATTTAAATGAAAAATAACAATGAAATAATAAAAAATATCGATAAAATTCATACAACAGAATTAGGAATATTACGAATAAAACGTAACCTTGAATTAGAAACAGATGATGTTGTAGATTGGTGTAAACAAAAAATAATGAAAATGAATGAAATTTATAAGAATGGGAAAAATTGGTATGTGTCTGATAAAAATATTGTTTTAACTATAAATGCAAAAAGTTACACTATAATCACAGCACATAAAAAAGCAATATTCACTTAACCAGGAAACAATGTCTCCTGATAACTACATATTATTCAACTGATTCAGAGTGAAACATAAATCGCTATAAAAGCCATTAAAAAATCATTTGCCTAATGATGGAATTATAATACTTTTTCGGAGGTATCATGAAATATTGTTTTATGATAGACTTTAATGTATAGTCATTCAACCGCACTAAAAAGGAGATTTAATCATGTTTAATGGTTCAAAATTAATAAAAAAAATAATTTTTATTCCATTAGGTATTATTTTATCAATTTTCATTATTTTATTAGTTACCCCACTTCTTTTTAAAAATCAATTAATGGAATTAGCCAAAACTGAGTTAAACAAGATGCTGTTGGCTAAAGTAGAATTTTCTGATTTAAGATTATCATTTATTCGTAATTTTCCAAATGCTTACATAGCTCTGGAAAATTTAGAAGTGACCGGAATAGATGATTTTGAAGATGAACTTCTGGTAGCTTTTGACAGATTAAGCGTGACAGCAGATATTTTAAGTATAATCAGAATGCAAAGAATTGAAGTTAAATCAATTTTACTTGATCGCCCGCGTCTGAACGGACGCATTTTAGAGGATGGACGGGCAAACTGGGAAATATTCAAAGTTGATGATGTTTCCAGTACAGAAGAAGTTGCGCCAGTTGAAATCACAGAAACAGATCCATTTATTTTTAATGTAAGATTACACAGATTTGAAATACGCAATATGGAGTTATCATTTCGTGATGATGTTAATAAAATTGCTGCAGAAGTCCAATTGCTCAACTTTATTCTTCGTGGCGATATGAGGAAAGAAAATGTAGATTTAGATTTGAAATTGGATATTGACGGAATAGATTTCTGGCTTGACGGTATCCGCTTGGTGAATAGTGCGAATATTGGTTTTACTTCAGTAGTTGCAGCTGACCTAAGAAATATGGGTTTTGTAATTAAAGACAACATATTCAATCTTAATGATATAGTATTAAAATTTGATGGTTCTGTAGACCTACAGGATGATGATATAAATATAGATGTTGTCTTTGCTACTGAAAGAACAGATTTTAAAAGTCTTCTTTCACTCATTCCTATAGTTTATATGAATGATTTTAAAGATTTAAGAACAACAGGAATCCTTTCTTTAAATGGTGATATAAAAGGAACATTCAACGAAAATATTATGCCAAGCGCTAACGTGAATCTGCTTGTCGAGAATGCAATGTTCAGCTATCCTGATCTTCCCAAATCAGTTGAAAATATAAACATCGCTGTTAGGGCATTCTATGATGGGGTGGTATTTGATCGTACCACAGTAGATATAGACAGATTCAGTTTTGAAATGGCGGGCAATCCTTTTAGCGCTTCGCTTAATTTAAAAACACCTGAAAGTGACTTACAGATTGCTGCAAAATTTGCAGGTAAGATAGATATTGATTCGCTCGCAGATATTATACATTTGGAAGATATGGTTTTAAATGGTTTGCTGGAATGTGATATTTCGCTTGCCGGAAGATTATCTACACTTGAAAATGAACAGTTTGAAGATTTTCAGGCAAAAGGATTTTTAAAGTTAAGTGGATTCAATTTTATCAGTTCTGATTTTCCACAAGGAATAGAAATTACAAGCACTCAATTACATTTTACACCACGGTTTGTTGAACTTATTAATTTCGATGCCATAACAGGTCAAACAGATATTTCTATGAATGGAAGACTGGAAAATTTCATACCTTTCATATTTAAAGATGAAACTATAAGAGGAACACTAACATTAAGATCTGATAAAATTGACCTTAATGAAATAATGAGCTCTTTGCCAGAGGGAGAGGATTCATCTTCCGCGGAAGAACCTCAATTAAGTATAATTGAAATTCCCAAAAATATTGATTTTACGATGAATGTAAACATCAATAATATTATTTTTGATAATCTATTAATAACAAATACCGCTGGAGCATTAATAGTAAGAGACGGCAAAGTTACGATGCGTAATCTTGGAATGAATCTGCTTGAGGGGAGTATGGTACTAAATGGCGAATATAATACTCAAAATATAAAAGAACCATTTATTGATTTTGGTATGAACATAAGACAATTTGATATAAGTTCTGCAATATCATCATTTTCAATGCTTGAATCAATATTGCCTAACCCCCAAAATTATATTGGCAGAGTGTCAGCGACACTTACTCTTTACAGTGTATTAGATGAGCAGCTTTCTCCTGTTTTAGATTCAGTAAATTCAAGAGGGCAACTGCAAACACATAATTTGGAAATACGTAATAGCCCGCTTTTTGGTACATTGGCTAATGTAACAAATAATGAAAGATGGCGTAATCCTGCACCTGGTAATATTAATATTGGCTACGAAATAAGAGATGGCCGCTTATGGATTGAAGAACCAATAAGAATGAATTTACTGCCAGCCAGAATTGAAATCAGAGGTGATCAAGGTCTTGATATGACATTAAATTACAGAATAGGCGCTACCATGCCTTTTTCAGCTATTGGATCAGGTGCAACCGATATTCTTAATAGAATACCTGGAGGTTCTACCATAAGTGAAATCCAGCTTGCTGGTTTTATTCGTGGTAATGTCAGAAGTCCTGATATAAGTCTTAGCGTTGCTGATATGGCTAGTACAATTACCACAGCAATAAGGGATCAGGTAACTGAAACAGTAACACATAGGGTTGGCGAAGTCAGAACTCAGGCTAGTGAAGAAATAAATCGTCAAATAGAGCAAATAATGGCCGAAGCTCAAAGACAAGCAGATAATATTCGTAATAATGTAAATCAGTCAGCAGATAGATTACGAAGAGAAGCTAATGTAGCAGCAGACAGACTTATAAGCGAAGCTGCAGGGAGAAGTGTTATAGAAAGACAAGTCGCCCAAACTGCAGCAAACAGGCTTCGCAGTGAAGGTGAAACAAATGCTCAAAGACTGGAACAAGAAGGTGAGAATCAGGCAAATGCGGTTATTAACGCAGCTCAAATAAGAGCTAATGATTTGCGTAGATAACTTTTTTTGAAAATGACAGGGCTGCCATTACTTATCGGACAGCCCAAGCAATCCAATGGAATCAGTTACATAATCTTCGCGAGTTTTTCAATTACTGGTTCAATTTCACTTTCCTGAAGATTTCCCAGCGCGAGTCTTACTGCATAATCCTGACACGAACCAAAATATTCTCCCGGAAGAGCTACAATATTTTCTTTTTCCATCATCATAAAACATAAATCTTTTGCTTTAATTGAATGGTCATCATAGTTAAGATAAATAAAAAAAGAGCCAGAAGAAATCAGTTTAAATTTGGTACCTGATTTTTTGAATAGATCTATAAATTTTTCTTTTTTGTTTTTTAAAAAAGCAATTTTTTCATTAAGCCACTCGTCTGCATATTTGATTCCCGCAAGCGCTGCTGCCTGGGAAAGTGTTGAAACGCAAACAACATTGGAATCCTGAACTTTTGTAAAGTGATATATAAACTCTTCGGATGCAGTTATAAATCCTGCGCGCAGCCCTGTAATGCTGTATGTTTTTGAAAAGGAGTTGATGCAAATACAGTAATCAGGAAAAGCATTATTATTTAAAACTGATGCAGGCTTGGGATATGAATCGTGAAAGCATGAGTAAACTTCATCGCTTATAAGATATATTTTTTTCTTTCTGCAGATCTCGTAAAGTTTATCAACCTCTGCCTGAGTGTATGACCTTCCTGTAGGGTTGCATGGGTTAACAAAAACAATGGCTTTTGTCTTATCTGTAACAGAGGATTCTATTTTATCATACGGGAGGGAAAAAGAATCAGCAGGGTCAAGAATAATTTCAACTGGTTTTATCCCCGCGATTTTAAGAGACATATAGTGATTAAAATAGTATGGGGTCAAAAGTATTACCTCGTCTCCGGAAGAAGCAATAACAGGAAGCATAGAAAAGTAAGCGTTATTCGCTCCTGGAACAACGCATATATTAGGGCGCGATACTTTTTTTACAAAAGTTTTGTTTAAAGAATCTGCAATCGCGTCTCTAAGCTCCGGAATACCTTCGTCAAATGTGTAGAAACAGTATGAAGGCTTTTCAAGCTCTTCGCGTATTGCTTTTTTAATAACATCAGGAGGCTGATAATTTGGAATAGCCTGATTGAGATTAAATATAGGTTTTGAATGGTCAAGCCTTTTTGCTGCTTGCGCCTTAAACTCCACTATTGGTGGAAAATATACATCTTCGATATTTTTTGTAAATTTGTTCATACTGGGAATTATACTCAATTTAGTGTTTTTGTTCTATAAGAAATCACTTTTTTAGCATCCTGATGTAGTGTATAATCAAGCATAATCAGATATAATCAGGTAAAAAACAGAACGCTGGACATCAAAAGCATCGATGTATAGGAGCAGAACATGAAAACCTTTCGCAAAGAATTGACATTTCGCACAAAAACCCGCCGGGCTTACGTCAACATCACATCCCAAGTCGAAGCCAGCCTTGCAGAAAGCGGAGTTCGGGAAGGCTTGTGTCTTGTAAATGCAATGAATATCACAGCAAGCGTATTTATCAATGATAATGAAAGCGGGCTGCACCGCGACTTTGAGCGTTGGCTTGAAAAACTCGCTCCGGAAAAACCACATAGCCAGTACGACCACAATGGCTACGAAGATAATGCTGACGCACACTTGAAGCGTACTGTTATGGGGCGCGAAGTTGTTGTTGCCATTACAGACGGCAGGCTGGACTTTGGAACCTGGGAGCAGATATTCTACGGTGAATTTGACGGTATGCGCGACAAACGAGTGCTTATCAAGATTATTGGGGAATGAGGGCCTGGATAAAATGCTGGATAATTTTTATATAATCCTTGTATCGCCGGATGAAAGCAGCAATATCGCAGCAACCTGCAGGGCAATGAAAACAATGGGCTTTACAAATTTGCGCATAGCGTGCCCAAAAGTGTATGATGAAAATCAAATCAAATATATTTCCCTGCATGCTTTTGATGTTTATAACAACAGGCAGGATTTTCCTTCGCTGGGTGAAGCATTGCACGATATCTCCATAGCAGCAGGAACAACAAGCAGGATAGGGAAAAAAAGAAAATATAATATTTTTACTGTTGAAGAATTTGGAAATTTCATTTTAGAAAAAGAATATGGGAAAATAGCTATTATCTTTGGCAATGAAGAGCATGGCCTCACAGGTGCAGAGCTTGACTGCTGCAATATGAGTGTACACATCCCCTCTTCCCCTGACTTCCCTTCCCTGAACCTTTCCCATGCTGTACAGGTTGTCACTTATTCGTTATATACAAAAGCGCTATTACACAAAAACCAATCAGCAGAAAAAATTAATCAGCCCAAAATAGATTTACCAGAAATAGAAGAACTTACTGCAAAAATTACAAGCTCTCTCAAAACAATGGGGTTTTTTAAAATAACAGATGATAAAGATATAAGAACATTTTTACGCGATATTTTTTCAAGAGCTTCGATCAATGATATTGAAAGAGATAAATTATCTGACCTCTTTAAAAAAATAGAAGGGCTTCATAAATCCAAAGCTGGAACATAACAAAAATATATGGCATGTAGTAACTGTGAAAGAAAAGAGAGATTATTAAAAAAAATCGCTGATACCCATATAGAAAAAAAAATTACTTATATGGATTACAATGCAACAACTCCTGTCCTTGCAGAAAGCATAGGCGCATTTGAAAGGTCATGCAGAAAAAATTGGGGCAACCCTTCAAACTGCCATACAGCAGGAGTAAGAGCATGGGAGGAGCTTGAAAAAAACAGAGAGACAATTACAAAATATTTTAACATAAAAAAAGAAAATATTTTTTTCTGCTCATCAGGCTCAGAAGCTATCTTTGCCGGCATACATGGAATCAATAGTCCAAAAACTTTTTTTATTTCATCAGTAATAGAACATTCGTCAGTAATAAAAAATATTTCTAGCCTGCCCCATGAGCAATACCACCTGCTTAAAGTTTCAAGCAATGGAATAATCAATATGGAAGAGTTTTCCAAAGTACTGGAGAAAAACAAGGGGAAAAATATTGTTATTATTTACTCTCCTGTAAACCATGAAACAGGTGTTATTGCTCCTGTAAAAGAAATTTATCAAAAAGCAAAAGAATATAATGCTTTGGTATTTCTTGATGCAGTACAGGCTGCTGCACGACTTCCTGTAAATGAGTGGCAACCTTATTGTAATATATTTGCAGTGAGCAGTCACAAACTATATGCGCCAAAAGGGAGCGGGTTTCTTGCATCAACAAAAGAGTATGCGCTAAAACCATTCAGGTATGGCGGAAATCAGGAAAATGGGCTTTTCCCTGGAACAGAAAATACTCCTGCAATATCTGCTTTTGCAAAATCTGTTGAATATTTATCAATCAATTTTAAATCAGAAATAAGCAGATTAAAAACATTAACAGATGAAGGGCTAAAAATTTTGCAGAGCCTCCCCTACAAAATAATTCTTGAGTCCCCGGAAAACAGAACACCTGGAATACTTTGCCTAAGCCTTCCGGAAGTAAAAGAGATAGAACCATTTATGGATTTTCTTTATTTAAAAGGTATTTGCATAAGCCGCTTTAGCGCCTGTTCTGAGAATGAAAAAGCGCCATCTGAAATTCTTACAGCAATGGGTTGCCCTCCTGAGAGAGCAAAAAAATCAATAAGAATTTCAACAGGCATATACAGCAAAAGAGAAGATTATTTTGCGTTGGCAGATGCTATAAAAGAATATTTTCAAACTTTGAATTAAGTTCTCGCTAAGCAGGAAAGCCAAGCTGTGTTCCCCCTGCGCTGCCAAGCCATAAAAAAGCACGTGGGTCGCAACACGGATGCCACACACCGCGCCGCGACATGGACGCCAAGCGCAGCTTACCTTGCGCGCGCAGGCGGGCAGTGTCCATAGGGACGCTGCCAAGCAATAAAGCGCAGGACTCAAAGTTTCTTGATTTCGTCCAGCGATAAGCCTGTGACTTCTTGTACAAATTCAGGAATAGAGCCCTTTGCTAACAGGTTCCGCGCAATTGTTCGTTTTTCCTCTCGCCCTATCTCCAAGCCTTCTTCTCTACCCTTTTCCAGACCTTCTTCGCGACCTCTTTCAAGCCCTTCCTCACGACCTTTTTCCAAGCCTTCTTCACGACCTTCCTCGCGGGCAAAGGCTATCGCATCATCGGTATTCCATCAGTTAATATCATATTCAGAACCTCCGATCCATGAACTTCCAGATACTCTCTTAGAATATCATGACTATAACAATATTTTATAGCTTTTTTTATTGCTTCCTCTAAGTTTCCCAACTCTATCCAATAATAATGTATCTTGGCTATAAACACACTATACTCTCTCAGCTTTCTACATCGGCTTACAATATCCTTGTTTCTCCCCTCATTGATGTTTAGTACCCTTACCTCTAATTCCAGCAAAGGTTTAATGTTCTCTGAAAATTCTGGTTTTTCAAAAAGGTCTGATAGCCTGTAAACATGCTCATCCGGAAAATCTTCTTTCCCGTTGTAGAGTACAAAAAACTCCGGCCAGGGGACGCCAAGCGCAGCTTTCCTTACGCGCGCAGGCGGGCAGTGTCCATAGGGACGCGGCCAAAGGAGCTTTTTGAATACAAAGTTTTCCCTTTGGTTCTTTTCTCAAGCACACGGGCTATGTAGAGCAACAGCCTAAAAGCCATGTTCGGGTTTATCGAACTCTGATGTTCAATAAGCACTACAAGCTTTCCGCCAATCTCAAAAGAGATGTCATTGTTAATATCCATAAACAACACATTTTCCAAAGTGTTAATGGAAACTGGAATGTCCCTGTCCAGAGAGATGCCTTTAAGTGCAGAGTATAGCTCTCGAAGCAAATCAGGGTTGTCAAATAATGAAGTAAACACACTATTTTTAAATTTTCTGTTTGTATTCATGCCCCTATATACAGCACAAATGTACAGGTTGCTTCAATTTAACAATGATACTGCCCGAGGAGGAGTTGTTGCGGATACCCAGACTGTGGGGGTATTCAGCACACTATCTACAGAACCCAGGTGTCAGGCGCTTTTGTGTTCGCAATATAAAAAAAGGCTGCCTGGTTATTACCCCAGACAGCCTTTTAACAAAAATTTAAGTGATGCGCTTTTACGGATTAACCGTTACATTTGGAACTGGGCGAAACATTCCCTGTATATTAATTCCACTTTGCGTACCACTTCGCGCCCAAGTACCAGTTGCTCCTGATGGATGAAAGAATAAATTAGTCGTTGTACCCGCATTAAACGTACTTCCTGAATAACGTGCAATTGCACCGCCAGAAAAAGCATTCCAATTATTTCTAGTGATAACACCGTTAGCACCTAAAAAATCATTGCTACTTCTTTGCGCAATCACTAAACCGCCTGTAATATTTAATATACCACTAGCGTGTGAATCAATCGCAGTTCCTGTAGTTGCGCTTACAACTCCATTACCAGAAACTGTAACAGTGCTAGATGTACCGCTAGCTCTAATCGCGATTCCTGTAGTTGCGCTTACAACTCCGCCAGAAACCGTAACAGTACTAGAAGTACCACTGGCATTAATTGTTTGGCTGTTGTTACCAGTTGCGCTTACAATTCCACCTGAAACAATAATATTTGAAGATGTACCAATTGCTCTATGCCCACCAGTAGAATTTATACTTCCTTCAGCAACATTAAGTGTACCAGTACCCAAAACATGTATAGCATCCATGACAAAAAAATGATCTAACGCAGCAGTATAATTAGCTCTCCAGGTAACTGTTGAATTTGCACCGATATTCAAGGTTATTTCCCTATTTCCATTATTAACTACATCAGTGCCTTGACTAACTATTGTTGTATTTACACTCGTTGGTACTTGCAGCGTTCCGGACGCACCTTCAGCAATAGTAATAGTACTGCCTGAAGCAATAGACGCTGAGACAGGCACTCTGTTACTATCCCATACTACTCTATTACCCACACTAACACCTGAGCGCGGGATAAAGTTTCCTCGATAATTGATACCAGTTTCCCAAGTGTTTCTTAATCCCCAAGATACATTTGCCCCTGTAGTGGGCCAAACAGATAATCCGCTTGTTCCGCCTGCAGAATGTGAACCACCCAAAGTATAACCAATAATTGTGCCGGTGCCAGAAGTATTAGTCGGGACTCTACTTACAACACCGCCAGAACCAGTTGCATTAGTCAATTCTGCAATCACCAAGCCACCTGTAATATTTAAGGTGCCAGCAACGTTTATTGCCTGTGGACTCCAGTTATTGCCGTGTGCTCTTACAACTCCGCCAGAAACTGTAACTGTACCAGAAGCTCCTGTAGAATTAATAGCTGCATTCCATTGCGGCCATGAACTGACAGTTCCTCCAGAAACAATTATAGTACTATTTGAAGTTGTATTAATTGCACTACCTGTGGAATTGTTATGTATACTTCCTGCAGCTACTTCAAGTGTACCTATACTTGTAGGCGCAATGGTTACAGAGGATGTACTCCAATAATTCGCTCTCCAGACAATCCTTGCACCTGTACTGATGTTTAATGTAATCGCGCGTGACCCATTATCAACCCAACCAGTACCTGCACTGTTTATTGTCACTGTTGCATTTTCAGGAATAACTAGCGTTCCGGATGCGCCTACTCCAATAGTAATAATATCACCATTGCCCATTCCTACCGGTGGTGTGGCTGTATTCCATGTATGCGTACGAGGGGTAATTAAAGTAACTGATTGAGACCCACTTGCAATTCCAGCCCGGTTAATGGAAACATTAACGGTTCCTGCACTTACATTAGAAACATTCAATCTCCGCGTTGTTCCTGACCCTGATAAAGTCCCTCTCGTTGCTGAGCCAGTACCGGGAGTAATTGAAAAATCCCCTTCGACCAGACCTGTAGGAGCAGCGCTGAAGGTAAAGTCGATCCAAGTTGTGGTTGGAGTACCAACAGGAGTTGCTGTCCATGTAACAGGTCCAACAACAGCCACCTGCTGCGAGCCACTTATAACCCCAGTTCGGTTAATAGAAATTGATACATTTCCAGTACCTACATTAGAAACAGTCAATGTCCGTGTTGTCCCTGTACCTGACAAAGTCCCTCTTGTTGCCGAACCTGTCCCGGAAGTAATCGTAAAATCAGTTGCAACCAGCCCTGTAGGAGCAGCACTGAATGTAAAGTTGATCGCGGTTGTGTCTGGAGTATTTGTAGGGGTTGCTGTCCAGGCAATAGGGCCAGGAATTGACACCTGCTGTGAGCTACTTACAATCCCAGCCCGGTTAATGGAAATCGATACAGTTCCGCCAGTTACATTAGAAACATTCAATGTTCGTGTTGTTCCTGAACCTGATAAAGTCCCTCTTGTTGCTGAACCTGTCCCGGAAGTAATCGTAAAATCAGTTGCAACCAGTCCTGTAGGAGCAGCACTGAATGTAAAGTTTATCGAAGTTGTGGTTGGAGTACCAACAGGAGTTGCTGTCCAGGCAATAGGGCCAAGAAGTGTCACTGTCCTTGTCGCACGGTCAGCATTACCAGAGGTAATGGAAACCGACACTGTTCCAGCAATTGGGTTAGAAACTGTTAATGTCCGCGTTGTCCCTGTGCCTGATAAAGTCCCTCTTGTTGCTGAACCTGTCCCGGAAGTAATCGTAATGTTTGATGCATTCAATGTACCAGGATCAGCAGTAAAGTTAAAGTTGATCTCGGTTGTGTTTGGAGTGCCAACAGCAGTTGCGGTCCAGGCATTAGCAATAAGTGTCACTTGCTGTGAGCTACTTACAACCCCAGCCCGGTTAATGGAAACCGACACTGTTCCAGCACTCACATTGGAAACATTCAATGTCCGCGTTGTCCCTGTGCCTGACAAAGTCCCTCTTGTTACTGAACCTGTCCCGGAAGTAATCGTAACCGTCAAATTAAGCGGTGAAAAGCCCTCCTGTTGTAGAAAAAAACACAGATTTATTTAATTTTTTAAAATATTCCAAGGGAGTAATTTTTCCCAGTCTCTGGAAGTAGAAGCAAGCGG
>Ga0123352_10000603_pt1 | contig 43771 bp, 38 predicted proteins | sample TergutLab28metaG_FD_89700 | JGI IMG/M metagenome (GOLD analysis project Ga0123352, IMG submission 89700) | Labiotermes labralis P1 segment gut microbial communities from Petit-Saut dam, French Guiana - Lab288 P1 | ecosystem: Host-associated > Arthropoda: Insects > Digestive system > Gut ... | reverse complement strand
CTGGGGGCGTGCCCCCTGCCCCCCTTAAGCGGCCTTTTTGGTTACTTTTTTGGTCGTGGAAAAAAGTAACTCGGGGGCTTGGGGGCGAAGCGCCCCATTTTAATTCCATCGGAGATTCCGATATGTCCTTAAAGTCCGAAAGGCGAGGATATCGGAGATTCCGATATGTCCTTAATGCCCGAAAGGCAAGGTCACCGTATATCCCGATCAAATGCCCTTAATACCCGAAACGCAAAACCACCGGAGATTCCGATAAAATGCCCAAAAGTCCCACCCACAAGGCAAAGAACCCCACGCCAGTTGACAACCCAACCCCAAAATGCTAAAATAAACCCGTCAGCAAAAACAGAATAAAGAACCGGTAAGAGGCGCGGTTCTGATCACTAACCGGGAACGGGCAATCCGAAGCCAATGTCCCGGCCAAAGGCAGAACCGCCGAAGAACACGTCGGGGCGGATCCGCACGTTTTCTGGGTGTACAGCCGAAAGGCCTGCAACTGTCATCATGCAATTGATGGGGCGCTTCCGTATTCAAAGCACTGCGGTTTACCGCAGGGTGCGCGCGTGTGCGTAAAGTATGCGCGTTTGCGCCAGCTTGTCGTGTGCATACTTGCGAGTAAACGCACACATGCACACAAGCAGGCTATGCGCATTCACGCAAACACACGGCGTTTACTATTATATTGCATAACCGGTCGGTTTTCAACCCGGCCGGTTTTTTATCTTTAACTGGAGCAAAGGAGCATACAATCATGAAAAAATATAACGTAGCGATAGTTGGCGCAACCGGAATGGTCGGCCAGCGGTTTGTCAGCCTTCTTGACGGCCACCCCTGGTTCAAAGTAACCGCCCTGGCCGCAAGTTCCGCAAGCGCGGGCAAAAGATACGCAGAAGCGGTGAGCACCCGCTGGCTGATGGAAAAACCAATTCCCGCCGGGGTGGGCGGACTGATTGTGCAAGACGCGGCCGGCGACTGCGAAAAGATCGCAAAGGCAGTCGACTTCATCTTCTGCGCGGTAGATATGCCCAAAGACGAGATCAAGGCGCTGGAAGAAAAGTACGCGAAGTTCGACTGCCCGGTGGTCTCAAACAACTCAGCCCACCGCGGCACACCGGATGTCCCCATGGTTCTTCCCGAAGTGAACCCCGAACACTTCGAGGTCATCAAAGCCCAGCGAAAGCGGCTGGGGGTGGAACGCGGGTTTATCGCAGTGAAGTCCAACTGCTCGATTCAGAGCTACCTGCCCGCACTGCACCCCTTGCGAGAATACGGGATCCGCGAAGTGCTCGCCTGTACCTATCAGGCGATCTCAGGGGCAGGCAAAAACTTTGACACCTGGCCGGAAATGGTGGATAACCTGATCCCCTACATCGGCGGTGAAGAAGAAAAAAGCGAGCAGGAACCACTTAAAGTCTGGGGGACGCTCAGCGGCGGCGAGATCAAAAACGCAGCCGCACCGGTCATCACCACCCAATGTCTGCGGGTACCGGTCAGCGACGGGCATATGGCCGCCGTCTTTGTCAAGTTCGACAAGAAACCGGATGTCGAAACCGCTAAGCAGCTGATGCGGCAATATACCGGCCTTCCACAAGAGCTGGCGCTGCCCAGCGCGCCCAAACAGTTCCTGCACCTTTTTGAAGAGGACAACCGGCCGCAGACCGGGCTGGACCGCGGGCTGGAAAACGGGATGGCCATCAGTGTGGGCCGGGTGCGCGAAGATCATGTGTACGACCTCAAATTTGTCTGTCTGTCACACAACACCCTGCGCGGGGCGGCGGGCGGCGCGGTTCTGATGGCCGAACTTTTGACCGCACAGGGGTATTTAGATTAACAACTGGAACTTGCAGGAATATACTGTAAAGTGAGTAAAATCCACCCGTAAGAAGGGAGAATACAGCAGTGAAGCAAATTATCTTCAAAGGTTCGGGCGTAGCCATCGTTACGCCGTTTAACGAGGACATGAGCGTTAACTACCCAAAACTGGGCCAGCTGATCGACTGGCAGATTGCGGAGGGGACCGACAGCATCGTCATCTGCGGGACAACCGGCGAGTGCTCGACTTTAACCGACGCCGAGCAGATCGAGTGCATCCGCTACACGGCCCAGCGGGTAGCCGGGCGGGTTCCGGTCGTGGCCGGCTGCGGTTCCAACGACACGCCCCACGGCGTCAACCTCTCAAAAGAGGCGGCAAAAGTCGGCGCTGACGCCCTGCTCCACGTCACACCTTATTACAATAAAACCTCACAACGCGGGCTAGTCCGCCACTTCACCGCCATGGCCGACGCGACCGACCTGCCGGTCATCGTCTACAATGTCCCCGCCCGCACCGGAATGAACATCACCCCGGCCACCTACCTTGAATTGAGCAAACACCCGAAGATTGTAGCCACAAAAGAAGCAAACGGCGACATCGCCGCCGCCGCCCGCACAATTGGTATGTGTGGGGATAACCTGCACTTTTACTCGGGCAACGATGACGCCGTCATCCCACTGATGAGCCTGGGCGGGCTGGGCGTGATTTCGGTGGTCGCCAATATCCTGCCCAAACGCACCCACCAGATGACACAACTGTTCCTAGACGGCCAGGTATCCCAGGCAGGCAAGCTGCAGACTGACCTGATGGGAATTGTGGACGCCATGTTCTGCGACATAAACCCGGTGCCGGTAAAAGAAGCGCTCAACCTGATGGGGTGGGAAGCCGGGCCCTGCCGCCTGCCGCTTATCGAAACGGACACAACCAGCCGTGATCGGATATCTGCCCAACTCAGGCTGCATGGACTTATAAAATAAACAACGTGTGTGGATATATTATTTTGTATTCACGATTACGCAAGGATGTGTGCGAATATGGTGCGAATTATACTTTCAGGTATCGGCGGCGCGATGGGTAAAGTGGTCGCCAAACAGTCCGGAGCACGCGATGATTTCGCGGTTGTGGCCGGAATTGACCCGAACACCCAGCCGGCGGAAGGCTGCCCGATCTTTTCTTCTGCCGGCGACTTGCCCGACGATTGGGGGCAAAACGCGGATGTAATTGTCGATTTCAGCCACCCCTCAGCACTGGAGGACACGCTGGCACTGGCTGAAAGGCTGCGGCTTCCCCTGGTTCTGGCCACCACAGGGCTGAGCGAAGGGCAGGTCTCCGCAGTCGGCCGAACGGCTCAAACCGTCCCCATCTTCTTCAGCTTTAACATGTCGCTGGGCATCAACCTGATGTCGGCGCTGGCTAAAACCGCGGCGCGAATCCTGGGCGGACAATTTGACGTCGAGATCATCGAAAAGCATCACAACCGGAAAATCGATGCGCCCAGCGGTACGGCCATTTTGCTCGCAAACGCGGTCAAAGAAGCTCTGCCATATTCGCCCGATCTCAAGTACGAGCGCCACTCCAGCCGCCAAAGGCGCGGGCAGGCCGAAATTGGCGTTCACTCGATCCGAGGCGGAACGATTGTGGGCGAGCATGAACTTCTTTTCGCCGGTCAGGACGAAACGCTGCGGATCGTACACACAGCCTACTCAAGGGAAGTTTTCTCCACCGGCGCATTGAGCGCCGCCCAGTTCATCCTCGACAAACCGGCCGGTTTATATGACATGAACGACCTGATCAAACAACTATAGCTGATCAAAATATGTATTTGCGCTGACATTATCCAATTTTCTATTAACATAAGGGGGATGCCATATGCACGGCGTATCACAAATTGACATATGTGAAGATGTCACTGTGGTTACTTTGACGAACATGCCACTGAGCCTGGGGGTTGCAGTTGAGGCGTTTAGCCGCATAGCAGACGCAAAAATCGACATTGACATGATCTCGCAAACCTCGCCGGCCGGCGATCGGGTCAATCTTTCGTTCACCTGTCTTGACCAAGATTTGCGCAAGGTTTTGGAGATTACCAAGGGCATTAAAAAGCGCTACCCGAAGATCGAGAGCCTGGTCAGCAGCGGAAACGTTAAAATCCAGTTGTTCGGTGAAGAGATGCGCGGTATGCCCGGCGTCTTTGCACGCGCATTGCATGCGCTGAGTGACGCCAAGGTCGAACCACAGCTGATCACCACCTCCGAAATAGACATTTCGCTGTTAATCGTAGTGTCATCTCTACCCGCTGCCATGGAATCTCTCACATCTGCTTTCAATATTTGAGACCGATCATACTCAAATATTGTTGATGATTATACACGTTTTTTTACAACATCACATTATTGTTACTATTTCCGCTCTTTCAATCTGTATGGTTTTTTGATCCTCTATCTTATTTTCAGCGCTAAACCTCAACCATTGCGAGGTTTAGCGCTATAATAATGTTTCTATGACAATTTCAGTAATATTTCGTGAGTATCACAATGCTTGATGACCAATTCAATTGCTTTCAGATATTGATATCACTAGCATGTGAGATTTCAACATATCAGTGCTCCAATGTTTTTGTGACCTGTTTTTGTTTACATAATCCTATTATTATCACGTTTTTTCCACGTATAAACATTTCTATATATTCTTGTGACTATAGAAATCAGAATTTGAATTCTGATCGTGACAGAATACTCTCATAATCCTCCTTGCAATCAATCATACTTGGCATTTTCCTGTGCTTGTCACATATACTTGTACGGGGGTGGTTGCGTGCAATTCCCGGAGGCGCTGACTTTATCGATCACGGTGGCTGCGATCAACATATCCAACTCCCTGCCCGACGAGGACGTCGAACTGCTTGCCGCCATTTTTTTACAACTTGGCGACACACTGACTACTATAACGACCGCTAGGCAGAGGGAGGTTTCAGCGGCGAAATCAGAGAGTGGCGCTTGATTTCTTTATATATTGATTTTGTTATTATATAATTGTATATTCAATTATATAATAACTTAGGGTATTGATTATCAAAAATGCTCGTCCATTGAATGGACGAGCATTTGCGTATCTTCTTGTCTAGCGGTTCTTCTTGTTGAACAGTTCCATGATGTCGTAGAAATCCTGGTCATCCTCTTCGGCGGCCGGCTCTTCTTCGGCAGCCGGCTTGTTGGTGAGCGTTGCCACGGCGGCCGAATCGACCGGTGCGAAGCTGGGCCGCTGTTCTGCCTGGCTGTCAAAGCCGGTGGCGATGACGGTAACCACCATCTCATCCTGGAGGCTGGAATCGAGCGCCGCGCCCCAGATCAGGTTGACGTCGGGGTGAGCCTGGGAATGTACCATAGAGGCCGCGAAATCGACGTCGTCCAAGTCCACATCTTCGGAGGCGGTGATGTTGATGATCACCCCGCGCGCACCCTTGATTGAGGTTTCAAGCAGCGGGGAGGAAATGGCCTGGGCTGCGGCGATTTGCGCTTTGTCCTTGCCCTGCGCCCGGCCCACGCCCATATGCGCGTAGCCCGCGTCTTTCATAATGGCGGTGACGTCGGCGAAGTCGAGGTTTACGATACCCGGCACATTGATCAGGTCGGAGATACTCTGCACACCTTGGCGAAGTACATCGTCGGCGGATGAGAACGCGTTCTTGAGGGTGATTTTTTGCTCGGAGATCAGTTTGAGCCGCTCGTTTGGAATGACCAGCAGAGCGTCCACACTTTCTTTGAGGGCGGCGACGCCCATTTCAGCCTGCTCCATCCGCCGCTTACCCTCGAAAGCAAAGGGCTTGGTCACGATCCCAACAGTCAATATCCCCATCTCGTGGGCGATTTCAGCTACAATGGGTGCGGCCCCGGTTCCGGTCCCCCCGCCCATGCCGGCGGTGATGAAGACCATATCCGCGTCTTTGAGCGCGGCCGCGATCTCTTCGCGGTTCTCTTCGGCCGACTTCTGCCCTTTTTCGGGGAACCCGCCGGCGCCCTTGCCCTTGGTCTGTTTCCCGCCGATGTGCAGTTTATACGTCGCCTTGGATACATTGAGGGCTTGGCTGTCCGTATTAACCGAGATGAACTCAACACTCTCCATCTCCGAGTCGATCATTCGGTTAACGGCGTTGCCGCCGCCGCCGCCGACCCCGACCACCTTTATACATACAACCTTATCCGATTCGTTATCCATACCAAAATTCATCTGCACTTTGGCGCCTCCTATATCTTGAAACTTTTGATTCTCATCTATTTTGGATGTCTTGCAATTTTCCCCATACTTACCCATATTCTATTACTTTAACAAATTCACGCGCAAAACACAAGCTTGAGACGATCTTTTTCCAATGTTTTTGGAAATAATTTAACCATTGTTCATTTTCTTCTTACGATGTCAACAGCATTTTTGCTGTATTTCCATAATTTGTTAGTGGTCATTCTTCCGGCTCGAGGTTGGGGTGTGTGAACAACACATCTGGCACCGCGATCTCAAACGGGATAAACTCGCCGTTCTCTACCCGGCCATCCCGTCGGATCAGCCGCCGGTCACGGGCGTTTGAAATATCCAGCCGGGCCTGCGCGTTCGCTTCGACCTCATTTTCAATGACATGGTGAAGAAATGTGAGTTTATAGTGCAGGTCAGCCTCACTGCCCAGTTCCAATATCAGCCGCGCCTCATGCAGGATGCGCATATTCAGCCGGTCGCGGACATCTACGTTTGTGATTGGCAGAAAGCCGACTTCATCCGCCGCTTCGAACAGGTACCTGAGCATAACCAGCCGCTCCTGGTTGTCGGGGTTTTCAGCCCCGCCCAGCCCTTCGCCCGGCTGGGTATCGCCAAGCGCGATCCCGCGCACAAATGGCAGGTAGTGCGGAACCAACAAGTCCCCGCGCTCGAGCACTTTGCCATCCAGGGTGAGCAGTGCAAGCTCACCGCGCTCGTCCATTACCGCAATTTCGGGGTAATACTGGGTGATCACCAACTCAACCCGGGGCGGAAACCGCCGCTGTACATTCACAGTGGCCAGGTAAGGAAACGCCGCAAGAAGCTCAGCTTCGATCTCATTCGCACGCAGCCGCAGCATATTTTCACCGACTTCGATTCCGCTGAGTGCGATAATCTCTTCGGGGCGGTAGCGCTCACCGCCGGTTACCGTGACCTCCTCGATTTGAAAAAAGACGGTCAGCGAGAGTATCACACCCGCCGAAAGCACAAAGATCAGCAGCAGTAAGTAGTGCAGGGTTCGTTTGCCCCGCCGCCTGCGCCGCCGCGGCTGCTGGCTGGCCGGCCGGGTGCGCCGCACAGCCGGCCGGGCCTGACCGTCGGGCCGCCCCCGCGGGGGTGCTTGTCCGTTTTGGCGCCGGCGCTGCTTATCCGGTTGTGGCCGCTGTCTTCGGTTACTTTCCACCATCATCCTCCAAAAACGGAACCCGGCTTGTCCGAACGCGGAGGTAAGAAGCGCAGCGACGGCAGTTTCCGTCTTCCCGCTTCTTGCCTCTGCTCAATCGTCGACCGTCTCCATTATAGCGCCCAGAGATTTGAGATTTTTGTCAAAATCCTGATATCCCCGCTCGATGTGATAAATATCTTTGATCTGGCTGACTCCTTCGGCTGACAGCGCCGCACAGGTCAATGCGGCTCCCCCGCGCAGGTCGGTCGAGACCAGCTCGGCCCCGTGAAGCTTTGGAACGCCCTCAACTACGGCCACCCGGCCCTCTACCTTGACCTTTGCGCCCATCCGGGCCAGCTCGCCGGCCTGTTTGTACCGATTCTCGAAAATATTCTCGATAAATATGGTTGAACCCTCGGCCACACAGCTGACCGCCATCAACGGGGACTGCGCGTCGGTGGGAAATCCCGGGTATGGCATTGTCCGGATCATCTTGGGCGCCAGTATCCGCTTTGGCGCGTGCAAAACAATGGTGTCCGGTTTTATGGCAAGGCCACACCCCGCCTCTTCAAGGATCGGGAAGATCGCGTTCATGTGGCTCGGGATTACCTCGCGCAGAACAACCCGGCCGCCGGTGATGGCCGCACAGCAGAGATAGGTGGCCGCCTCGATCCGATCAGGGATGACCCTGTGCTCAACCCCAACGAGATCGGGTACCCCTTGTATGTAGATTGTACCGTTCTCACCAATCTCAATCTTTGCCCCGGCCTTTTGTAAAAACGCGGCCAGATCAACGATTTCCGGCTCGCGGGCCGGATTGTGTATGACGGTCTCTCCCAGTGCGGTGCAAGCGGCCAGCATAATGTTCTCGGTCGCGCCCACACTCGGGAAGTCGAGCGTGATGTTTGCCCCCCGCAGCTTGTCGGGGACGGTGCATTCGAGATAGCCGTGATCCTCCTCAATCTTGACCCCAAGCTTTTCGAACGCGGAAAGATGCAGGTCAATCGGCCGCGGGCCCAGCTCACACCCGCCCGGCATACTCACCCGGGCTTTCCCGCACCGCGCGATGATCGCGCCCAGAAAGACAACAGACGAGCGCATCTCCCGCATCAAATGTTCGGGAATGGTACTGCTGGTGAGCTGATCGGTCAAAACCTCGATTCGGTCGGCCTCTTTGGTAACCCGCGCGCCCAAATGCTCGAGAATGGCGCAGGCCGCCGCCACATCCGAGAGGCTTGGGCAGTTGAGGATTGTGCTTTTACCCACAAGAAGGGTTGCCGCTAAAATCGGAAGGACGGCGTTCTTTGCGCCGTGAATCTCTACTTCGCCGTCCAGGCGCCTTCCGCCTTCGACGATATACTTGGCCATTCCTTTCACCCCTTTAAGTAAGACGACAGGGATGAAAAACACTCCCTGCAAGTCATACTATGCGAAAGGGATGGCACTGGTGATTGTCGCCGGCTAGGTGCGGCCGGCGGCCGCAAGCAGCGCCTCAATTTCGGCGCAGATACGCGCACAGGCGTCCGGGATAGCCATTCCGGCGGCGCCTCTGCCAATCTCAGCCAGCTTTTCGGGGTGGACAGACAAATCAGCAACCAGCTCTATCAGCTTTTGGCCGGTCAGGTCTTTTTCTTCAAGCAGGATGGCAGCGTTTTTGGCGGCCAGTTCCTGCGCGTTATGGTACTGGTGGTTTCCGGCCACATTGGGGGAAGGGATGAGTATTCCGGCCCGGCCGGCGCCTTGCAGTTCACTGATGGAGATCGCGCCCGCCCGGCAGATAACCAGATCGGCCGCGGCCAGACAGCGGGGCATATCCTCGATATAAGTGCGCAGGTCAACCCGCGGGTTTCCGGCCACGTTTACACCTTTTTCGGCCAGCATGGCGGGGAAGGATTCAACCCCGTACTGCCCGGTGGCGTGAATGTGGTGGATGATCTCTTTGCTGTGGTGCCAGGCGATCAGGTCGGCGACCGCCTCGTTGATCTTTTGTGCGCCCAGGCTGCCGCCAAAGCTAAGGATGCAAACTTTTTGGCCGACGCCCAGCTCACGGCGGGCGGCCGCGCGGTCAGCGGTAAATATCTCAGCGCGGATTGGATTTCCGGTCACGGTGACGTCTATTCCCTCCGGCAGATAGGATTGCGCCCCCGGCAGTGCCAGCAGAACTTTATCCACATGTTTGGTCAGCAGTTTGGTGGTCAGGCCGGGGAACGCGTTTTGTTCGTGTGTGAGGGTTGGGATTTTCATTTTGGCCGCCTGGCGGATGACCGGGCCGGATACATACCCGCCGGTACCCATGCAGACATCCGGCTTAAAATCCCGGATGATGGCCGCCGCTTTGCCGGACGCAGTGAGCAGATATCCGGCGGCCAGCAGGTTGTTTTTAAGGTTGCGCAGATTTGGTTTGCGTTGAAAACCGAGGACTTCGATGGGGGCGAAAGCAAACCCCGCCGCCGGCACCAGCCGCGATTCCATCCCTTTGGGGTTGCCGGCGAAGAGTATCCCGGTGTCGGGCCGGCGCTCACGCAGCATCCCTGCTACCGCCAGCGCGGGGTTGATGTGGCCGGCTGTTCCGCCGCAGGCGAATAGGATTTTGATGGTGGCTCACCGCCCTTTCTGTTTTCGAGGGCTAATTTCCTTTTCGAAAGCTGCCTCCGCCATGATAGGTGTCAACTGTACAGGTAAAGTGCTGCCCGCATGTTTTACACCGCAAGACATGCCTGATTGTGTCGTCTACCCAACCGCCCCGCTCGTTTTTTATTTGATCAAGCGGGGTGGAGTCAGAAGTCAGTTCAAACCCACCCGATGATATAAGCGCCCGCAAATCGTTGTTGCACGCCATATACATCCCGGGGGAGGAGAACTGCTCATACAGTTTGACATCCATGCAGGTTTCGCACCTTGCATCGACCGCCGGTTCCTTCGCTTTTTGATCGACCACGATCTCCATCTGCTTTGCGATTACCCGACCGGTCAAACCGCAGGATGAGTCAACCGCAAAGATTTTGTATTCATTCTTTTGTAAATATTCAATAAGTTCATTTTCGGTTTTATAGCAGATCGGCCAACAGTGGTTCTTATTTTTCTTAAGCAGTTCAGATTCATTCTTCACAAACAGATGCATCGGATATTCTTCGATGTCGAAAATAATGTTGTGTGTTATTTCGTGCTCAAAGCAATGTGCCAGATACCCCGTAAAAATTACGTCCGTATCTTCAACGACTTTATTGATGTGATCATCGTAAAACGTGTTCATAACAAGCGTTTTTGCCTCAAAATCGACTTTGTACGCTTTTATGATGTTATCATGCACCCATGACATACAGTCACCTCCAAACAGCACTCGCGGTCACATCGGTACGCTACGACTTCTCCATCGTTGTCTGCCTTGAAATGGCCAGTACAACCCCCATCTGGCAGAGCAGCATGACCAGTGACGAGCCCCCGTAAGAGAAAAAGGGCAGCGAGACCCCGGTGTTTGGGATTGTGTTGGTGACTACCATGATATTGAGCACCGTTTGCAGCCCAACTTGTGCGGTCAGGCCGACGGCCACCAGTGAGCCGAACCGGTCCCTGCATCGCATTCCGATTACAAACCCCCGCCAGACCAGCAGTGCAAACAGCAGGATGATCAGGCTTGCGCCGATAAACCCAAGCTCTTCGGAAACAATTGAGAAGATAAAGTCGTTTTGCGGCTCGGGCAGGTAGAGGAACTTCTGGCGCGAGTTGCCGATCCCCACCCCCATCAGGCCGCCTGAGCCGATGGCCAGCAGTGACTGAATGGTCTGAAACCCGGCGCCGCGCGGGTCAGAAAACGGGTCCTGCCAGGTGGCCAGGCGAACGGTGGCGTGTTCAAGCATACCCGGAACCATGATCAGCCCGGCGATTCCGGCGATCCCCAGCAAAGCGGCAAAGACAAACCACTTCATGTTTGTGCCGCCGCAGATCATCATGATCGCGCCGATCGCGAGCACGAGTATGGTGCCCGAAAGGTGGGGCTGCATAACGATCAACCCGGAAAGAATCAGAAGTATCGGAAGAAAGGGTTGAACGCCGTACCGGAATGTGTGCATCTTGTCATAGTTTTTGACCGCGATTTTAGCAAACAGGATGACGACGGCGAACTTCGCGATCTCTGATGGCTGGATGTTAAAGAAAGGGGTGTGAATCCAGCGCTGGGCGTTGTTGATGGCCGGGAAAGCAAAGACCGCCGCCAACAGCGCAACAGTAACCCACATGATCGGCCAGGCGAACTTTTGCAGCACTTTGTAGTTGACGGTTGTGACCAGCATCATCAGCACAACCCCGGCCACCGCAAAGACCAGCTGGTTGATGATAAAGAAAAAGGAATTGCCACGGTAATAAAGCGCATTCGGATAGCTGGCCGAAAAGAGCATGACCAGCCCGATCGACAACAAAAGCATTACAAGAATCAGGAAAGTGAGGTCGACCCCGCCCGCCTTAATGTTGAAAAGCGAAAACCGGACCCGCTTTTGCGGCGCGCTCAGCCTGCCTTGCATATCTCTTCCCGCTGCTTCACCGGCCAAGTCAATCCCCCCTTTGCGTTGTTGTTTCCCGTTATAATCTGGTGACGGCAATAAAGGCGGCCACGCACGCGATGATCTGTACGATTGAGAAGATGGTAACAATCCGCCCCTCGCTCCAGCCTGACATCTCGTAGTGGTGGTGGATCGGACTCATCTTGAAGACCCGCCGGCCCTCGCCATATTTGCGTTTCGTGATCTTAAACCAGGTTACCTGGATGATCACACTCATCCCTTCCACAATGTAGATCGCGCCCAACAGCAGCAGGAAAATGGGAATCCCCAGCCCGAAAGCAAGGGCAACCACCAAGCCGCCCAGAAAAAGTGAGCCTGTATCCCCCATAAACACTTTGGCCGGGTAAAAGTTCCAGATCAGGAAGCCCAGGCAGCCGCCGGCCAACGCCGCGGCGAACATGGACATCCCGTGCACGGTCAGGTAACTTGCAATCACCAAAAAACCCAGAGAGACGATAAAAGTAACCGATGAACAGAGCCCGTCAATCCCGTCGGTTAAGTTGACTACGTTGACAAGATAGACAATTCCCAAAACAGCCAGCGGATAGTAGCTGAGCCCCAAATCCATCTGCCCGCCGAATGGGATAAATACAATGGTCGAGCGCTCACCGGCCAGCCAAAGCCCACCCATATAAACAATGGCGATGAACACCTGCATGACCATTTTCTGTTTTGCGCTCAGGCCAAGATTTCGCTTCTTGACCACTTTTACGTAGTCGTCCATAAAGCCGATCATCCCGAAAGCCAGCGCCATGATCAGGCCGAGTATCACCCCCATCCCCTCGCGGATGGATGTGGTGAAGCTGATGGTCGGGTCACTGGCCAGCATAAAGAACCCGGTCAGGACAGCGACCGTGATTCCCGCGATCATCATCAGCCCGCCCATGGTCGGGATTCCCTGTTTTTTCATATGCCACTTGGGGCCGATCTCTAGGATGGTTTGGCCGTACTTGAGCCTGCGTAAAACAGGAATCAGCCAAAACCCGGTCAGGGCGGTGATGCCAAAAGACAGAACCGCGGCCGCAACCACCGGCATATTACTCATCAGTCCCGCTCCTCGTCGTTGTTGTCGTTTTCACAGATGCCGCACACTCTTTTACAACTCTTGGTAGAGTCTGTTGATCACTTGTTCAAGTTTCATCCCGCGGCTGGCTTTAAACCAGAGGGTGTCGCCCGGTTTCGCGATTTCTTTGATGGCAGCCAGCAGCGCCTCCTGATCTTGATAGTGCCGCGCGTCCAGCCCAGCCCTTTGTCCGCCCGCCGCGTACTCAGCCGAAAGTGTGCCGGTACAGAGCAAAAGGTCAATTTTACACCCGGCCGCGAAAGCGCCGATCTGCGCGTGGTCTTCTCGTTCGGTATTGCCCAGCTCAAGCATGTCGGAAAGCACCGCGATCTTTTTTCCGCCGCCGGTCATCCCGCCTAGAGTGGCCAAAGCGGCCTGCACAGAGTCAGGGCTTGCGTTGTAGCAATCTTCAATGAATGTAAAGCCGGAATGCTTTACAGTTTTTTGACGCATCCCCTCTGGTCGATAGTCTTTAAGTGCGTAGATCGCTTCTATTGGATCAACGCCAAAGCTGATTCCTGTCGCAAAAGCGGCCAATGCGTTTAGCACGTTGTGCCGCCCGATCGCGGGTATTTCGGCGGAGTATTTTTCGCTCCCCAAGGATATAACAAATTGTGTGTTTCCATAATTTTCTTGCAAGGCATTTGCCTTTACTTCACATTTCGGATCATCCAAGCCGTAGCGGAGAACGCGAAGCCGGTCGTCCCGGAAATCTTTGAGCAGGTCGTTGTCTGCGTTGATTAAAAGCAGGCCGCCATCCGGCATTCCGTCCCGGATGTGCAGTTTCTCCTCCCGGATGCCCTCGCGGTTTTTGTAGTTGGCAAGGTGGGCGACGCCGATGCCGGTCAGGATGGAAAGGTCGGGGGCGGCTGCCATCGACATGGGCGGCATCTGCCCCGGGCCGTCCACCCCAAGCTCAAGCATGGCCGCTTGGTGGTCGGCCTCCAGCATGAACAGTGTTTGGGATAGTCCGACTTCGTTGTTGAGATTGGCCGGGGTCTTTAAGGTCTTGAATTTGCGCTCAAGCACACAGGCGGTCATCTCTTTTGTTGTGGTTTTGCCCACACTTCCGGTAACAGCCGCGACTTTTGGCGCAATGATTTTGCGATAATAACCGGCTATATCAAGCAGCGCCTGCCGGGTGTCGGCCACTTGTAAAATGCGCGGATTGTCGTCTGGCCGGTGAGAGACTGCCAAGGCCGCGCCCGCTTCCAGCGCTTGGGCGATGTAATTATGCCCGTCAAAATGATCGCCCGAAAGCGCGACAAATAAACAACCTGGCACAAGTTTTCGGGTGTCGGTGCAGATTTCATCGACCAGAAAGTCCGGGCCGGAGTACTGCGCGCCTATTGTCTTGGCGATCTCACAAATTGACAGCGGCTTCATTCGTTCTTCCTTTCAGTCGCAAAATTATATAAATGCACATTCAATTATGTTATGTTTTAACCATTATTCATTGAGCGCAGCAGCTGCTCCACTACGACTTTCTCGTCAAAGTTGATCGTACCAAAATCCAGAACCTGGTAGTCTTCATGCCCCTTGCCAGCCAGGAGAAGGACGTCATCCGGCCTTGCGTTTTCGAGCGCCCACTTTATGGCGTCGTACCGGTCGACGATCACTTTATAGGGCGTTTTGTGCTTTTTGATACCGGGCAGCACGTCGTCTACAATCTGATTGGGGTCTTCATCCCGCGGGTTATCTGAGGTGAGGATGACGAAGTGCGCAAGTCCGGCCACAATTTCACCCATCGTCGCGCGCTTGGTGCGGTCGCGGTTTCCCGCCGCCCCAAACAGGCAGACCACTCGGCCGGGCGCGAACCCCCGCACGGTTTCGAGGATTTTTTGCAGCCCATCCGGCGAGTGGGCGTAGTCGCGGATGACGGTGTACTCGGTGTTTGTGGGCAGAATTTCGATCCGGCCGGGGACGCCCGGGCAACCGGCCAAACCATCCACGATTGCCTGCATCTCAATCCCGAGCGCAAGGCAGCAGCCGGCGGCGGCCAGCGCGTTGGATACCGAAAAATAACCGGGCATCCTCAGTTTGACCCGGTAGAGCTGATCGGCGAGCATCAGCACAAAACGGCTCCCCTGCGCTGAAAAGTTAATGTCGTGGGCGGTCATATCGGCGTCTCGGCTTTCTTGCGCGTAGCTTGTGCAAGGGCAGGCGGCGCCCGCGAGAATCCGGCGGCCATATTCATCGTCATGGTTGATCACGGCTTGATCACAGATATCGAACAGCCTGCGCTTGGCCGCAAAGTAAGCCTCCATCGTGCCGTGGTAATCAAGATGATCCTGGGTCAGGTTGGTGAAAGCGGCGACCGAGAAGCGGCAGCCGGTCAGCCGCCCCTGATCGAGCGCGTGGGAACTGGCTTCCATCACCGCGTACTCGCACCCGGCCTGCACCATCCGGGCAAACATGGCGTGCAGCCCGACCGGGTCGGGCGTTGTGTATCTGGCGGGGAGCGCAAGGTCGTCGATCTCGTTGCGGATTGTGCCGATCAGCCCGGCCTTTTTGCCCGCCGACTCCAGGATGTGCTTGACAAGATAGGTTGTCGTGGTTTTGCCATTTGTGCCGGTTATCCCGACCAGTTTAAGTTTTTCGGCCGGTCTGCCAAAGAAATTGGCGGCGGAAAGCCCGAGGGCGGTGCGTGTGTTCTCAACCAAAATCTGATTGGGCAGACCAAGATCGCGCTGGCAAACGACGGCGGCCGCCCCGGACTCAAGTGCGGCAGCCGCGTGGTCGTGACCATCCGTGCGCAGGCCGGGGATACAAAAGAACACACCGCCCGGCTCAAGCTGCCGGGAATCACCGGTCAGGCCGGTGACCTCGCGCTCGGAATCGGCCAGGCTTTCGATTATCGCAACATCTTTAAACAGGTCACCCAACGTCATCCGGCTCATCCCTCCGTTTATATTTCGTAAGTGTAATTATATATTTGTAAGTTCAACTACAAATATATACTCGCAAATATACATGTACTAGCCGGCCGGTACAACCGCTTGGTAGTTGTCGGCGGTGATTGCGCCTTCAGTCTGCACGACTTCTTCCTGTACAACGTTGATGTGCAGCACAACCAGGTCACCGGTGGCCATAACTTCACCGGGCAGCGGCCATTGGTCGGCGACTACGCTGACCGCGCCGTCCACAGCGCCGCGCAGCTCGATGTTCAGGCCCATCCCAACCAGCCGGGTATTGGCCTCGTGCGGGGTCAACCCGCGCACATCGGGCAGTGTGATGTTGTCGCTCAATACTTCCTCCTCTGTGTAGAGGAAGACCGTCGAGCCGCGGTTCATTCGCTGACCCGCGATCGGGATCTGCCGAAGGACCGTGCCGCCGTTTCCGATCACCCGCGCGTCCAGCCCGCGGTTGCGCAGCACCGACTGTGCTTCGTGCAGGCCCATGTTCGCGAGATTTGGCACAATCGCTTCGGTTCGAGCCAGCTCTTCGGCTGTAAAGTGGGGCTGAATCCCTAAGTATGGCAGCACTTCATTAAAGACTGCGCCGACCACCGGGGCCGCGATCACCGAGCCGAAAACATTGTCAAGTTCAGGTTCGTCCAAGGTGACCAGAATCGCAATCTGCGGGTCATCCATAGGCGCGAAGCCCACAAAGCTGAGTATATGCCCGGCGTCAATCTGATCCAGTTTTTGAGAGGTTCCGGTCTTGCCGCCAATCTCGAACCCGGGGACTGCCGAAAGCCGGCCCGACCCGTCGGCCACAACCGCGTGGGCCAGCTGGCGCATAATATCCGAAGCTTCGTGAGAAATAACCTGCCTGCGAACGGTGGGCTGACGGGTCTGGATGACATTGCCGACCGGGTCGAGCACTTGTCGGACTACAAACGGTTCCATCAGATAACCGCCGTTTACGGTAGCTGCCGAAGATGTGATCATCTGGATGGGGGTAACGGTCATCGACTGGCCGAATGAGGTGGACGCCAGCTCGACCCGGCCTTCCCGGCTGAGCATTGCGCGGGTATGGCCGATGCCGGGGGCTTCACCGGGCAGATCGATCCCGGTCACTTCCCGCAGGCCGAACTTCTCGATATAGTCGTAGAGCAGCCCGCCGCCGATCCGCTGGCCGATCATGATGTAAGCGGGGTTGCAGGAGTTTTGCATGGTCTCCATAAAGTTTTGGTTGCCGTGGCCACGGCGCTGCCAGCAATGGAAATCGGTGTCCGACACCCGGAAGACGTGGTTGCAGACAAACTGATCGTTGAGCGAGACCAGGTTGTTGTCGACAGCTACCGCCGCCGTGATCAGCTTGAACACACTCCCCGGCTCATAGGGGTCGGAGATCGCGCGGTTCCGCCATTGGTCAAAGCGCAAATTCTGCCGCAGCTCGATAAACGCGTCACTGTCCTCCCTTTCATGGCTGAGCCGCTCGATGGCGTGGGGGTTGGTCAGGGTGAACGGGTCGTTTGGGTCGAAGTCAGGCATTGTTGCCATAGCCAAAATCTCACCGGTGCGCACGTTCATCACAATACCGGTAGCAAATTGCTGTATGTTGTGCTCGATGACGGCGGTCTCCAGGTGCCGCTCCAAAAAGTGCTGGACAGTTTCGTCAATGGTCAGAACGATCGAGTTCCCGTCTTCAGCCGCGTAGAGCTGGGAGTACATGAGGGGCATGGGTGCGCCTTTGGCGTCCCGGGTAGAGACAACTCGGCCGGGCGTGCCCGAAAGCACGCGGTTGTAAAAAGCTTCCAGCCCATAGGCGCCGTCCCCGTCCGAGTTGGTGAATCCCAAAATGGAAGAGGCCAGCCGGCCATAGCGGTAGTTCCGTCGGGTGGTCTGTTCGGTAAAGACGCCGCGCACCGGGGCTTCGGGGTCTGTGATAAAAGCGAGGACTTCATCCACCAGTGTTCTGTCCACACCGCGGGCAATCACCCAGTAAAAGGTATTCCGCCGCTCAGCCGCAGCCAGAATCCTTTCCTTATCGGTATGTGGGGCCAATATTTCGGCCAAGCGGCCGGCTACGTGGTCTAATGTATCCTGGTCCAGTTCAGCCGGGGATATACAGATATTCCAAACAGTCGTGCTTTCAGCCAGGGGGTTCATGTTGCGGTCAAAGATAATCCCGCGGCTTGCGCCCAGTATGTTCGCGCGGGTCTGCTGGTTCATCGCCCGCTGCTGGAGTTCCTCTCCCCGCACGATTTGCAGCATAAAGAGCTGAAAGAAAAGGACGCCGAATCCACACACCAAAAAGAGCAGCAGTACAACGTACATGCGGACAACCGTTCGGCTTTGGGTTGCTTTTTTCATGGCGGTGTGGCGCCTCCTTTTCTTTGATTTTGCTTTGGTCGGGATGCGCCCGGCCCGCGCAGCTGTCGCGCCGGCAAGGCGGCGCCACCACGCGGGCCGGTTCATCCTATATATTCGCGGTGGCAGTGTGCGCAGTGCGCACGTTACAGCGTATTTCAGCTTCTCGAAATATATTCCATTGCGCCACTAATAATCGAGGCGAACATGGCCAACAGGCCTTCGGCCGGCGCGGTTTCCTCCGGCTGTCCGAACAGGACAATCCGGTCATTTTCAAAGAGGGACACATGCACGGTCCGGTATTGGTCCAGCCGGACCATCCCCATCTCCTCGGCCTGTTGGGCAACGGCGCGCAGTGAAACGGTCGATTCAAGCAGGCTGGCATAGCGAATGCTCTCGCTTTCGAGGATGGCCAGTTGGCTGTTGAGGTGGTTGACCTCGCGGGTAACTTCGTTTAGGGCAACTTGATTGTAGATGATCAGGGAGGCAAGGGTGATGATAATCGCAAAAGCGGTGAGTACGCGCGGGGTGAGCGCAGTGGCGAACGCTTTGCTCTGATTTTTGAAAACCCGCAGCTGTTGTTTCTTTTCGGGTTTAAGTGAAGGTTCCGGCGCAAAGGCCGAAAGGTCGTACGCCGCACTCGAATTGGCCATCCTTGCTTCTCCTTGCTATCGCAGTTTTTGAATTGTCCTTAGTTTTGCGCTCTTGCTTCTGGGGTTTGCGGCCAGCTCAGCTTGGGAGGCAGTCTGAGGCTTGCGGCCGATTAACGCGCCGCGCGGAGTTTGCCCGCAAACACAGACAGGGAAGTCGGCGGGGCATCTGCACCCTTTCGCGTACTCGGCGAACGCCCGCTTGACCATCCGGTCTTCGAGCGAGTGAAAGGTGATGATGGCAAGCCGGCCGCCGATATTCAGCCGCTCGAACGCTTTGTCCAGCGCAGTTTCCAGCCGGTCCAGCTCGCTGTTGACCGCGATCCGCAAAGCCTGAAAGACCCGCTTGGCCGGGTGGCCGCCCTCCCGCCGGGCGGCGGCCGGAATGGATTGCCGTATGATTTCGGTCAGCTGTGCCGTGGTCAGAATCGGCTCAGCCGCCCGCCTTAACTCGATGTTTTTGGCGATTCGGGATGCGAATTTTTCTTCGCCATACCGCCGGAAAATATCGGTCATTTCTTGTGCGCTCGCCCGGGCGATCAGCTCTGCCGCCGTTCTCCCCTGTCCGGACATCCGCATATCCAGCGGCGCGTCCAGGTGATAAGAAAACCCGCGCTCGGCGGTGTCTACCTGATGGGATGATATCCCAAGGTCGAGCAGGATTCCATCTACCTTGTCCATCCCAAGGGCGTCTAAAATGTCCGCCAGGTCGGCAAAGTCCCCTTCCACCACTTGGGCTTGGGGGATTTCTTTCAGCCGCTGTCTTGCGGCGGCCACCGCCGCCGGGTCTTTGTCGATCGCGATCAGCCGGCCTGTTGTCAGCCTGCCGGCGATCAGCAGCGAATGTCCGCCGCCGCCGGCTGTGCCGTCCAAATAAATTCCGCCCGGCTGAATGTCCAGCGCCGCGATCACTTCATCCGGCAGAACGGGAATGTGATGAAAAAGCAATGTCTTCCCTTTCTTAAAACCCTAGCTCGTCCATTGTTTCTTCCATGCGTTTGATGTCGGTGGTCATTGCGGTCAGTTTTGCGTTCCAGTTTTCGCTGTTCCAAATCTCCGCTCTTTCCGAAACGCCGATGATCACGATGTCTTTGTCCAGCCCGGCGTACTCCCGCAGATTGGTGGGGATTAGAATCCGGCCCTGTTTGTCCGGCTCAACCTCGCAGACCGAGGCCAGAAAGAACCGCTGAATGTCCCGGGACTTGGAGATTGGCAGCGCCCTGAGCTTGTCCTCAAGCGCGCCCCAACCCTCAGCCGAATAGACAAAGAGGCAGCCGTCCAGCCCGCGGGTTAAAAAAAACCGCTCGCCGAGCGCGTCGCGAATCTTTGACGGGAAGTTCACGCGGCCTTTGGCGTCCAGTGCGTGATAAAACTCACCGCGCAGCATTTCCCCACCTCCGATTCACTGTTTGGGGCAAAACACCACCTGTCCCCACATTTCCCCACTACATTGAGTTTTATTATAACTGCATATCGCGCAGAATGCAAGCGGTTTTTTGCCGCTTAAAAGTAAAACAATCCGGGCAAATGTGCTCCGGATTGTACATGTGTCTATATTTTGTATTGATCTGTAACTGTTTCTACCAAACCTTGTGCCCGCCCCAGGCCCTATTCCTTTTTCCATAAATAGTTACAGTTGGTATCAATTACCAAGCTTCCGGACTCTCTGTCAAAGATGTAAAAAACGCTGAATGCCGGCGTTTAGCGCTGGAGAAAATTGGGGCGGAACCACCCGACATAAAGGGTGTAACAGCGGGTGAGGATGTAGTCGTAGATCAAACACAGGATGTTGCCCAGCCCGACCGCGAAGAGCAGTGCGTACCCGGCCAGCTCGCCAAAGCTGTCCAGCAGATCGGTAAGCCCGAAAACATAGATGACCACAAGGTAACTGACCGCAATTGTAACGGTGAACAAAGCCAGCTTACAGGCCAGCTCGATCAACCGGCTCGGCAGCTGCTCGAGCTTTTGTTTGACAACAGGATAGTAGCCAAAAAAGACAAGAAAGAGCACCGCCGCGCTCCGGTCGGGGGAGATGAGCATGGCCAGCGCGGCAACCGCCGCGTAAACGACCAGTGCCGGCCTGTGGCCAAGCTCAACCACCATTACCAAAATCAGCGCACCGGACGCCATTGGCAGGGCGATCCCGCCAAAAGGGAAGAGTCCGGTCAGCAGCATCAACACCGCGCACAGCCCGGAAATCAAGCCGCCCAGCGCGACCTGTTTGCTTCTTTGGCTATTCATTATTTAACAACACCCGTTCCCGCCCAGGCAGCCGCAAAGACAATCGGCGCACATGCAAGCGGCACAGACGTCACAACAGCTGCACCCGCCCATACGGCCGCCGGTGTGGTAAGCGTTCTGGGGCCGGCCGTTGTTTCTCTGCCACTGCAATTGACTGAGCGCCGCCCGGTATTCTTTGTTGTGCGGATTCATTTCACAGGCACGGGAAAAGCTGTCGTAAGCGTCTTCCATCCAGCCTCTGGCATATTGGATGCTCCCTTTTAAAAAGTGCCATTCGGCATCGCGGACGTGACGCTGAACACCGTCCAAAAGTTCTTCGGCCTCTGAGATTCGCCCCTCGTTGATCAGGCGGCGGATATCCCAAAACTGAGATGAGGACGCAGAAGCTGTCGACTGGGCAAAGCCGCCCCGCCCGCCATTATCTCTGCGCAGCGCCATAATCTGATCATAGGCCTGATTGATCTCCTTCATTTTTTCAGAAGCGAGGTCGCTCAGCGGGTTGCCGGCGTAGGAGTCGGGGTGGTATTTGCGCGCAAGCTCGCGGTAAGCGGCCTTGATCCGCTCATCGCTCTCGCTTGGGGAAACGCCCAGCACCTTATAGGGATCGCTCATTCTTCGCTTCTCCTTCAGGGACTGTACTGGCTGACAGTCCGCCATTATGCTCTGTCCGGCTGTCTTGCACACCGTGGCCGGGGCTGGCGCCTTGATCCGCGCACATCGGCCGATTGTCGGCTTTGGGCAAACGCCGCTTTAAGATATCGTCGGCCCCCGCGGCCAGGCCCTGGTAAAACACATTGTCTAGGATCGGGCCAAAGCAGCTTGGCTCCAGCAGCTGATAGGCCTTGCCCGCTTCACCCGCCGTTAAGTACAGCGCCTGTTTCCCGCTAATAAACACACTTTCAAGGTCAGCCGGGCCCGCGTCTTTTTCCAGCTTATAACGGTAGATAAACGGATTGTACGCCCCGGCTTTCAAGTCTTTTGGCAGGTCATCCAACGCATCACACAGGTAAACATACCGCCCAAGCAGGTAACCGATTCGCTCAAGAATCCGTTTTTTTCCGGGCTGCGTGTTAATCTGGCCACAGATGGCCTGCATGGCCAGGGCAGTCGGTTCACAGGCGGCGTCCACACTGGCTGTTTTGTTTTGTTCAAGCGTTTGTTGTCTGCCCATGGCCGCGGCTACCGCAGCGTCACATTCGGGGCGGCGGGCGGCCGCTTTCCTCCGGACGCCGGCCGCGAAGGGCATTCCGGCGCTCCAAAGGGCGCGCTTTGCTATCCGCGAATCCTGCAGGTTGTCAATCAACTTGTAGTAGAGCATGATAAGCGCGGTATCTGCACTGAAATCCAGCCCCTCGCCGGACACGCACATCGGCAGTTTGCGCAATGGGTTTACATGACAGCGCCGCTGTTCAAAAACCGGGGTTTCATCCAAAGCGGCGAAGTGCAGGATGGACAAAAAGGCAAAATCGTAGCTGAGCGTCAATCGGGCGGCCGGACCAAAGCGCTTGCCCAGCTGCCCGCAAAGCCCGCAGTAAACCGCCTTGTAGGTCTCGAACTCAGCGATTCTCAGATCCGGCTTATACGGTCTTACATATCCAAACAAACTACATTCATGCCCTTTCTTACACCACTCTGTTCAACCTGACCGGCCGATCTTTTACGCGTATCATTGTACTACAAATCGCACGGCACTTCGTTAATAAAATGTGAATACTGCTTTCCCGCCGCTTATACACACAAACCGGACACAGTGGCTCTCGCAAAGAGCGGCATTTTCCACAATTTTTAACCAAATTTCGGCCGGCTTAGCTAGCTTTTTCCCGCTCAATCTGATAAAATTAATATAGGCGGCGACACCGGCGACAATTTTTTGCCCTTTGCCTTTTGTCGCGCCATTCTAACAGTGATCAGGGAGCTTTTTATGATTTTGCGGGTGGGTATTGATCATCTTGAAATAAAGCGGATGGCAAGGGCCATCGAGAACCCGCGGTTCTTGACCCGCTACTTTGGCGCACAGGAGCTTGCCTACCTTGAGAGCCGTGGATTCCCGCCCGCGTCGGTAGCGGCGGGTTTTTGCGCAAAAGAGGCGTTCGCCAAGGCGCTCGGCACCGGCCTGCGGTTTTTTGAGCTGTGTGAAATCGAGCTGCTGCGGGAAGAGAGCGGCCGGCCCTACCTTGTTTTTTCGGGCAAGGCAAAAGAGCTGGCCGATGACAGCGGTCTGACTTTCGACGTCAGCATTTCTCACGACAAAAAATACGCGCTCGCCCAAGTAATCGGGTATAGGGGATCGTGATCGTTCCCCTGCCGTTCGCTCTACTATTTTCTGTTTCCTAGTTCCTAAAAATTACAAGGGGGTCGCCATCTGTGAAAGTGGTCACCGGCAGCGAGATGAAAGAAATCGAGGGTCGCTCCCTTGACTTTGGGCTGAGTTTTATGCGGCTGATGGAAAACGCGGGCAGCGCGGCGGCCGCCTTTGTAAAGCGCAACTTTAAAATCGAGCGCCGAAACTGCGTCATCTTCTGCGGGAAGGGCAATAACGGCGGGGACGGCTTTGTAGTCGCCCGCAAGCTGGCCGAGGGCCGGGCAAACGCGCTGGTTATTTTAATGGCGGGCAAGCCGGCCGGCCGGGAAGCGCTGGCCATGTACGAACAGCTGGACGCAATGGGCGTGCCGATTCTGGCTTTTGACGCGGCTGAACAAAAACTGCCCGGCTGGCTGGCGCAGGCCGATCTTGTGGTAGACGCCATCTGCGGGACCGGGTTTTTGGGTCAGTTGCGGGAGAAAGATAAGCGCGCCTGCGCCCTGATTAACGCCGCGGCCGCCGCCGTGCTGGCGTTGGATATTCCAACCGGGGTCGAATGTGACAGCGGCAAAGTTGCCGATGGCGCGGTCAAAGCCGATTACACCCTGGTTTTTGATTCGCTCAAGCCCTGTCACGTGGCCGAGCAGTCATTGCCGCACTGCGGGACAATCGAAGTCTTGGATATCGGAATCCCCGACGAAGCCAGACAGCCCCAGCCGCCCCAAAGGGACGAAGAAGAAAACGATGCGCCGCCGCCACCGCCGCCCAGATTAGGCGCGATGACCGTCGCCGATGTTTTTGCGCTCTTGCCGCCCCGCCGGCCGGACGCACATAAGGGCGACTTTGGCCGGGTAGTCAACATCGCGGGCAGCGCGCGTTACCGGGGGGCAGCGGTGCTCTCAACGCTGGGCGCGCTGCGCTGTGGAGCAGGGCTGGTTACCCTCGCCTCCACTGAGGCGGTCTGCGCCTGTGCGGCTGTTTCGGTACCCGAGGCCACTTTCCTGCCCATGGACGCAAACGACATCGGCACCATCGACGGGATGTCACCCATCATTGAGCTCACCGATGCGCTTCAAACGGCGAGCGCCGTCTCTTTCGGCTGTGGGCTTGAGAACAATCTGCACACCGCCCGCCTGCTTGAGTCTGTGCTCAAGCAGGTCAGCTGCCCGATTTTGCTGGACGCGGACGGCATAAACGCGCTGTCCGGGAATATACATCTATTAGATGAGGCGAAGTCGCCGGTTGTCCTCACCCCGCACCCGGGGGAAATGGCCAGGTTGTGCGGGACCACCGTCGAAGAAGTGCAGGCTGACCGGGCAGGCGTCGCTTTGGCTTTCGCGGCCAAACACGGCGTTATCCTGCTTTTAAAAGGGCAGGAGACGCTGATCGTCACCCCGGACGGCCAGCTGATTAAAAACAAGACCGGAAACCCCGGTCTTGCCAAAGGCGGCAGCGGTGACGTCTTAACCGGAATAATCGCCGCCTTAATCGCTCAGGGGCTTGACCTGGTAGACGCCGCCGCGTGCGGGGCGTTCCTGCACGGGATGGCGGCCGACCGCACAGCCAAACGCCGCTCACAGACAGCCATGCTGCCCCATGAGATCCTCGACGACTTAGCCGGCATCTTTTTGGAACACGGGCGATGAACAGTTGAAAGTTGACAATTGAAAGTTGAAAGTTATGGTGTCGCTTCGCGATGATCTAAATATTGTCCGCGCAGCGGACTCCTTCACTGTCAACTGTCCACTGTCAACTGTCAACTGAAAAAAGGGGGCTTCACTTGCGACATATCTGTACTTTGATGGCTGCTGTCTTGTTGGCTTTTGCGCTAAGCGGGTGCGCGGCTTTGCCTTTTACAGATGAGGGGCGGGCGCAAAATCTTTTGGATGGCCTTTCTCAGTTTTACCGAACCGAGGCGAGCGTGCGGACGGGTGAGATGGATTTGCGGGTGCGGATTGACCGGCCTGACCCGCTGAACTTGACCGTCGAGCTTCTTTATCCCGAACGGCTGGCCGGTTTTACCTACACCCTTGGGGAAGGGATGGTCGGGCTGAGCTATAGGGGGCTTGCCTTTCACCTTGACCCGTTTGGGGCTACCCGCACTTCCCCGCTCCCCCGAGCGGCGGGCGCGCTTTCCGCGCTGCTCATCCCGGACGCGCACCGGCCACTGCCCACCCTTCAAAATGGTGTGTGGCAGCTGGCGGATGAATTCGACGGCGAAAGTGTCCTGCTCTATCTGAACGAGGAAAGCGGCGTGCCTACCAAACTTTTGCTTGTGCGCTCAGGCGTTGAATTAGTCTTCGAGAATTTTGCCTTTTTGCCTTGATTTTGACCTTGCCCCCTCCTTTCGCGGGAGGGGGTTTTTGCGCGTTTTATGGCGAATTTATACCGCTTGCAATAAAATGGTTTGAGGTCTGTTTATCCTACCTCAGATTGGGCAAGACTATTTTTGACGCCGAACGGTGAACATAGCAAGCGGAGCGTGATCTCAAATGACTGTGAAAAGAGGAGATATATACTACGCCGATCTTTCCCCTGTTGTCGGTTCGGAGCAGGGCGGGATCCGGCCGGTTCTCATTGTCCAAAACGATGTTGGCAACAAGTTCAGCCCGACCGTGATCGCCGCCGCTATCACCAGCCAGAAAGAGAAATCCCGGCTGCCCACGCACATCTCTCTGCCATCGGTCGATTGTGGGCTTTCACGCGATTCGGTCGTTTTGTTGGAGCAGATACGCACCATCGACAAAAAGCGGCTAAAGGAGCGGATGGGGCGGCTGGACGAAGTTTCAATGAACGAAATCAACCGTGCCCTTTCAATCAGCTTTGGACTGGGCGCCGAGTAACCGGAAGAGACACCCGACCATCATATAATATACATAGCATGGTGGTCAAAGTCACGCGTTTAAAAAATCCGATATAACGAGGCGAAAGTTCCTCGTTATATCGGGTTTTATTATGACTTATGATTGTACGGTTACTTGACTACTGTTGGTTGTTGTTGCCGCCTTGTCCGTTGCCTTGTCCGTTACCGCCGCCCTGGCTGTTACCACCGCCGCCGGAAGAGCCGTTGCCGTCGTTGTTGCCAGGTGCGGTACCTTCCGGACCGTTTTGGTCGCCGCAGTAGTCCTCGTCGCCATTGCTTTGATCTTCGTCTTTACACTTGTCGTCTTTATCTTCGCCATGTTTATACAAAATACTGCGAACCGGTCATCCGGTCAATATAACTTTTCGCAATGTTGATTTGACTTTATCGCAATGTAGTGTAAAATGTTAAACATACATCTATAATGGTAAGCGCTGTGAATAAACCAAAGACAACGAGAGCAACATCTCTGCGGAGGCTGCCCTATGAACCAAAAGCTTAAACCGTTGATACCCTACCTGTCCCTGCCCCTGATTTTGCTGTTAACGCTTTCTCTGTGGCAGGGGCTGCCGGAAGATCAATTCTCTTCTGTATACAGCAGCAGCGGAAAATGGGATTTGCGGGAGTTTAATTTTACCAATGCCGTTGCCAGCCTGTATGGCCGTGTGGAAACCATACACAGCCCGCTGTTGACCCCGGAAGAATTTGCACAGCGCGAAGATGAGGCCGCACTCGTATACCCGCGCCTACCAAGCGCCCCCGCCACTGTCCGGGTGCGCATATTGGTTCCCTATGACGAGTACTACGCGATCACCCGGATAAGCACAGGACCCGCGGACAGAATTTACGTCAACGGAGAGTGGCTGCGGGATGTGGGGAATTCGGAAGACGGGCTTGGCGGCCTGTTTTCCCCTGCTTTTACCTTTACAGCCAAGCCGTCAGACGGCGTGATTGAGATTGTACATCAGCAGTCTAATTTTATATATCATGTACATGGCGTTTATAGGGGCGGGGCGATTGACGAATACTATATCGGCAACGCGATTCGAAGGGTAGAGCTCAACACAAGCATCATTCTTGGCATTCTGCTTTCTCTTGCGGTTGTTTCTCTGCTGCTGTTTTTGCTTTTGTATAAGTTTCGGCCCGCGGTCTTGTTTTCGCTGCTCTGCTTTGCCTGGTTTCTTTACACAGGGGCAATGGGCGCAAGGGTGTTTGTATCCATCGCTCCCTGGCTGACCGACCCGCTCAGATTCCGGCTGATGACCATTATCACACCGGTCACCCCCGCTTTGGTATTCGCCATTATAGCCGACATGTTTCCCGGGATCTTTCACAAATATTATTTGCGCAGCATGGTGACTCTGTTTTCAGCCTGGACAGTCTACTTTATGTTTGCCGACATCGGATTCATATTGAGCCATGCCTTATGGATTTGTATGGGCATGGCCGCGGTGGCCGTTACGTATGGAATTGCCGCCATGATCAGAAAACTTCGCGATCCGGATGTATTACAGACCATCTTTGTCGCCGGGGTTATCATTGTGGGCTATGCATCCGTCAGAGATATTTTCACCTACCTGAACATCAACGTACCCGGCTTTGGCCTTTTGCTTCCGCCATTTGAAGGGGCGAACTTCGCAAGAATTGGCGCCATTTCGTTTTTGTTCTGTCAGGCTGCCGCCATTTTCATTACCACCATGCGAAAGATGACGGATTTGCAGGATAAAGAAAAACGGCTCGCCGCTGAAAACGCCACCAAAGAAAGTCTTTTACAGATGCGGAGCACATACTTTACAGATTTAAGCCACGACACCAAAACGCCTTTGACCGTAATATCCGTCCATGTACAAAGGGCAGCACATCGCTATAAGAAAAACGGCGGCCAGGATGAGATCATAATTGACTCGCTAAAGAAAGCGCAAGGCGTTGTCATGCAGGTGGCGCACATGCATGACAATACCATGAACCGCTCGTCCGACCAAGAAAGTGTGCCTTTGAAAGACACCGAAGAAAGTGAGGTCAACACCGATGTATAACATTCTCCTTATAGAGGATGATGCAGACATTCAAGACGCCAACAAGTATATCTTAACCGAGCGCGGCTACAATGTGGCTGTCGCGATGGACCTTTCTCAGGCAAGGGAGCAGATTGCCTTGTTGTTGCCCGATATCATTGTTTTGGATATTATGCTGCCTGACGGCAGCGGCCTTGACTTTATGACAGAGCTGCGCGATGGCGGCTGCGAAATGCCCATCCTGCTGCTCACCGCTCTGGGCACTCCCAGGGACAAGGTGGAGGGGCTGCGGCTGGGCGCCAATGACTATCTGGCAAAACCATACGATTACGATGAGTTCTTAATGCGGATAGAGGTCATGCTCCGCGGCAAACAGCGGGAAGAAGAGCGGGTGCGGATGGCGGTAGAGGCCGCCGAGCGCTCACAGGAAGTGTTGACCTTCGGCAGCCTGGCCTTAAACAACACTGCCCGCAGCGCAGCGATAGACGGCAATGTCCTGGGGCTTTCGCAAAAGCAGGTGGGGCTGCTTTTGCTGCTCGCGCGGCATAAAAACGAAACACTCACATATGACAGCCTTTATGAAACCATATGGGAACAGCCTTTGGTGGGGAACAGCCATGCTTTGAGAAGCGCCATATCGGAAATTCGCATCCAGCTTGCCGGTTCAGGGTGTTCGATTACTTCGGTACGCGGCAAGGGGTACCGCTTTGAGCCCTGTGAATGACGCCCCGGCTTTCGGCTTTGACAAACTTGTTTTCACTCACAATATCCATGAGAATTGTGGCGATTCTCACACACTTCTCACAAACACTTTAAATGGCCCGCTGAAAATGATATGATTGCTTTTGAACTATAATATGTAAGAATTTTTTGGCAAAACATAAAGTTGCCATTGTGATTTGTTTTGCGGCAGTCGTTCACAGGCGCAGGTCATTTATTCCACGAAGGAGCAGCGTAGGCGCGAGGAATGATGAGATTGGAATCTAACGCAACACAAGGGCTGGCAGGTGAAGAGCTCTATCACCGCTTCGCCAACGGTGACAACAAAGCTTTTGAAGAGCTTGTGTTGTTGTACGAAGATGAGCTGTCCCGCTTTATATATGGTACTGTCCGAGACCACCACGAGACAGAGCACCTGACCATAGAGACATTTGCCCAGCTTGCGCTCAACCGCAAAAAATATGAGGGCAAGTCATCTTTCAAAACATATTTGTTCTCGATTGGCAAGAATTTAACTATGCGGCATATCAAAAAGCGCGGGCGCGAGCAGCATCTTTCGTTTGAGGATGCCACAGCCATACCAATCGACGACGATCAAACCCTGTACGGCGCTTTGGAAAGGGAAGAAACCAGACAATATCTGCAAAAAGCCATGCAGGAGCTGAAAAAAGAGTATCACGCCGTTCTGGTCCTTCTATACTTTGAGGACATGAGCTATAAACAGGCCGCGCAGGTCATGAACAAAAGCGATACACAGATCAAGCATCTGGCATACAGGGCGAAAGCGGCGCTGAAAAAGAACCTCGAAAGCAAAGGGTATATTCGGCTGATATAAAATTTTGGAAATGGTGCGACTTTTTCGATTTGAGAGACACTAACATGGTGTAAGAGAAAACAGGTGAAAGGGGGGGATTGCATTGTACGACGCAAATAAAGTCGCGGGAATGGCTCTAAGGCACGCCGAAGAGCTTGAAGCCCAGGCGAAAAGCCGGCGGGCCAAGCTGAAAATAGTCACAACCTTTAGCGCTTGCGCAGCGTGTTTTGGCATTTTCGTTTCCGTGTACTTTTCAGGCGCATTGTCGGGGAACGGCGGGTATATCATAATTGACGAAGCGCCGATCCCTCTTGCAGCGTTTGCCCCTACCGGACTGCCAAATGAAAGCACGCTGATAACCGTACCGGTCTTTGGCACCCTGATCGTTCCTGTGGGTGAGACAGACACCGAGACCGGTATAATAAACCCCAACGCCAACGCACATTACCTTGTGTTCCAGATTGTTCTTAAAGACACCGGCCAAATCGTTTACACGTCAGAGGAAATCGCACCGGGTATGTCCACCGGAAACATCAGGCTGTCCAGCCTACCGCCGGCCGGGGAACATATGGCTATCTTGACCATCACACCGGTTGGAGTAGATTCCCAGACGAGCCCGGGCGTGATAAATTCCACCTTTCTGATGGTCGTGAAGTAAGTCAAAACGACGAGACCTTACTCTTTATTAAAAGGCGCTTAACCACATTGCGCGAAAGCAATGCGGCTGAAAACGGAGGACCCCAACTCCAGAACAAGAGAGGCTGAAAACGAAGAACCCCAACTTCATAATAAATGTGGAACATTACATTTACTTTAGGGGGTTACTCCAAATGGCCGATTACGAAAGAGATAACACACCGGTAGAAAGAGATAACAGCCCGAGCCCAAGCAGTGACAGCATCGAAAGCACCAGCGAAAGTGTACGTGAAAGACCGGAAGACCGCCCGGTTCCGGAAACCGTTGACGATGCGCGCGAAGCTTATGAAAGCGCACGCGACGAGTACCTGGAAGCCAGAGAACCCATTGAAGAAGAGGGCGGCCTCCGGGATCAGTACGAAGCTGCTGAAGAAGCCCTGAATGATGCTCAGGAAGAGTTTGATGGCCTTTGGAGCGACTATGAAACTGCCCGCGACGCGTATAAACTCGAGAATGCAGAATACGCCGCCGTCCGCGATCAACTTAAAGAGTTGAAACAGGAACTTGAGGATGCTTACAATGCTTTAACAACCTTTAGCGGCACTGAGGGCGTCGACAACGCTGAGCTTCAAGCGAGGGAAACTGCCGCAGATAATGCACGGGATGCGTATCAAGATTTCCGCAACAACGAATATGCCGTCGCGAGAAGCGCTTATGAGAACGCGAAAGACGAATTGGAAGCCGCGGTTGCCGCATTGAATGCACAGGACGCAGCCGGTATGACCGCAGCAGACCGGCTCGAAGAAGCTTGGAACGACTATGTAGAGGCCAGAGACGATCTGGTAGAAGCCGTTGAAGGCTTGGCAGACTTGAGAGAAGAATACGAACTCGCCAGACAGGACCTTATCGACGCGATTGAAAGCTACGCACCTGGCGAAGGCGGCGGTGAAGACGAGGAAAGCGGTGGCGGTAGCGAAGGCGGCGAAGGCATAACCAGCACTGACCCAGTACCTTTCCGAAATGGTTGGGGTTCCGGCTGGACCAGCCAAATACACAGCAACAACGGCCAATTAACAGTAGCAGGCGGACCGAACGCGGCTTTCCATGTGTTTGTCACCACAGACAACCACGGAACATGGCAGCTTCACGCAACAGGCAATGTGCCTGCCGGAATGGAAATTCAACTGTTCTTCCAATACGGTTCTCAAGGAAATACCAGCATCCACAGCGCAGTATTTACCATCCACTCCGAAGGTGTTCTTGACATTGTTGATCAACACGGCGTAGGTTCACAGTCGATTAACGGTGTACGGCTTAGACAAAATTCTGTTACTATGCCGCCCAGCGAAGATGGTGAGGGCGATACAGATTTGACACCGCCCGGATATATTCCCGAGCTTGAGTTTGAATCAACCCGTGAAGCACCGAACCCTGGTGCTCCGGTGACAGCAGCTGAGTTTCCCGATCAAGTTGAGAGCAGTTATTACACAGAATGGTTCGTACCGGAGCTGGATCCGGCTCCTCCCACACCACCCACACCACCTACGCCACCCACACCGCCCGAAGATGGTGATACCGGCGTTGGCGGCGGCTTCGGCGGCGGTGGCAGCGGCTCGAGCGGCCCGCCCACCCCGATGGCTCCGATTGGCCCTGGCCCTGGTCTCGTAACCATCGACGATGCCGCAGTTCCTCTGGCAGCATTCGCAGCATTCAACGATCTCGTAATGATTGACGACGCCGCAGTTCCACTGGCATCTTTCGATGACTTCGACTATGTTATCATTGATGACGATGGGGTTCCGCTGGGTGCTATGCCCGGTACCGGGCTGGCCAACACAGCAGACTTCATGGCCACCGGCTTGATTCTCGCGTCCCTACTGGCGGCTTGTGTAGGAACAGCGATCAAAAAGCTCAAAGATGAAAACGCACAATAAGGTTGATGACAGTGATAGATCAGCGCGCATGTAAGTTGTAAAAAGTCGTAGGCCTATGGTGATTTTCGCCACAGGCCTGCTTGTTTTATAAGCAATCCGCCCTGCACCGCGCACCGGCCAAAATAATAAAAAACGGGAGGCAAAATCAATGAGTGAAAAAGTCCCTGCACAAACACCATCTGAACAAAACGATATCATGCAAAGCGTACAGGGCATGATTGGGGACCTTTTAAGGGAAACCGTTGAGAGGATGCAAAGAAAGGAAATGGACAAACAACTTGGCGGCGCACATGATGACGATACAAGCGGCAGCCAGGCCGGGCCGCCCGCCACCATGGATATATCGGATATAAAGAATTTTGTAAGCGTTATGCAAAAATATATTGACAGCGTAAAAGTTATGATTGCCCAGCTTGAGAGCGGCAGTAATGAACCCGTCAGCACAGACGAACAATTTCTCGATGGCTATATGGCCACCGCCGACAGTGTTTTAGAGATAGCGGCCTTTAGCATGAAAGATGATCTGACGGGATTGTCGAATCGATATGGCTTTGACAACCGCATTATGCTGGAATGGAACAGGGCGGTCAGGGAAAAGTCATCGCTCAGCCTGTTAATTTTTGGCGTAGATGGTTTCGAAGATCAAGAAACCGGCAACAATAAGCAGCTGAGAAATAATATATACAAGGCAATCGCTAAGACGCTTGATCATTCAATTAAGCGTTCCACCGACTTTACAGCGCGCTGGAGCGACAACGAATTCGCCGCATTGCTGCCAATCACCGAATACAAAGGCGCAATGATTGTTGCCGAAAGGATTCTCTCAGAGATAGAAAACATGGATACCTTTGGCAAAGGCCTATCAGCATATGTTGGTGTAAATATCCGTACGCCGGATTCGAAAGAAGAACTGGCCAGCTTTACCAGCAATACATATAACGCATATCAAAAAGCGAAAGAATCCGGAAAGAACATGGTCACTTTAGAGTGCTGATGGGTGTTCGGTGACGCGGCGACAGCGTGTCTCCGGTATGCCAAGTCAAAACCAAACGGGAGGCCTAGGCCTCCCGTTTGGTTTTGCGCGGGTCTATTAGTCGCGGACGCTATCCCGCTCTCTTTCTCGAAAGAGCAGTGAGATGGCCCAAATACCGCCTAACGCGATCAGGGTGTAGACTACCCGGCTGAGTATGGCTGCTGTTCCGCCGAACAGCCAGGCGACGGTGTCAAACTGAAACAGCCCGACCATCCCCCAGTTAAGCGCGCCTACAATGACAAAGAAAAGTGCAATTCTATCCAGCACAAGAGTTCACTCCTTTAGTAAGGTGATTGCCTTCCCACTTGGCCGCTAAGTCCGGTCGGCCGATAAATGAGAAAGCGGTGCGCCGATTCGCTTTTAACCTGTGCGCAAACTTCGCTGACGCAAAAAATGCGCAAAGATTCAAGCAAAGTTAGTCTTGCCGCACTTGCGCCGATTATGCAACTTGTAAAATTTCTATGGCGTATCTGCTATAACGCATAAATCATATGGCCGCTGTCAAAAATATTTCCGGCTTTATACTTGCTTTTCTACTCGAATAAGTCCGAACAATCGGACTGTTTGCGTTTGCGTAAAGTGTAAAGCCGCCCGGCCGCGCGGCTTCGCCGCTGTGGCCGGTTTTTTTGTTGCTAAAGCCACTAAACGTTTTCTCCCCCACCCAATGGCGGGAACGAAAAGCAAGACTTATCACGCGTTTTTTGCACTTGGCACTAGCCCTCTCTTTGTTTGGCTAGCTCACGCAATTCACCCGGGTTAAAGCGGTATATCTTGGGGCAAAAGTGACAGGTCACCTGTGTTACCGGTTCCTCGTCGGCCATAGCGCTTAGCTCATCTGTGCCCAAAGTGATCAGTGCGCGCTCGACCCGCTCCCGGGTACAGTCACACTTATAACCGGGCGCGCGCCGCTCAAGCACCTCGTATTCAAAACCCGAAAGCAAATCGCCCGCTATCTCGTCCAATGTCTTGCCATCACTGAGAATTTCGGTGATCGACGGGATGACGCCTATGTTTTTCTCCACCCGCTCGATTACGTCATCCCCCGCACCGGGCAGCAGTTGGAGTATGAAACCACCCGCTTTAAGGACAGTCAGGTCGGTATTGACCAGCACACCGAGTGCGCAGACGGTTGGAATCTGCTCGCTGGCCGCGTAGTAATGGGTGATGTCTTCGGCAATCTCACCTGACACGATTGGGGTATTGCCGATATAGGGCTGGCCAAAACCGAAGTCCCGCATTACGTGCAAGTATCCCTGATTGCCCACAACTCCGGCTACATCCAACTTGCCATGCTCATTGAGCGGAAGCTCGACCACAGGATTTTCAACATATCCGCGCACGTCTCCGGTAGGGGCCGCCACCGCCAGAACTGACCCGACCGGGCCATCCCCTTTGAGTTGGATGGTGAGTGAGCTTTCTTCGTTTTTCAGCCTGCACCCCATCAGTGAGGCCGCGGTCAGCAGCCGGCCAAGGGCCGCGGTAACCGCAGCCGATGTTTTGTGTATCTGTTCAGCGCGGGCCACAATGTCGGTGGAGTCGATCAGATACAGGATCGCATCCCCCGATTTTGTCATCGCGCTCATGTAATTGGACATACCCAGACCCCTCAGTTGTTTTTGGTTATTGTAGCATAAGTTGCAGAGAAATACCAGACGCGGGAACCCCCACCGTATTTTCGCGGCGGGGGGGGTGAGTGTTAATTATGTTGTCGAAAAACGTTTAAATATAAATCTTTCAGTCGACGTTAAGATGTATAACTACAGGCAAGATGACGCGAAGAGATTTTCCGCCCCTATTATCAGCTTAAGCAGATACAAGACTTTTTCAAAAATATCTTTTTCATGTGAGCAGAAAGAGAGGAAGGAAGATAAGAGAGAGTGTGCGAATTGCCTTTAAGCAAGCGCAGGATACCCAGCTTTTATGTAAGGAAGCCACTGAGTAATAAGAAACTATTCGCAATGCGCCACGCATCAAACCCCACCGGAATGAAACCGGTGGGGTTTGTGTGTTCGCGACGACGAAATGATTACTTCCCCGCCATGACCTGTGCGGCCTGCGCTTTGTCAAAACCGGGATTGAACGCGTAAAAGTTTTTGCAATCCAGCCGGTCTTGGGTAATTCGCAGCGCTTCGCCGAAGCGCTGGTAGTGTACGATTTCCCTCTCACGCAAAAATCGGATGGCGTCTTTGACGTCGGGGTCGTCGGCCAGGCGCAGGATGTTGTCATATGTAGTTCGGGCTTTTTGCTCTGCTGCAAGGTCTTCATGCAGGTCGGTTATTATGTCTCCCTTAGATGCTAGGTAATCCACCTTGAAAGGGATGCCCCCGGCCGAAACCGGGTAGATGCCGCTTGTGTGGTCGACAAAATATGCGTCAAAACCATCTCGTTTGATCTCGTCCATACACATGCCTCTGGTTAACTGATAGACGATGGCTGAGATCATTTCCATATGTCCGAGTTCGTGCGGATACTGATGTTATCACTGACTGCGCTCATACATGGGCAGCTTCGGGTATACCGTCAGCTCAAAATTGTCAGGGGAGTTATGCCACCGCCCACTTTTTTCTTTTATATAAGTGACTTTTTCAACTATGTCTTTGAGCAAATCGTTTTTGGCTGCCGGAGATTGCAAGCTCCAATAAACATCAAAGAGTTTTTCGACTCGCGGTATGATACCAGCTCGGCTCTCTTCACGTACTTCTGTCTGAGCGGCGTTTCGCTTATCCTCTGCCTTTTGTATGCGCTCCCCTATTTCTTTGGTACGATCAAGGAAGGTGTCGGTATCATACACGCCTTGTTCCAGGAGGTCGTGGGCTTTGCTCCGTTGTTTTTTGAGGGTTTCAATCTCGGATTCAATCTTGTCAAGCGCTTTGCGTTTTAGCTCGATTTGCGTCTTGCTTTTGTCGGCTTTTTTCTTTCCGCTGTCTGGCCCTAATTTCAACTTATGCCCGCCCAGCCATGTTTCCAAAGCCTCCAATAACCGCTCTTCAACAGAACTCAGCTTGACGCTCACATTCTTACATGTGGGAATAACACACATCAAAGTATCCGCGCAATTATTATTTGGATATGCCCGCCTGACCATACTGCGCCCACACATGCCGCAATAGACGATTCCGCTAAGTGGATTCTTCACAACCCCGCGTTCGCCGACAGGGCGCGCGGGGCTGTGTTTCATAAATTCCTGTGCTGTCGTGAATATCCCCTCATCTACTATTCCCTTGTGCAGGCCATCAACAATAACACAATCACCTGTTTTTGAGCGTGGGCGCTCAATCTTTATTTCCCCGCCTGTCATCTTTTTAACTGCCGGGCGAAAGTTCCAGCGCACTTTCCCAATATAAACCGGATTTATCAAAATATCCCGCACAGACGCCGCAACCCATACTCCGCCCTTTTTAGCCGGTATATCCATGCGGTTTAGCCATTTGACAATAAGGCCGGCGCCAAGCCTTTTGTAACTTCCATCTTCTTGCAGTTCTCCATGTGTATATAAGTCAAATATCGCTCGCACAACCTCGGCTTGCTGTGGGTGTTCTTCCAAAGTCCAGCCTTTTTGTTTTTCAAGTTTTACGCGCACATACCCGTATGGGGGCTGATTCGCGACGTATTTACCCTCATTTATAGAGGCTGCCCGCCCACGCTGCATACGCCGATTGATTGTTTTGTATTCTCTGCGCGACATAAAAAGCGAATACTCAAAGTATTCCTCATCGAACTCGTCCCGCGGGTCAAAGGTTTTCATGGGGGTTACAATTTTTGTATCTGAATACTGAAAAGTTTTCGCAACCGCTCCCTGGTCTGATGTATCGCCTCGGGCCAATCGCTCGACTTCCATTACAAGGACGCCGGCCCATTTTCCTGTTTCGACATCCCGCAAAAGGCGCTGCATTTCCGGGCGGGCGGCTATGGTTTCGCCGGATACTACCTCCTCATATACCTCGCCGACACGCAGTTTTTGAAGGTGGGCGAGTGCAAACAAAGCCTTTTTATGCCTTGCAAGCGTCTCGCCCTCTCCCCGGGCTTCGGCTTCGTTGTCTTGTCTGGATTTTCGAAGATACATGCAGTAATGTTCCACCTGCTCCACCGCCCTTTAAAGCACGGAATAAAGTTCATTATAACAGGTTTATTCACTGCTTTTATCATCAATGCCGCAATTGTTCAACCACCTTATCTATTGTTTTTACGATAACCAAAACGGCGGCAAGCGTGAAAATCCACTTGTCGCCGTTAGCCGGCCCATATGTGTCGTTGAATATCTTGAACTTGTCTATTTCAATAAACAACATCCCAAGACACTCCTTTTCATGCAAAATCACGGCTCCACCGTAAGCAGCAAATAGAGAGTCACCTGTACAGGTGACTCTCTATTTGCTGCTTACTTTTCCTCAAGACATCTTATTATTGACAGAGCCTTTTATACCGGTTTTATAAATCTGCTAAAGAAACATGCATCGCTTTGGCTTTTCGCCCCTTGCCCAACCATTCCGACAAACACCGGTACAACACTGCGCAATCTATAGGCTTGGTAATGTGCGCGTTCATGCCCGCTTCGCAGCTCTTTCGGCGGTCTTCTTCCATTACGTGGGCCGTTAACGCCACGATCGGCATCCAGCTTAATTCGTCTCTTTCCCTAATACGCTTAGACGCTGTCAATCCGTCCATTTTGGGCATCTGTATATCCATAAGTACCAGGTCATACTCTTGTTGATTTAAGGCTTCCAAACCCTCTATGCCGTTATTGGCGATGTCTACAGCTAAGCCGGCCTGCTTGAGTATTTCTTCTGCCACAAACTGATTAACAAGGTTATCCTCCACCAACAGGATACGGCTTTTGCCGTAAGGCTTAAGCAGATTTAACGCGGCTTCTTCCGCCTCCATGTTTTGGGTGTCGGCTTTCGGATCACTGCCCTGTGCGTCGGGAGCGGTGCCAAGCCGGATTGTAAAAGAAAAAGTGGAGCCTTTGCCAATTTCACTTTCGCACCAAATGTCTCCGCCCATAAGGTGAACCAGCTTTTTACACAGCGCCAAACCCAAACCTGTGCCGCCATAACGCCGGGTAGCGGAAATATCGGCCTGGCTGAACACAGAAAAGAGCTTTTTCTGTTCTTCTGTGGTTATGCCTATGCCTGTATCTGAAACCGAAAAAAGCAAAGCAGCGTCTGTACTGCCTGTCGCTTGCAGTTTGACAGCGATCACTACAGACCCTTTTTCGGTAAACTTTACAGCATTGGCGCACAAGTTGGTCAACACCTGGGTGAGCCGCAGGGGGTCGCCCAAGTACTGGCCGGTCAGTGCAGGGTCATATTCAACAGAAAACGTTAATTCTTTTTCTTCCGCTTGATGCTCTGCCATGCCTCTGACGCCGCGAATAATATCCTCCAGGCAGATCGGAACTGCCTGGATCTCCATCATGCCGGCCTCTAATTTGGAAAAGTCCAAAATATCGTCCACAATACGCAGTAAAGTTTTTGTGGAAAAATTTATTTTGTCCAGGTATTCGCGTTGGATGGATGGCATATCCATCCGCTGCACCATCCGCAATATTCCTATTATGGCGTTCATAGGGGTGCGTATCTCGTGGCTCATGTTCGCAAGGAAATCGCTTTTGGCTTCATTTGCCAGTCGTTCCTTTTCAGCAAACTCTCGAATTTTTGCCTGCTCAATCAGTTCCATATGCAGGCCCACACGCATGTGAACAATCGTGTCAGCAAAGGGTTTGCGTATAAAATCAACCGCGCCCAGAGAAAGCCCTTCCAGCTCGTCGTCATCCGAATCGCTGCCGGTGATGAAGATGACAGGTATATCCTTGGTCTTTTCGTCTGATTTCAACTTAGACAGCACTTCAAACCCTGACAAACGGGGCATATTCAGATCAAGCAAAACCAGGTCAGTTTTGTTTTTATGCGCCAATGTCAGCCCTTCCTCACCGCTTTGGGCTATGATCACATCGTAACTGGACGATAAAATTTTGCTCAAAGCCTTTAGCTCCATGGGGGTGTCGTCAATAATTAAGATACTCCTCTGTCCATTCACCGCTACACCTCCAAATCTTTCCTCAACTTACTCAAACGCTCCAAAGCGGCTTCAAAAGCCAAATCCTCTATTAAAGCAATCAGCCCCTCTGTTTGGGGTATAGCGGCGAGTTCGTCCGTCATATTTATGACCGCGCCGCGTTTTGTCACAAGCAGTTCCGCTGCTTTGTCAAAGAGCGCTCCCACCGCCGTCTTGTCAAGATCAGCGGCAGATACCGTATTTTTAGATACAGGTATCTCTCGCAAATATATTTCAATTTTAGCCAGCACCTTTTCGAGTTCCAGGTTAAGCTCGTCTATTTCCATCGGCACATTTCCTGCCCGAAACGAATCTTCTGCCATTCTCGCAAGCTTCACGAGATTTTTCTCTTTTATGATCGCCGCCAAACCTTTTAATGTATGTGCCAGGCGATGGGCGGTTTTGATATCGTTTGCCTGTACAGCGCGAAACATCTCTGACATGACATTGCTTTGAGAGCGGGCAAAGTCCTTGTATGCTGTGAGAAGAAGGTCAGGGTTGTTTAAAAATTCACCAATGGCCGCGCTTGATCCTTGTGCTGTGTTTTCTTTGGCCTGCGCCCTTACTTTTTCCAACACTTCAATGGGCTGTTTATCACGGATAAATTTAATGAGTATAGAATTCAAACGCACAGTTTGTATAGGCTTTGAAAGAAAGGCGTCAAACCCGTTTTTCATGAATTCCTCCGCCTGGCCAATCAGCGCGTTGTCGGTAAGCGCTACAATAGGCGCATTGTAGCCAAGCTCGCGTATGAGCTTGGTGGTTTCCATTCCATCAAGGTCAGGCATCATATGATCCATGAAAATGATGTCGTATGTCATACCTTGCTTTATATTTTCAACCGCTTTAAAACCGCTGTTGACTGTCTCAATATTCAAGTCGTAAAATTTTAAAATCCCCCTTGCTACATAGAGGTTGGTGTCTACGTCATCCACAATAAGTACAGAGCCATATGGCATGGGTTCCGGCTCAAAACCCACTTTCCTTCTGTTCGCCAAAATGCCCTCTTCAAAATGGCGGAAGCTTTCAACGGTTTCGGGGCCAAGTTTGTCTGTGCCAGATATTATTTGGGGGATGCGCAATCTAACGGTGGTACCCACCCCAACTTCGCTTTCGATATCTATGGTGCCTTCCATAAGGCTAACCATATTATATACAATGGGCATACCCAAGCCTGTACCGGGGACAAATCGGTCACTTTCTTCATGAAAGCGGGCGTAATCATCGCGAATCGCTTTTAGCTGCTGTTTGGTCATTCCCTTGCCTGTATCCGTTACTTTCATGATCAAGTTGACAGAAGCATTGTCTGAACGCTCATCATTCAAATATTCACAGCACATGGCAAAGGTCACTTTGCCTTCTCTGGTGTATTTGAAAGCATTGGAAAGAAGATTGTTTACTATTTGTTTCAAACGCAAGTCATCGCCCAAAAGATGTGCCGGCATATTTTCGTCCGCTTCCACCTCAAACCTGATGCTTTTACTGCCCAAAAAAACCAAATGAAGTTGTACGGTATCTGTGACAAGGCTGGCCACTTCATAGCGGGCAATCTTTAAATCCATTTTGCCCGCTTCGATTTTTGAGATATCCAGTATGTCGTTGATTATTTGAAGCAGTATGCTTGCGGAATCGTTAATTTTCAAGAACGCCTCCTCTACTTCCATATCTAAATGTTGATTTTGCAATTGGATTTCTGAAATACCCAATACGGCCGTAAGGGGTGTGCGTATCTCGTGGCTCATGTTTGCTAAAAAGCGTGTTTTAGCCTGGTTGTTCTCTTCCGCTATAATCATTTTTTTCTGGTGTTCCATGTTTTCTTTTGCCAGTGTAACATCGCTGGAGTAGGTAATTACAGTAGGCTTGCCGTTGATTTCCACGCTCATACCCAATACTTCGGTATAAATAGCGTTTCCATCCTTGTTTTTTAGAACCATGTCAAAGGCGCAGGAGCCGTATTTGAAAGCGCTCTTTATCTTATCTGTCCAGTATTCCCATGACGAAATTCCGTCAGGCTGGGTTGGCGGGTTATACTCATAGAACTTACTGATATATTCTTCTTTGGACTGCAGCCCAAAAATTCTCGCGGAAAAAAGATTGCAGTCGATTAGCTCCATATCCTCATTCCAGAACTCAATCAAAAGCGGGGCAACACTATACATAAGATTGGTTCGCTCAGAAGCTTCTTCGGCTTCTCTGCGGCTTTGTCTGGCTTGCGTTATATCGGTAGAATACATAATCGCCATAGGCTCTCCATTTATTTCCGTAAGAATCCCTATGGTTTCAAGAATACAGGGAAGTCCATTATCCACTCTTACAATATTTACTTCAAATGTATGGTAGCCTTCTTCGAAAACTTTTTGAAGGTTTTGCACCCAGTATTCCCAAGAAGACGCGCCGTCAGGCTGCATTTGAGGGAAAAATTCCTGCATTCTGTCAATATACTCATTCGCAGACCTAATGTTAAGGTGAGACGCGGCGAATAGGTTACAATCCGTTATTTCGTTATTCTTATTCCAAAGCTCGATCAAAAGCGGCGCGGCATCGAACATGAGCTTCATGCGGCTGCTGGCTTCCCGCTCTTTCGCCTGTGCTTCTTTTATACGAGTGGTGTCTATCGCGTAGGCAACAAGCACATCACTGTCGTTGTAGCGAGTGATAAGCCCATACACCTCTACAGGGATGAGGTTTCCGTTTTTGTTTTGGTGCAGCCAGTCAAATTCTGTCGTACCTGCTTTGAAAGCCTCTTCAATAAGTTTTCGTGACTTTTCTGCGGATGAAGTGCCATCCTCTTGATATTCCGGGGAAAAGGCAAAAAAGTCATTCAAGTATTCACGTTTATCAGAAATACCAAACCTCTTTATCACTTCATCGTTGCAATCTATTATGTTAAAGTCGTGGTCTATGATCGTCACAACAACGGGCATATTATCGAACATAAACTTCATTTGCTTATTTTCTTGTTTTAGCGTTACTGTAGTGAGTTTGTGTACATAAGCTACAAGCAATACGATTACGGTAACACCAATAACAGCGACGATCGTCAATATAAACATCGTATTTTGAGCTATACCGGTTAAATCTGCGCTAATTTCGTACATATACTCCGTTGTTATCTGTTTCAAATAGTCGAAGTGTTTATATGCTTCTTCGACTGTAGTCATTCCCGCGCGCACAATTCTTATTGTTTCGTTTGTATCTCCAATTCTTGCGGCGGCTATCGTATCATCGATATATCCGAAGTATCGGATGATTGCCGTCTCAAGTGCGTCAACTCTATACATTTTTATGTAGATATCAGCAGAGTCCATTATAGGATCGGCGATTAGAGAATCCCTTAACTGTCTAAAAAAAGATTCCGATTCTTGCTGTAAATTGTCGACATAATTTGCCTGGTCGTCAATTTCATGTTGTCTTATATTTCCATATTCGTCGAAGTCATTCGCATACATAGACGCCCTGTTCATAGAACGGCGCGCGTTCATCATATTGACTTCTATCTCACTTAAAATACGCGACCTGACATGCGGGTAATTAAGTACATACACATACTGATTGTTTACTTCCATTATGTTGTATCCACCGATTATGGTTGTGGTTACTGCCCCTAAGATAATTAAAGCGAACCCGATTAACAACCCTTTATTAAACTTTAAATTTTTCATATACCCACTTCCTTATATTTACTCAACATATATATGAGAAAAGCTTACTCTCACTGCTCTTTGATGATTAATCAATTTTATTCATAATCACATCGAATAGCTGATTTTTTTGTGATTTAAGAAAGAAGGATATAAATGACTTACCCAATATATCATATTCATTCATGCCAAACATGGCTACAGCTTTTTGATTTCAGGCAATTGCATTTAAGTCAGAGTCAAAGATAATCACTCGGCAGCTTTATGTGATAGGACATTCCTGTCCGATAATACGCTTTACAAAAGTCATAAATCCGGGGGGCTTGCAAGTGACCACTGGGGGATATGTAGTCAAGGACTTCTTTATAAGTAATACCCGAATAAAAGTTTGTGATGACTATTGCCGCGGCACAACATCCGAAACGGTACAGGCTATCCTTGCTCGCATAGCTGACCGCGCACACGACCAGCTGACCTCGCAGGCTGTTAAAGACTAACACGCACCTGTCGCCCACAAGGGTATTTGTCGCTTTTGTGGGCGATTCTATATGTGATCACTGATAACATCATTGGCCTTATTCTTCTGTCCCTATATCGTGGGCTAAAATGTTGCACATTTTCTGCGTTATTTTCTGCGACATTTTGTTATTTTGCGCAAAAAAAGAAGAGCTGGGAGGAAAAAGCAGGCGAGATAAATAGGAAAATGTAAAATAGAATACAAAAAAGCACTCCTAAAGAGCGCGCGTGAAAAGGAGGGAGATAAAT
>Ga0123352_10000602_pt1 | contig 43816 bp, 47 predicted proteins | sample TergutLab28metaG_FD_89700 | JGI IMG/M metagenome (GOLD analysis project Ga0123352, IMG submission 89700) | Labiotermes labralis P1 segment gut microbial communities from Petit-Saut dam, French Guiana - Lab288 P1 | ecosystem: Host-associated > Arthropoda: Insects > Digestive system > Gut ... | reverse complement strand
GGCATTAATTCCTACAAGTGTTACTAAGCTTGCGACAGCAATGAGAGAAGAGATGATAATAGTAAAGAGGATGATCGGATAACCTTGCAGCGAGAGTGGAACCAGTAAGAAAATAATAGAGAAGAGAGAGAAGATAAGACTTAGAACCGATAGCACGCCCCGCTTTCCTCCAACGAGGCAAAGGAGTAAAAGAAAGAACACAACCAAGCCAACCATGACATGGCCACGATCTGGCGATGTAATGTGAGCCATGGTCTCACCAACAATAATGAAGACACGATCGCCTTCATAAAAAGCGCGATAAGCTGGGGTTGGAAGAAAATGCTGTGTCTCTACAACAACCCCTTGCAGTTCACCACGAAGGATTTCAACTTCTAGCCATTGATAGCGAGGCATGTCATGGGTTGCTGGAGTGTCTTCTACCACCTGCACGACCCGACCTGTTGATGAAAAGCTTAGCGTATCGTCATCCAGATTTGAATCTTCTAACCCACTATTTGCCAAAAAGAAAAGGATCGCAAAGCTTGCCAAGCAACCTACAATAATACTAATTTTCAACCATTTTATGTTTGTATGTTTCATAAAAAACAACCTCTTTTTTCACTTAAGATGTTCTCTATTATAGACCTCTATCGGCCTCTTTTCAAGGATAGAAGCCCCTCCTTTTCTATAAAAGGGTTACCAATGAAGGAAATTCCTAAAAACAGTTCACATTTGGGCTTGCAAAGGACAACCGTTTCGTGTAAAATGTTTCTGTTACATTTTCGTTATTACTTTTTGGAAATATGGGATTCCCACCCCAAATTTCGTAAATTATAAATAATGATGAGTTAAGAGGAGTTGTATTTATGCGTACGACATTTATGCAAAAAAGTCATGAAGTAGATCGCAAATGGCATGTCATTGATGCTGCTGGTCAAACTTTAGGACGTTTAGCAACGGAGGCAGCGACACTGCTTAGAGGTAAGCACAAGCCAACGTTTACACCACACGTTGACGGTGGAGACTATGTGATTGTTATTAATGCTGATAAAATTACATTAACAGGAAACAAAATGAACGATAAAATGTACTATCGTTATTCAGGGTATCAAGGTGGATTGTCTGTAAAGTCTGCGGCACAAATGCGCGAGCAACAACCAGAGCGTATGCTTGAGCTTGCCATTCGTGGTATGATCCCAACTGGTCGTCTTGGACGCGCCACAGGAAAAAAATTATTTGTATACGCAGGACCAGAGCATCCACATGCTGCTCAAAAACCTGAAGTTTACGAGTTGAAAGGTTAAGGAGGAGACTAATTTATGGCTAACATTACACAATATTTAGGAACTGGTCGTCGTAAGAGCTCAGTTGCTCGTGTTAGACTACTTCCAGGAACTGGAAAAGTCATCGTAAATAAGCGTGAATTTGAAGAGTACTTCCCTTCAGCTGCAACTCGCTTAGACATTATGCAACCATTAGAATTAACAGAAACGACAAATCAATACGATGTATTCGTTAACGTTAAAGGTGGAGGGCTAACTGGACAAGCTGGAGCGATGCGTTTAGGAATTGCGCGTGCGTTACTCGAGATTGACTCAGAGGAGTACCGTCCAACGTTAAAGCCAAAGGCGATGTTAACACGTGACTCACGCGTTAAAGAACGTAAGAAGTACGGTCTTAAGAAAGCACGTCGTGCACCACAGTTCTCGAAGAGATAATTATTGTTACGACAACGTTTCAAGGCACTTTCCAAATTTGGAGGGTGTCTTTTTCGTTACCAGAATTAAGGTTTGGTTACGACTTTTTTGATGATGGTAGCAATTTGGGCTATTTTCGTAAATTTTCGAAGGCAAATATTCCAGTCGTTTACACCCTCATTTATTAAATCAGACACGACTGTGTGGCGCAAGTCATGCGGTGTGATATTTGGGAGATTATAATTTTTTGTTACTAACCTCAAACGGTCATTTAACCAGTCGGGGGGTATAGGGAGATTGGTTTCTCCCTGCTGATTGGTATAAGTAAATAAAAACGGTTCAGAGCTTTTTCCAATACTTAACTGAGCATGTTACCTCTCCTTTGTTACCGTACGGTAACCAGAATATCACAGTTACATAGTATAATTAAAGTTACTAATCGGTCACAAAAATTGGTGAGAAAATGCAATACATATTGAAAGACATTGGCATGGGAGAGAACATTAAAAAGTTACGAAGTGCCAGAGGCTTGACCCAAAATCAATTAGTAGAGAAGGTACAGCTAATGGGTAGTAGTATGTCGAGGGAAACCCTAGCACAAATTGAAACTGGCAGGCGAAATATAAAAGCGAGTGATTTAAAAGTATTGAAAATAGTACTGAATGCAACTTATGACGAATTATTTGAAGGGTGATATTCTGTTATGAATCAGACTGTGGAATAGCAGAGTTACTTAGGAAAAGCTTTTTAGGAGTAAATAGATTTTCTTTATTTGAAAATGTTGTTTGGAGGTATAAAAACAGATATAATTATTAAAATTATGTCGTTTTATATGGAAGGCTTGGCTTTATGATAAGGATTTTAATCATCACTGAAGACAATTATAAAGTTGATCCTGAGCTGTTGGGATCAATAGAAAAGAACCACGAAACTTACATTGCAGATTCATGTACAGGGTTAGATGCCATGGATGAACAATATTTTGATGTAGCTATTATTATGGCAGATGACCTTGAGAAAGCATCCATAAAAGAGCTTGTAAGTGAATTTCTAAAGGAACGTTCACTATTGACTCCTATTGTTTATGCTTCAGCAAATCGTGACGAGGAATTGATAGAAAATCTATCCTTGAATAGCGGTCGCTACTTCCTTCAATACCCAATTGACCCTGAAAAATCTAAAAAGGTAATGAATGATGCCCTGCTGGTAGTAGATATTTTAGATGATAAGGAAATTACATTAGAAAAAGACGGGCATGGATATCCATACAAGGCGAAAAATATCTTTGCAGTTGAGCTCGTTAAACCAAGATGGATTAAAGTTTACGGTCGTGATCAAATAAACAATACTGAAGGGGCTAGAGAGTTTTTCTATGATGGTGCATTTAGGGATTTTCCTATAGAATACGGCATTGAAAAGTTTCTCATACAAGCTAGGCAAAACTGGTTAGTCAGCCCTTTCTACATCAAGGAAGTGAAAATCAGTGATAAAGAGCTTGTTTTAAGAGATGGAAGGGTTATACCGAGTAGTAAAGAAAATATCAAAAAATTCAGAAAGAAAAAATAGGAGTCGGTGATGTCGTGAATATAAATTTAACCATGTTAGTTCAAAGAGCGATTGAATTATTGGCTTTCTATTTGATTTTAGCAAACCTGAATGGAAAAGATTTAAAAACATCTTTTACTCGTTTGATAAAGACGAAGCAACGAACGTTTTATGGGAACATGGTGATGATGGTTGTATATCCAATAGCGATCACATTGGTTATTCAGACCATGGTTGATCATGATCTAGAAGCACAGGGGTATTTGATTGATCAGGTTTTCCGTCCTTTTGTTGCTGCTTACTTGTTGAGACTTGCATTCAACTTAAAGAAAGCTTTACTAGCGTATTTATTATCAATGTTAGTTGGGCTTATCGTTGGAATGTTTGCTTTTATTTTTACTTTAAATACAATGTTTCTTTTCTTATCTACGTTGTCTGTTATCGTATTTATGAGCCATCAAAATCACTTTGAAAACATTTATGTGCGCTTAGTGAAAAAGAGCTGGTTATGGAACACTGTTTTAGTAGGATCGCTCACACTCTACTTGATTCCCTTCATTGTTGCAGAACTCTCGTCTATTTTCTTTACAGTATCCTTAATCTTATACTTCTTCTCTTTAGTCATATACCTGGGAGTAATCTTTTATTTGAACAAAGAAACTGCACACATGGTTGAAAGGATAAAGTCTGCCTCACCTGAGGAGCTTCTTCAAGTTTTACAGGACTTATCTTCAGAATATCAGCAAAATGAAATCATCCACTCTTATACGATCAAGCACTATAACGTATTAGAGATCTTACCGTCACTATCAAGAGAGTTAGATTTCAATAAGCGCCAACGTTTGATTAGAGATTATGAATGTACCATGACAAAAAGACAAATAAAAATCAATGTCATCTTGTAACGACATTGATTTTCAATTTATCAACAATTCCAGCCTAGAATCCAACACCAATTTAATGGCTGAATATCAGCAAGGGCAACAGCTGTTGCAGTGGTAAAGATCGTTGCAAGTGACCATAATCTTATCATGATAACACTCCTTTCAGCGAAATTTCATTTGTAAATTCATACACCTGAATTCCCCTAAGGAACGAATAAAACAGTAAAAAGCATCAATAACGCAGTGAGCCTAAAAAGGCTCATTTTTTGTGCTATCCTTAACCCATAAGAATTATTAGTTATAAAAGTGGTCTTTAGCTACCGCTTATTTTCTGCTTTTGAAAATTATAACAAGATTTGTCTAATTATGCAATGGTTGCTTGGGGTGTATATTTTTGGTATTAGGAGGGTATTTAAATGAAAGAACTATTAGAATTAGAAGAAACAATGTTAGATTTAGAACTACTAGAGTCCAAAATAGAAAAGTTAAATGCTAAACTAGAAATACAAAATGAACTCATCAAAATCAAAGAAGGTGCTATATCAGCTGGATGTACAAGAATAGAACAAATTATGAAATCTACAGATACAGTTATGGCGAGGATCAGTCAAAGGTTAGTAGAAGCTAGACCAGAAATGGAAAGTAACCTTGGAAAAGCTAGGTCAGATCAAATTATAACTACTTTTTTTGAACATCATGCTGAAATTATGAAAGCTTATGGATCTCCAGTATTGTAGGTAGGAGCAATAGGGATAGATACTTATCAGATTAAAAAATCACATCGTGAGTACTACAGCCATTAGGTATAGTTCCGGTGTGATTTTATTATTGATTGGTTCCGAGTATTCGCGCTTGGTAACGACCTTTTGGAATCCTATCAAATTTAGTCAAGTTTTCTCTAGGTCGAATTGAGCAATATTACCCTTTAGTGGCTCATTCTTATTGAGAGTAAATGGTTCACTTTTACTTGACAGCCACACCAAGCGATTTATAAATTCTCGGTGATCTAGTAAAACAGACTAAACGCATTAAAAACAGTATATTTAGTCTGGTATTTTATGATAAATCAGGCCAAAACCAGATTAAATCGACTAGAATTAGTTGTTTTGGTCCGGATTTGGCAGAAAAATCGCCTTAAAATGGACCAAAATAGATAAAAATCATCAATTTAGTCCGTTCGTCTGCGAAAAAGTGAATTTGAAATCACAAAAACATGTTCCCCATCAAAAATTGGCGAACTCATTTGAATTCGTCAACAATCTGAAAAAACACGCATCCGCAAGGGATACGTGTTTTTCTATGCATACCGTTTAAAAAAACTCTTGATGATGCCACTGGCAATCATGTCAGCCATCTCGAGTGCTTGAGTCTCAATGGTGTCATAAATGGCAACATTTTCAGCATATTTTTTTCCAATTCTGAGCACTGCCTCTTCCTTGGTCAACTTTAAATGTTCATGCATCATGGCTTGCCAGCTTTCTTTTGATTCAAACGGAAAAAATTCGTGCATAAGCTGAGCAATGTCATCTGCGTTTTTGAACCATTCATGGTTAAGTTGTTCTACAAGCTGGCTGTTACCAGCAATGGCTGCATCGACTAACTTAGCAGCAATTAATAAATGTTCTTCGAATAATTTAACAAAGAGATCAATGCTCGATGATTTAAAATAAGGACTTAATTCATAACCCATGTCATGTGGGTTACGTAAAAGTCTTGTTGCGACAAGATTCGCATCACCTAGTCTGTCGACCTTGCTAATAATGAGAGAACGGGTCCACATCACATGTTGTTCCCATAATTTACGCCAGGCACTAAATAATGCAATCCGGGTGGGGCAATTAAGCGTGCCACATCCACAATGGTGGTTTGATGTACCGAGCCAGCTTTGGTTTGTTGTATCCATTTCATATTCCTCCCTACTCATATAATATATGAATTTGGATGGAATAGGTGTTTGCCAAAGGGATTAGCTTTTTTCGTAATTAAGGGGACTATCTCTTAGAGATACCTCTTTTGTTTTATTTACCACCAGAGGTGACAACATCTACGTCGTCTAAAGCAACGGCAGCATGGACAACAGCATCTACGTCTGCATCGTCTTGGACGACAGTGGCATCGTCTATGGTTTTGCTGGCCTATTGATTGTTCGTTGAAATTATTTTCCTGATCTAGTTCTGAGAAGTTGTTGCATCCATTCTCGAAAAAGTTATTTTGAAAGTTCTGACACATAGTATCTCTCCTTTAGTTTGGTGGATATTGAACCTTTTTGAATTAGTGGTTCATTGATAGACTATTCAGAGAAGACATGTTGTGCATATGCGTTTATCAAATCGCGACCAAAATAGTTTTTTATGAACGTACATGTTCTATATTGACTATAACAAAAATCCATGCTATACTACTGTTATATAACTAGTATAACAAATGTGAAATAGTATAGACTAATGGCATGATGCGAGGAGGTCGTAGAATGATTATTGAACTTCAACCTTATGGTGATAAACCAATTTATGAACAGTTGATTTTGGAAATTAAGCGAGGAATTATTACAGGTCAGTTAAAAGCAGGAGAGGCGTTACCGAGTGTGCGAACGCTGGCTTCCGACATAGGAATCAACATGCACACGGTTAATAAGGTGTACAAGCACCTACAGCAGGAGAAAGTATTGGTCAAGCAAAAAAGTGGTTTTGTAGTAAGTCCCGATGAGTTAAAGCCGACAGGGGATGTGCTTGATCGACTTTCAGAAAAAATTTATGATTTAGTGATTGAAAAAGAACTTTATGGCTTATCAGAAGAGGAAGTCTTAGAAATGATACGTGAAGTCAAGCTTGAAAAGGATGGGAGGTAAGTAAAATGCTAGTAATATTCTTGATTATGGTGATTTCTGTTTTGATGGTAGGTGTCTTAATCGGTGTGACCCCTTACATTGTGCGTCGTAACATTCACTTTGGTGTGATGTTACCAGAGCGTGCCAGTGAGCTAGAAGTGACGAAGAGATGGAAGAAGCAGTTTTTGATGTGGTCACTTACGATGAGTGTGTTAGGCCTCCTCCCTATGTTTGCTGGCTTTTTCTTGGATTTGGATGAGGAAGGACTAGCGAACCATGTCGCTATTTCCGGAACCGTTGTCTTGGTGATGATTGGAATCGTACAAGCTGTGATGTATTTCCACTTTCACTATCAAGCGAAGCGTTTGAAGCGGCAAGAATTTAGTTCAGAGGAAGTTAATCGCGATGCACGGATCATGGTTTCCATGGACTTTCATCAGCAAAAAAAGACGGTTTCTAATGGATGGTTTGTGTTAGTCGGTGGGTTAATTATTTTAGTCACCGCTGTCTTTCCTTTCACGATGTACGATCGGATTCCAGATGTCATCCCTGTTAACTGGGGCTTCGACTACGTATCAACATTTAGGGAAAAGTCACCCCTTGTTTTTATGGCAGTTCCAGCACTTCAGACAGGACTATTAGCGATCTTTATCTTTGCCAATTATGCCTTTAAAAAGGCGAAGCAGGTCATCCGGCCTCAGGATGCCAAGGGGTCCATGGAACAAAACATTCGCTTTCGTCAAGCGCAGTCAATGTTTTTGCTGGTGATGGGAATTTTCACTCTTCTTTTGACAGGTTGCATCCAATTCATGATGGCTTTTGCTGTCCATGACGGATCTTGGATGGCTCTTCCTAGCATTGGAATCACCGTTGTTGCATTGATTGGGACCATTTACTTGGCTTGGAAATACGGCCAAGGTGGGGAGCGTTATAAGAATAAAAAGTCAACGACTGAAGCGGGAGATCGTTACCAGATGGTAGATGACGATCGGTTCTGGAAATGGGGAATGTTTTATTCTAATCCTAACGATCCAGCCCTCTTTGTAGAAAAGAGATTCGGAATTGGGATGACGGTTAATTTTGCCCGACCTGGTGCGTGGTTGATCGTACTAGGTATCTTAGCATTTGTTGTTGGAAGCATTGTGATTTCATTTATGATGGTAGATTAGAAGAGAGGTTAGCAGAATGAGATTAAGTACAGAGAGTGAGAGAAAGATAGTAGGGATGGTTAGTGGATTAGTCGTTGTTATTGCTATGTTCTGTGTGTATTTGGCAAATGTAGCAATGAAGGAACAAAAGGAGTAGGATGAAAATGGAGACGGTTTTAAAAATAAGCAAATTAAACAAGCATTATGGCTCACAGCATGTGTTAAAAGACATTGATATGGAAATTAAGAAGGGATCCATTTATGGATTTATTGGTCGTAACGGAGCAGGGAAGTCAACGCTGATGCGAATTATTTGTGGGTTGGCGCGTGCAGGTGGTGGAGAGGTGGCATTGCTTGGTTCATCTGAGAATTTATCAGATGCTCGAAAGGAGCTAGGGGTCATCATTGAGCATCCAACGCTATATAAAGGGTTGACGGCTTACGATAATTTAGAAATCCAGCGTCTTTTACTTCAGAAGGTCGGTAAGGAGCGAATTCCAATTGTATTGGAGAAAGTTGGATTAGGGGAGGTTGGCAAGAAGAAGGTTCGGGATTTTTCTTTAGGAATGCAACAACGTTTGGCGTTAGCATTGGCGTTGTTAAATGAGCCAAAGCTTTTGATTTTGGATGAGCCAATTAACGGGTTAGATCCGATGGGAATCATTGAGATTCGTAATACGTTGAAGTCGTTGGCAGAAAGTGGCATTACGGTGATGATCTCCAGCCATATTTTGGCGGAATTGCATTTGCTAGCGACGGATTTTGGCATCATTGAAGGGGGCCGAATGGTGAAGCAGTTAACGGCTGCGGAGCTTGAGGCTGAAATGGACGGCGATTTAGAGTCTTATTATTTAGAGGTCATTGGAGGTGGGAAGTATGTTTAATGTGATATCATCTGAATTGTATAAGCTACGTAAGAGCAAGGGATTTTGGATCATGGTAGCTGTGGTAGCTGCTGTCGCCGTTTTGTCTAGTGTGGTATTTGGTGTATTATCTGCGGAAGAGCTACCGGGAATGCGACCAGAAAGTGGCAGCGCCATGCTAATTGGTGCTCTACCGATGAACATTGGGAGTATGTTGTGGTTTTTAGTTGGATTTGTTATCATTTTCATTAGTTTTGATTTTGAGTCGGGATGCATTCGAAATCCGTTAGCTATTGGAGTGACGCGGGTGCAGTATTACGGTGCTAAATTTATCATGGCACTCTTAACGTGTTTTGTCTTCGTTTTTGTGACTCTGGTGGGAGCAACGGTACCTTTTACGATTATGGAAGGATGGGGTAATGGTTTAGACGTTGGCGCCTTTCTAGCTAGCGCAAGTGTTGGGTATTTGATCTTAGTGGCACAAGTGACCTTATTTATGTCGCTCGCCATGATACTTCGTAAGATTGGTCCGACATTAGGGATTTTGATTGGTTATTTAGTATTGGATATGGTCGTTAGTGGATTTATGGTTTTTGCTGAATTGAACGATGTGTTGCGAGGCTTGGCAAATGTGCTACCATCACCAGCAGGCTTCTATTTGAATGGCCTTTCAACCGGTGATGCTTACTTTGGTGATGTGATGTGGGTCGTTGTGGTATCGATGGTTGTCATTGTGGTGATGTCAGCGTTGGCCATTAGGTCTCTAACGAGGCGAGACGTGTAGTTTTAGGAGGTGCTTTTATATGGAAAATGCAATTGTTGTAACCAATTTAAGCAAGGAGTTCGACCAGCACAAGGCGGTTGATCAAGTAAGTTTTACGTTATCTGAGGGTGAAATATTTGGTTTTCTTGGACCAAATGGGGCGGGTAAAACGACGACCATTAAGTTATTAAATGGTATGGTGACGCCAACCTATGGTTCCATGTCAGTATTTGGCGTAGACCCAACCGCCCAGCCAGAACAGATTCATCAAGTGGCAGGTGTTTTAACGGAACATGCGCAAATGTATAATGATTTAACCGGATTGGAAAATTTAATGTTTTATGGTGCGATCTTTGACCTTGGAAAGGAAGAGAGCAAAGTCCGTGCATTGGAATTGTTGGAAAAGTTAGATTTAACCTATGCCAAAGATCGTGTACTAAGTGGTTATTCTACTGGGATGAGGCAACGTTTATCCTTAGCTCGTGCGTTGATCCATAAGCCTAAGTTACTGTTTTTAGATGAGCCGACTTCAGGCCTTGATCCTGAAAGTGCCAAAACGGTTAACCAACTGATTAAAGATTTAGCTAAAGAGCAAGGGACGACCATTTTCTTATGTACCCACCAACTTCGTTACGCTCAAGAGGTGTGTACGAGTTATGGTTTGATTGATAAAGGGGTTATGTTTGCACAGGGGACTCTGGATGCGTTACGTGCCAAGGTTTTTTCGGGTTATAAGTTGACCATTAAGGCGGACAAAACACCAGTTGGTGTGGATTTTAAAAGGAAAGGCGAAGGCGTTTTTGAAATGGAAGTCCAAGAAGAACAAGAAATTGCCCAAATTGTAGCAGGCATCGTCAACGCTGGTGGGAATGTTTTCCACGTCTCAACGGAGCAACTTTCTTTAGAAGAAATCTATTTTGCTTTAACACGCAGACAGGGTCAAGGAGGTTATCAAAATGGTTAATAACATGCAGAAGGCGCTCATTAAGAAAGAATTGAACAGCGTTGTTAAAACGAAAAGTTTTTTTACAGATTACTTGTTGCTTCCTTTAATTTTCGCAGTTATTTTTCCAGTGGGTGGCGTATTAATGATTGTATTGATGGATAGTAGTGCGGCTGAATTTGAGCAGCTTATGAATACGATGATGATTACGTTACCAGCAGGTGGTGAGGATTTTGCCATCGTTAGCATCTTGATTAATAACATCTTCCCGATCTTTTTCTTGATGATCCCACCGCTCATTGTAACTGCCATGGCAGCCGCAAGTTTTACCGGTGAGAAAGAGCGTCGGACATTGGAGACGCTGCTTTATTCACCGATGAGTTTACGTGAGATTTTCAACGCCAAAGTCATCGCCATTCTTTTGGTGGGAAGCCTAGTTACGATCATTTCATTTTTGACGATGACGGTGCTTGTTGGAGGGATTGTTTGGCTACTATTAGGTGAGTTGTTTATTCCGGGTTTGATCTGGTTAGCGGTTATTCTTCTCGTCTCGCCCGCCTTTGCTTTTCTGGGCATTATTGTTCAGGTTCGAATTTCAGCAAAGGCACAGCGTTCAGAAGAGGCCTACCAAAAAGGTGGCATGCTCGTTTTGCCATTGGTTTTGCTCATTGTGGGTCAGTTTACAGGTGTGTTGCTACTGAGTGCATGGATGTTCGTTGGTTTAGGCGTTGTCCTTGGCCTTGCTGGCTGGCTACTGATGCGCATGGCATTTCGAAAGTTTACGTACGAAGAATTATTGCGATAATTTAGGAGGTGTTGGGATGAAAAAGATGATGCAAGGCTTGTTGTTTCTATCTTTGATTTTTGTGGTTGTTCTGGTAGGGTGTGAAAGTTCAGGAGATGAGTATGTTGTAAATGGTGCGACGTATGTGTCAGAAGAGGTAGTGATTGGAGAAGGTGGGGACTGGCCGTTAGAGGGTGTTCTTACCATACCTGCTGAAGCAAGTGCTGAAAATCCGGTCCCAGTTGTGATTTTGGTTCATGGATCGGGACCAGGTGACCGAGATCAAACCATCTTTGAGAATCGTCCGTTTTTTGACATGGCTAATTATTTGAGCGAAAATGGCATCGCCGTACTGAGGTACGATAAGCGGACGTTGACCCATGGGGTAGAGATGTTAGAGGTGCTTGGTGGCGAATTAACTGTGATGGATGAAACCATTGAGGACGTTTTATTGGCAGCAGATTTGGTACGGGCAGACGATCGAATTAACGAGGAGCAAGTGTTTGTTCTCGGCCTCAGTTTAGGTGGGATGTTGGCACCACGGATTTATACGACAGCAGGGGGTGGGTTTGCTGGTTTGATTCTCATGGCAGGGACGCCTCGTGATTTAATGGACGTCATGATGATGCAAAATGAGATGTTACTTGATGAAATGGAAGAGGGTGGGGAACGTAACACCATGCTAATTCAAGTGGAGCAAGTTTCAAGTTTGTTTGCTGCTGTTCCAGCTATGACAGCTGAAGTGGCGCAAAACACAGATTTTGGTGGGATGTCGGCCTACTATTTCTGGGACATGTTGCAGAGTCCTTTTGAAGATAACCTTGCTGAGGTGGAGGCACCGATTCTTGCCTTGCAGGGTGACCGAGATTTCCAAGTGTTAGCAGACGTTGACTTTGTGTTAATGGAAGAATTGTTAGCAGGTCGGGATAACGCACAGACGATTTTATATCCAGGGCTGAATCACTTGTTTATGCCGTCAGAGGTAGCGACTGGCATTTCTGATATCATGGACGAATATGCGGTGCCTGCCGTGGTGGATGAGCAAGTATTACGTGACATTGTCCAGTGGATTTTTGAGCAAGTTCAAGATGATAGATAGATCAAATTCCCCCAAATGGGCTCTCAAATACCGACCTTTGCTGATACGACCTAACAATAATTGACAAAATATGATTCCACTTGTATCGGGATTTAATAAAAATTGACTTTTACTGATACATCACGGAACACACTAGGACGGAAAATGCCTTTTTAGGGACGTATTCTGTCTAAAATCCGCATTTAAAACCACTAAATAGTAAAAAATGGCATTTTTAAGTCTCTTTTGTATCGGGATTTGATCAAAATCGGCATTTACCGATACAATCAACAGTCGCTGGTTTAAAACCTTCTTTTCAGTGGCCTCCTATTTTCTAGTAATTTGGGGGAATTATAAACGTTTGCTTTCTAAAAATATGGCATATCTGACCTTCTGAGTTCTTTATTTCAGTGCTTATTTCGCAGGTCAAATCATATCTTTAATAGATAGGGGGTGGTGAGGATGTCAAAGTGGACCGATAAACAAGTGATCCTTTTTAGTGTCTTGCTTTTTGCCGGCCTCTACATTTGGATTAACACCAATGTGATGGAAGAATTTTTAGCTGCCATTCGACCTTTTATTAATGGATTTATTCTAGCTTATTTGACAGGTATTTTATCAACAAAAATCGAACGTAAGCTACCTTTTAAATGTAGCAAGGGAATTAGTATTTTTATCGTTTATGGTTTATTTGTGGGTCTTTTTGCTCTTTTACTTATCTATATTGTCCCGATTTTGGCCCACAATGTTCAGCTTCTTTTTAAGGCACTTCCGACGTATATTCCTGCACAATATGGGGTCCAGTTGGAAGATTTTTTGGAGTCGTTAAATCTTTTTGAGATGACCCCACGTGTGACGAGTCAACTTTTAGGAATATCGGGTTATGCCCTGACGTTTACAGCAGGGGCTGTTAATGGGGTTTTGACCCTAGTGGTATCGATTTATGTTTTGTTGACGAAGGATTCAATGTTTGAGTTATGTCATCGCGTGGGGCGTGTGATGTTTCGCGATGATCGGATCGATGTGATAAGAAAAAACATCGCACGAGGTCATGTGATGTTTCAGCAGTTTTTATTAACTCAGTTATTGGTTAGTTTGTTGTTGGGCTTAACCTCTGGTGTGGCGTTGTTTCTTTTAGGTGTGAATTATGCAGTATTGATTGGCGCACTTTTTGGGATGTTAAACGTTATCCCTTTATTCGGAGGCGTAGTTGGTGTTTTGCTTGCCGTCGTGATTTTATTTTTGTCTAACCCGCCGCTTCTTGCTTTAGCTAGCGTGGTTTTTTTACTATTGTTACAACAAGTTGACGCCACGATCTTGACACCAAAGTTGATGGGGAATGTCTTAGAGCTAAATCCCATTGTGGTGATTTTGGCCTTAATATTGGGGATGACTTACTTTGGCTTTGTTGGAATTTTATTTGCTGTACCGGTCTGTGCGATGGTACAAGAGTTCATCCGAGAACGGGTAAGAAGTGCGCTGTGAGTTTCGTTGGTTAGCTTTTCTTTAACAAATGATGTCAATGATGTTTTTTTCAATGTACTCAATGGCTTCAGAAATCCCCAAATTTCGAGGCTTAGGACTTTTAATGGAATAATAGTCGATTTCTAAGTTGAAGTCGCTTAATTCGACGATTTGGAGCTGCTTTTTGTGGAGCTCTTTTTTGATGACCGTGTAAGGTAAAAAGGTTAAGCCATATCCGTTAATGGTAGATAATTTGATTGACTCCACGGAATCCAACGTATATAAAATTTGTAATTTTTCAGTGTCCACGCCAAGTTTCTTTAGATGAAAATCTAAGATTTGGCGTGTTTTTTGAGCGTTGGGGAGCATGAGAAATGGGTGATCGTATAGCTGTGTAGCTGTCAGCTCTTTTGGTATATCAATGTGTGGGCTTGCAACGAGGAAAACTTTGTCCGAGAAAATCTTCTTGGTAACTAAGCTCTTGTTTTGAGGACGTTCAGCAATAAAACCGATGTCAGCAAAGCCTTGGGTAATTCGATCTTCTAACACTTTACTCGGTAAGGTTTCAACTTTCAGTGTGTACAGAGGGTAGCTGGTTTTAATTTCATAAAGGGCACAGGGTAAGACGTGTGAGTAAAGGGTTGGTGTAGATAAAATATGAATGTTTTGATCGGCAGACTTTTCCTGGGTGATTTCCATTAACATCTGCTCATAAGAAGAGCTAATGTTCTTACCGTGATGATAAACAATCTCACCTAAGTTCGTTGGAAAGACACCTTTATAGGAACGTTCTAATAGCTTTCCATTCCATTGATCTTCCAATGATTTTATTCGTTGACTAAGGGCAGATTGTGAAATATTCATATCCTCTGCGGCTTTTGAGATGCTACTTTGTTCAATGACGTGAATAAACGTTTTTAAGAAATCAATGTTCATGGCGATCACTCCTAATGGGGAACATTATACCACAAAGGTGGCACTCTAATCTTTTTTTAAGAAAAAAATCACCAGAAATGTAGGCTCAAGATACAGGGGTCGTATAAGTAAATTTAATGGGGCATTAGAAAATCGATTAACTATGACAAATTCTGCCATGGTATAATATTCACAAGGTTTGGGCATAAAATCACAAAAACACCTAGTTGTTGCATTTGTGGAAAGGTGACGAGAAGATGTCAGAGCAAATTAAGGAAGCCCGCTTAAGGAGAAGAAGCGCAAGAAAACCCAAGCGCAGTCAAATTCCTTATGGACTAATGGTTACAGCAATGCTTGTTGCAGTAGGTTTTTACTTGAGCACGGTTAGCTATGAACTGGTAGTCTTTTGGATATTTGGTATTGCCTTTGGCTATGTCTTGCAACGTTCGCGATTTTGTTTTGGAGCCGCCTTTCGTGATCCGATTTTGACGAGATCCACTTCTGTGACACGAGGAATCTTGGTGGCATTTGCTGTAGGAACCATTGGTTTTTCCGCAATTAAGTTAAGGCCGGTTCTGGATGGTGCAAGTGAGAATCTTAACATGATGGATGTGGCACCGATTGGATTGCCTTTAATTTTCGGCGGTATTCTTTTTGGAATTGGAATGGTCATTGCAGGTGGTTGTGCTTCTGGGGGGTTGATGCGTATTGGTGAAGGATTTAGTATGCAGGGGATCGTCTTATTCTTTTTTGTTGTCGGCAGTTTGTTAGGTGTGCGTCACATTGAATTTTGGGATCGATTAAATGAAAATGCGCCAGAGGTCTTTTTACCAGATCTGTTTGGCTGGTTTGGAGCATTAATTGTACAGTTTGCTATCATTGGCTTACTCTATGTGGCGGCGGTCAAGTGGCAGGAGAAAAAGGACAAAAATTGAGGCTTAAAGGATATATGGGTCATGAAAAAGGGAAATGGAGGGAGTTAAAATGACTGAATTTATACTAGACTGTTTGGGAGAAGCATGCCCCATTCCACTTATTAAGGTAAAGAAGAAGATGGAAGACCTGGCAGTGGGAGATGTGTTGATCGTAGAGGTTGATCATAGTTGTGCCATGAAAAACGTTCCTGAATGGGCAAGAAACCAAGGATATCACATTGAACTAGATGACATTGGTGGTGGTGAGTGGGAACTCATCATTGAGAAGACGAAATGAAGTGAGAAAAGCCGAGGTAGGTGAACAGGATGAAGCAGCTTTTAAAAAAAGTAGAGAACGATTCGATTTATAAACGTTTGATGAAAGAGCCACTGACTTATGTAGCAGGTGCTGTTTTACTAGCTGTGTTGCAAACGGCACATTTTTCAACGCTTGGAAGTACTTGGGGAATTACAACGACATTTGCCTTCTGGGGCGGTTGGCTTGCTGAAGCGGTTGGGATTGACGTCAGCTCATGGAGCTTTTTTGCCACAGAGGAAAACCGGACCATTTTGGAAGCAGGTATTTTACATCATGGTGGCTCTTTTAGAAACATGGGCTTAGTAGCAGGAGCTTTAACCGCTACACTTTTTGCTTCACAGTTTAAGTTTAAAAAAATTAAAAGTAAGAAGCAAGTTGTTGCAGCGATATTTGGTGGTCTCTTAATGGGCTATAGTGCAAGAATGGCAGCAGGGTGTAACATTGGTGCTTTGTTTACAGCGATCATTTCATTGTCTTTGTCTGGCTGGATATTTGGGATTTGTTTGTTTATGGGTGCTTTTATTGGGAGTAAGCTGTTAATTAAGTTTTTCATTTGATTTAAAGTTGAGTGATTGAGGGAGGTGCTTCTGGGTGTTCCAAGCGAGAAAATATCAAATAAAGATCGTGAAAAGAGAGTAACGATTGCTACTTTGTTTTCATTGGAAGAACAAAAAAATCTTTATCCATTATGAGGAGGAATTGTTTTGAAAAAGAAAATTGGTCTTATTTTAGGAATTCTTGTGGGGATTGTTGTTCTAGTGGGTGCATTTGTGCTTTGGGGTGGACCGACGTCGTCTGCACCAACTGTATCAGGAAGTACATCGGATTATATGCCATCGTCTGATACGATGATCATTGAAGTAGATGAGCTGAGAAGAGCAATGACAGCAGAAGGAGATGACTTAGTTGTCATTGGAACGATTAACCCTGCGCTAGCAAACGTCCCATTTACGACACCGTTCCGCTCTATTAGTGATTCGTATTTGGTATGGCGGCCAGACTATAGTGGATCAGATGCCGAGTCTGCTATTTCATCAAACATTACAGGAATGAGGCGCTCTGTATCTGAAATGGAGGAGCTATTATCAAGAACAGATATCACATCGGATACCTACATCGTTATTTATTCAGCAGATGCCATGCACGATGCAGCACGAATCGTATGGCAACTTCGGATGATGGGTCATGAAAATGTTTGGTATTTAAATGGTGGTCTGAACGCATGGTTAGATGGGAATCATCCATCGACGGCCTTTGGCACAAGACTAAACGATCAAGATGTCATCGGAAATTACAGCGCAGTTAGCTATATGCCAGAAACATCTGCTGCAACCCTCGAGATGGTGGTATATGCACTTGAGAATCCAGAGGAGTGGGTCGTTATCGATACGAGGTCTGGTGGCGAATTTGATGGTGAGCAAACGGATTCTTCCAGTGGTGCTTTCGGTACAGGAAGAATTGCAGGATCGGTTCATGTGAACTGGAGTAGTACGATTGACCCAGATACACAATTAATCCGTTCAGTAGAGGAGTTAGAGGAACTTTATAGCTTCATCGATGGCCGAAACGTGATCGTATATTGTCAGTCAGGTGTTCGTTCAGGGCACACATGGCTTGTTTTAACGGATGTTTTAGGGATGGATAACGTCTACAACTACGATGGTTCATGGATCGAATGGTCTTATGCCGCTTCTGATTATAGCGACTTTGATGGTAGCCGTATTCTAGAATTAATTGAAGAGTGGACAGATCATAACGGCCCAATTTAATACAAAACGGTCAACGAAAAAAGAAGGCAAGCAATAAAGGAAACAGCGAGGAGGAACAAAATAGATGGCACTTTCTCAAGGTGTATTAGAAAGAGCAACAAAAATTGCATCAGAATGTCAAGGACAATACGATGCGTACTGTCGCTCACGTTGCCCGATGCGTACAGATGCAATCGGCTATGTGAATTTAATTGGTGAAGGAAAAACAGAGGATGCGTTATTAAAGATACGTGAAAAGCTATTCTTACCGGGGACACTGGGAAGGATTTGCGCTCATCCATGTGAAAGTGTTTGTCGAAGAGGCACGGAGTATGGGGAGTCGATTTCTATTGCTGCTTTAAAGCGGTATGCAGCGGATAAAGCCGATAGAGAAGAGTTGTGGGATACCACAAAAAGGCCAGCTACTGGAAAGAGTGTTGCGGTTATTGGTGCTGGACCTGCTGGTGCTCAAGCAGCGATTGATCTTGCAAAAGAAGGACATGACGTCACCATTTATGAAAAATTAGACGTGGTTGGTGGCATGATGCGTGTCGGGATTCCAGCTTATAGATTACCACGTGATTTGATTGATTTCGAGTATAGCTACTTAAACAAATTAGGTGTTACTTTTAAAATGGGGACAGAAATTGGTCGTGACGTGCCGTTTTCAAAGCTGACAGAAGCTTACGATGCCGTTGTTCTTGCTAACGGTGCCCATCGAGGTTTTGTTCCGCCAATGGAAGGGGCGAAGGACATCACTGGCATTACCAATGCCGTTGATTTCTTAAAGAGCACATCACTAACACCAGAATCGGTCAAGCCTGGTTCTAAAGTCGTGGTGATTGGTGGTGGGGACGTTGCCATGGACTGTGCCCGCTCTTCTTTGCGTGTAGGGGCAACCGATGTGACACTTGTCTCGCTAGAAGAGGAAGTGGCTTTGCCTGCCAGTCACCATGAGCAAGTTGGTGCTCGGGAAGAAGGTATTAATTTCCAATGCGGTTGGGGAGGAAGTGAAGTCTTAAGTACCGACGGCAAAATCACAGGTCTTAAGATCAAGAAGGTGGCTTCCATCTTTGATCAGGATGGAAATTTTAATCCTTCTTACACAGAAGAAGAGCTAGAAATCGCATGCGATACCTTGATTTTTGCTGCTGGACAAGTGGTTGCGGATGTGACCGAGGGACTTCTTAAGCAAGGACGTGCTGGTCGCTACGTCACAGACAAAGAAACATTAGCAACGTCACTGGACAACGTTTTTGTAGCAGGAGATAATGCTGGTGGTGTCATTGTCGTTGAAGCGATGGCACTAGGTCGTAAAGCGGCTCTTTCCGTTAATAACTTCCTCGCAGGGAAAGGGTTGAAAGAGGGGCGGAACTTTGATATGGAGCAGGCAGTCGAATCAAAATTAAACTTGCCATTACCGACCAATGTCGAAAACTTATCGCGTAAGCATACACAAACGATGGACCCAAAAGAGCGCATCAAGACTTTCGACGAATGTGACTTTGGCTACGACGACGAAACCGCACAGGCAGAAGGACATCGTTGTTTAAAGTGTGAGTGTAAAAAATGCATGACTGAATGTATTATGTTAAATGAGCATGGAGCTTATCCAGGCGAAATCTTTAAAAAGACACTCGCTAATGGTGATGTGGATACAGTAATGGCTTATTCTTGTAACATGTGTGATCAGTGTACCATTGTTTGTCCAGAAGAGTACAAGTTCGCTGAACTATTTGGAATGGTTAGAAAAGATAAGGTTAAAGCAAATGGAGGAGAATCACCAATGCCAGGACATAAAGCCATTAACATGCATCAAAAGTTAGGATTCTCGAAGCTCTTTACGATTAAAACGAAAGGGGTGAAGAAGTAATGGCTAGAAAAGCTTTTTTACCAGGATGTGCCGTACCCTCTTATAATCCAATGTTAGTTGAAAAAACAATTGAGCATTTGAAAAGTGTGTATCCCGATCTATCTGTGATTCAAAAGTGTTGTGGAAAGCCAACCCAAGCGGTTGGCCAGGCCGACAAGTTTCAAGAACGTTTTGGTGGCCTTGTCGCCGACGTTAAAGCCGTTGAAGCCGACGAGGTGATCATGGCCTGTCAAAGCTGTATGAAGACGCTATCTACGTGTCAGGATTATAAAACGACTTCTTTATGGGAGCTACTCCCAACCATTGGCTTGCCAAAAGAATTGGTAGGCAAGGCAAAAGACAGCGATGTGGTTTTCTCGGTTCATGACTCTTGTTCCGTCCGGGGCTACGATGGGATTCATTCAGGGGTTCGCTGGATTTTATCCGAGTTAGGTTACAAATGGGTAGATCCTGAAAGAAGTCATGCAAAGGCACGTTGTTGTGGATTTGGTGGAATGGTCGTTCCTGCTAATCCAGAGGTCGCAAAAAAAGTGATGGAGCGTCGTGTGGCTGACTTTGACACGAAGCACATTGTGGTTTATTGTGCCGCCTGTCGTAAATCAATGTGCGATGGTGGGGGACAAGCGTGGCACATTCTTGATTTGATTTTTGGTCCTGTGATTTATTCCGATTCGCCACTTCCAGTTGATACACTAGCTAGTCCAATGTCAGCTTGGAAAAACCGCCGTAAGAGTAGGCAAACAATTAAGCGTGTCATGAAATAAAAGAAGGCAGGGATGAAAAGATGAATGAAAAGAAAAAAGGTGGTGCAGGGAAGATTTTGATGGTGGTGCTTGTCATTGCCATTGTCTTCTTCATTGCTAACCACTTCGGGTTAGTAGAAATGCTGACTGACATTGAAGGGATGCAGAACTGGTTTCAAGAGTTAGGATTTATTGGGTATGCTGTTTTTGTTCTAGTCTACATTATCGCGGCGGTCTTTATGTTACCGGCTGCTGTACTGACCATTGTGGCTGGGGTGACCTTTGGCTCTGTGTTAGGTGCAATTCTAGCTTTGCTAGGTGCAACCATCGGAGCAACTGTTGCCTTTGTTATTGCTAAATTTGTAGCAAGAGATGCGATTGTCAGTAAATTTCAAGGGAATGCCCTTTTTGATAAGATTGAAAAAGGAGCAGAAGAAAATGGGGTTAGCTTTTTGATCTTAACCCGTCTGGTTCCTATTTTTCCTTACAACGTTCAAAACTATGCCTATGGTATTACATCAATCAAAACGTTGACTTTTGCAGTTGTTTCTTTGATTACTATGGCACCAGGTGCCTTCATTTATGCCTTTATGGCAGGAGAAATTGCAACAAATGGTTTCTCTGTAACGTTGATGGTTCAATTTGCCATTGCAGGTCTAATTCTCTTCTTAGTTTCGCTGATACCAAAGCACATTGCTAAGAAAAGAGGCATTGAAATCGAAAAATAAACAAGATAAGATTGTGCTGAGAGCCGTTTCTCGGTACAATCTTTATGTATGAGAAAGAGAAGGAGAGAGGTCAATTGAAAAAGCATGCTTTGATTCTTTTTACCCGCATTCCCTTACCTGGGAAAACGAAGACTAGGTTATTGCCAGTCCTTGATGGCAAAGCATGTTGCTTACTTCATAAAGGCTTTCTTGCTGATATTTATCAGGTGCTGAGCCAAGTTAAAACAGATCACGATTTGTTGGTTTGTTATGAAGCAGAAGGTCCTTTAAGGGAATTAAAGGATGTGTTAATTGCGGCAGATGCATTTTTTCCTCAAAAAGGAGACGACTTAGGTGAAAAAATGTTTATTGCCATCAAAGAGGTGCTTGAAAAAGGTTATCAGTCATGCTTGCTTCTTGGAACGGATGTTCCCTTATTGAAAGCGGAAGCTGTGGACGAAGCGTTCCAACATTTAGAGGAAAATGACATGGTTGTTTGCCCAACAGAAGATGGCGGATACTATCTCATTGGGATGAAAGAGCCATGTAAAGAAGTGTTTGAACTAGAGACTTATGGCGTAGAATGTGTCTTTGAAAAGACACAAAAAGCGGCGATTAAAGCTGGCAAAATTTGTGCAACAGGCCAGATGACAAGGGACATCGACGAACCAGAGGATCTGGATTGGCTAAGGGGCCAACTACGATATACCGATGCAAAGGTAAACTTAGGGACAAGGAGAGCATTGGAAGAAATCTTTGACCAGGAGAAAGGAGAAAGCCAATGAGTGAGCTAAACATTGACTTAAACTTAATTAATCGCTCTACGGGGCTTCGTGAGTATTTAGCTCTTCATCCAGACGAAGTGCTTCGCTTTAAATTACTTGGACATGGGGAGTATAACTTAAATTATACCTTCGATCACCCTCGCACAGGTGAAAAACTGGTTCTACGTATTCCAATGGGAAGCCAAATGCAACTAAAAAATCAGGTTAGCTATGAGTTTAAGGCACTACAACTTCTTAAACGTTCAGGACGAACTCCGATTCCCTTATACATGAACGATGCTATCTGTGGGCTTCCCTACGGTTTTTTAGTCATGTCCTATCTGCCAGGGGAATCAACCCCCTATGAAGCATTTTTGTTGAAGGCAGCTAGTTGCTTAGCTGAGATCCACAACGTAGAAGTTCCACTTGATCATCATTTAATCGTGCCAGAAAGCCCACTGGAAGCCATTCTAGAAGAGTGCTTCACCATGGCACAACGTTACTTGGATAGTGAATTGGCAGAAGTAGAAGTTAAAGCGTGCATTGAAGCGCTCTTGCAACAGGGGGAAGCCATCGTTAAAGATACCATGGTTGAGGGGACACATAGCTTAATTAACACAGAGTTAAATTCAGGAAATTTCTTAGTCACCGATGAAAAAGCTTATTTGGTCGACTGGGAAAAGCCGATTTACGGACACATTGGTCAAGACTTAGGTCATTTTTTAGCACCGACGACGACCCTTTGGAAGACAGATACGGTTTTAGACCTATCAGACATTCATCAATTTTTAGAAGCTTACTGCCATGATTCAACGACTTATGAATCTGCGGCGCACCTTTGGCAAGATACGAAACCGTATCTTGTAATGAATTGCTTACGTGGCATTACATGGTGTGCTATGGCTTATATCGAATACGAGCAACCGAATCGTCCATTAAAAGACCCTTTCACTTTTAAGAAAATAAAAGCCTACTTAACGATCGACTTCTTAAACCAAATAAGAAAGGACTATTTCAATGAATAGAGTTCGGATTTCAATCGTTATCCCTGTTTATAATGAGAGTCAGAACCTAAGTCAACTTTTCGACGTCCTCGATGTCTTCAAAGATCAATGTGAAATCATTTTTGTGGACGGTGGAAGTCAGGATTCGACACTCGATAGGATTAATCAGCGTGGTTACGCGGGCATTGTTTCTAAAGAAAAAGGGCGGGCCAATCAAATGAACGAAGGTGCTGTTACGGTAACAGGGGGTGTCCTCTGGTTTCTACACGGGGATAGCATTCCACCTACGACCGCCCTTCATCAAATTGAGGAAGTATTGGCGAAGGGGCATCAGATAGGGTGTTTTGGGATTCGTTTTGCTAGTCGACATCCGCACATGAAGATTTGCGGCTTCCTATCTAATCTTCGAGTCAAATTAAGAAACATTGCCTTCGGAGATCAAGGGATCTTCATCCAACGTCCTTTATTTGAGGCATTGAGTGGGTACGCCAGCCTTCCTTTAATGGAAGATTATCAACTTTCCATGGACGTTAAAAAACGAGGGTTAAAGATCGGAATGACAAAAGGAAAAATCACAACTTCGGAGCGGCGCTTTGTTGCCAATGGTCGCCTTAGAACGATGTGGATGATGCAAGTATTGCAACATAAATTCAGACGTGGGAAAGACATTGAAGAGATAGCACAGATCTACGAAACCATGAGAAAAAGAAGCGGATGAAAGGAACTTTCAAACATGCGAACAAAAGAAGAAATAAACCACGGCTTTCGAAAACTGATCCACTGCTCCATGCAAGTGGTTGAGGAAAAGGCTGAAGCCGTTGGACTAGATAAAGAGACAGCCATGCGGATATCAGCACCGTTTGCAGGGGGCATGCTGCAAGGGCATACGTGTGGTGCCGTTAGTGGTGCCTTAATGATCATCGGAGCCAAGTATGGACACCATCAAGAGGGGGATGAAGCCGGGAACGCCGCTATGAGTGCTAAAACAGTGAAATTTTTAGAAGCTTTTACTGCTCGTAACGGCAGCACACAGTGTAAAGACATTCTTGGGTATGACTTTTCAAACCCAGAGGAGGTAGCGAAAGCTTACGAATCAGGTGTGATTTTCGAAACTTGTCCTCAAATGGTTCAAGATGCATTAGCCATCTTGGAGGAGCTACTATAAAGAGGTAAACTCACTGGAAGGAGGAGAAACGGATGAAAAAAGTCATCATTGACTGTGACAATACGTTTGGGGTGCCTGGCTGTGATTTAGACGATGGCTTAGCCATTATTTATACACTTGGCACAAAGCGGGCAGACCTATTAGGGATTACAACCACCTTTGGGAACAACATCTTGGAAGTGGTTTATCCCAATACGGTGGTATTTATGGAGAAAATTGGCCGAGCCGATGTTCCCGTTTTTAAAGGACATAAAGAAGACGCTAACGCCAACGAAGCAGCGAAATATTTGGTTGAAATGGCAAGAAAACATGCAGGAGAACTAACCTTGCTTGTCATTGGTTCGGTAACAAACTTATACCACGCCTGGCAGTTGGATTCACACTTCTTTGATCATGTAGCTGAGATTTCCTTTATGGGTGGGGTGACAGAACCTTTAATCATTGAAGGAAAACAACTGGATGAATTAAACTTTGCTTGTCATAGTGAAGCGGCTTATCATGTCTTGACGAAGTCGAAAAAGAGCCACATTGCGACAGGGAATCGATGTTTAGATGCCCTATTTACAAAGGGACGCTTTGACCAGCTAGCGGAAAGTGATGATCCGTTTTTACAGTGGCTCGTCGAGCAGGGTCAGTATTGGTTCAAGCGGGAAAAAGAGGTATTTGGTCACGATGGCATTTATAAATGGGACGTTTATTCAGCTGCCGCTTTACTTTATCCAGAGCTGTTTGAAGAGAACATGATGGAGATCACACCAACACCAGAGTCCATGAAGATTGGTATGCTTCTAGGAGATGGGGATGGAGTCAACGTCAATTTACCTGTTTTAAAAGACAGGGTAGCATTTATCGAGCACATTTGTGACATGTACGCTAGTTTTGCTAAGAGTCTATCGAATTAGAGGAGGTCACACAAGATGAAAAAAAGGTTTTCAACGCTATTAAGCTTAATGGTGTTACTATTTTTAGTGATAGCATGCAGTAACGATGCGCCAGGTACGGAAGAAAATGGTGAAGTCACCCTAGAGGATTTAAGAGGAACAACGGTCACTTTTTATGGTTGGGGTGGTGGACAAAACATTAACGATTGGCTAGATCACATCGTGGCACCGAGCCTTTATGAAGAGTACGGTATCATTTTGGAGCGTGTTGGAATGGATGTGGGTGATATTTTAAACTTGCTAATGGGTGAGAGACAAGCAGGGGTGGAAGAAGGAAACATTGACATCGTTTGGATTAACGGTGAAAATTTCTATACAGCCGTTCAAGCCGAATTGTTATATGGTCCAATTAGTGACCGTGTGCCTAACGTGGCTCGGTATTTAGATCCCGGCTTGCACGAGAACAACTACGATTTCGCAACACCCATTAATGGGATGTCTGTGCCTTACGGAAGAGCGCAGCTCGTCTTCGTTGGCGACACAGCCGAGTTTGATGCCTTCCCAACCAGTGCAGAGGAGCTTTTAGAGATGGCAAGAGCAAATCCAGGTCGTTTCACTTACGTGGCACCACCAGATTTTACAGGGAGTGCCTTTGTCCGCAACCTCATTTATGACATCGTTGGTTTTGATGCATTAAACGATGCTACAACGGACGAGGAAATTTACGAGGCAATTCGTCCAGCTTTAGATTTCATGGTAGAGTTAAACCCTTACTTATGGCAAGAAGGAAGAACCTTCCCGGCAACAACGGCCCAGCTGAATGATATGTTCGTTGATGGCATTGCACCTATGGCCATTAGCTATACGCCACTTTTTGCTGCGCAAATGATTTTGTCGGGGGAATTCCCGGATACCGTAGAAACCTTCGTCTTTGATAATGGAAACATTGGCAATACCCATTACATGGCTGTCCCGTTCAATGCACCGAATATCGAAGGCGCTTTAGCGGTTATTAACCACATCATCAGTCCAGAAATTCAAATCACTAAATACGATGCTAACAACTGGGGAGACTTACCGGTATTCGATGTGGATTTAATTAGCGACGAGCAACGTGAAGCATTAGAAGCCATTGATAATGGGAGGGGAATTTTAACCGCAGAAGAATTACAAGCACATCGTTTACCAGAAGTCGCAGGTTGGAAAGTTCCAATCATTGACCAACTGTGGATTGAACATGTCCTTGGTCAATAGTTAGGATAAGAGGTGAAACGATGAACAGAAGATGGTTAAACAAGTTGCGACCGTATCTACTCATCCTTCCGTTTCTACTCATTATGGTCTTTATTTTCTTTGGTGGCATATCCCAAGCTTTCTTGCAGAGCTTGGGGTATTTGCCTACTTTTGGCATGAATGAAATCACATTAGAGCATTATGTTTCTGTTTTTACTAATGCGCGCTTTATTGGATCACTTAGCTATACGACTTACATTGCGTTAGTATCTTCTGCGTTATCGGTGATCATGGGAGTAGGCATTGCTTTTTTAATTCATCACACAAAGCAGGGTGACAAATGGTCTTACACTTTATACCGTGTGCCGATTATTATCCCTCATGCTGTGGTGATGATCATTACCGTGCAAGTATTTTTTCAAACGGGAATGATCTCACGCCTTTTGTATGCGTTAGGCCTGATTGACAGTGCATTAGATTTCCCACTGTTGATCAACGACCAAGCAGGGATTGGGATTATTTTGACGTATCTTTACAAACAGATTCCTTTTGTAACGTTGACGGTGTTTACTGTTTTGAAAAGTTTGGATCGTAAGTACACTCAAGTGGCTGAAAATCTAGGTTCTGGTTTCTGGTTGACCACTTGGAAGATCACGTTACCTCTTTTAGCACCAAGCATTTTATCGACCTTTTTAATCACCTTTGCCTTTGCGTTTGGTGCTTTTGAGGTGCCTTTTATTTTAGGGAATCCGGCACGGGCGACGTTGCCGATTTTAGCGTATCAAGACTTTACAAGTCCAGTACTTGCTCAGCGTCCGACAGCTATGGCGATGAGTGTCATTATTTCAGCCTTATCGCTATTGCTCATTGCTGGCTACATGGTGCTGTTGAAGTTATTGAACAAACGTGGTTTGGAAGAAGGTGATTTTATATGATGAACAAGCGTCAAGTTTTAGGTAAAAGCTTCTTTTATTTCTGGGTGTTGATCAGTGCTTTGCCACTCTTATTGTTGGTTTTGATTTCAGTTAGTCTTTTCTGGCCTTATCCGGCACTATTACCGGAGACGATTTCTTTTGAATACTATGAGCGACTTCTTCTGAATAATCCACATACTTGGGCGGCCATTCGAACCACCTTGTATTTGGCTTTCTTTGTATCGGCAACCACTTTGATGATTGCTATACCAACTGGCAAAGCGTTGGCACATGAGGGATTTCTTGGAAAAAAAGTGGTAAAAGTCCTTGTCTTAGTTCCACTTGTTGTTCCAGGGATGGCCGTAACCATGGGGATTCAAATTTCCATGATTCGATTAGGACTGTCAGGTACTTTATTAGGGGTGACATTGGTTCACACACTTTTCACTCTTCCTTATGCCATTCGAATCATGTGCAACGTGTTTGAGTTAGTCGGAAACAGGTTAGAGAAACAAGCTGAAGTCTTGGGAGCCAGTGGGCTCTTTATTTTTAGACACGTTACTTTACCACAAATTATGCCAGGCATTTTAGCTGCAGCGACCATCAGTTTTACCATTTCGATTGCCCAATACTTAACCACCTTTATTGTAGGTGGCGGGCGTTTGACAACGATTACGATGCTACTCTTGCCTCACATTCAAGGTGGGGAAGCTCATGTAGCGGCAGTTTATAGCATGTTACTCATTGGTGCATCGCTTTTGTCACTAGGATTAATGGAGTCCATTTTACGTCGCTACTATCGCTTGGAAAATGTTGCCTACATGTAGGTTTTAATAACAACGTAAATGAGGTAGAAGATCATGGTTCACATTAAAAACATTAGCAAATCTTTCAATGGTCAACCTGTGCTAAAAGAGATTGACATGAAAATAAACTTAGGAGAATTTGTATCAATTTTAGGACCTTCTGGCTGTGGGAAAACAACCTTACTGAAAATCATTGCTGGACTGGAAGAACAAGACGAAGGCAGTATCTTCATTAATGAGGGGTGTGTTGATCAAGTCGCCGCCAAAAATCGAGGAGCCGTTATCGTGTTTCAAGATTACGGTCTGTTTCCCCACATGACGGTGAAACAAAACATTGAATTTGGGTTGTTAGCTAAAAAAGTGCCGAAAAAAGAACGTGAGCAAAAAAGTGCATCCATGCTAAAAATTATGCAAATTCCAGACAAAGGGAACCATTACCCTGGCGAGCTTTCCGGTGGTCAAAAACAACGGGTTGCTTTGGCACGGGCTTGTGTTCTTGAACCTAACGTTTTATTATTAGATGAATCCTTTTCTAGCTTAGACACTGCCTTAAAAGAAGACATGCGGGAATTCACTTCAAACCTGCATAGAAAACTAGGCATTACCACCGTTTTGGTGACCCATGATAAAGAAGAGGCCTTTATGCTTTCAAATCGGGTAGCTGTTTTTTTAGAAGGAAGATTGCAACAATTTGACACACCATCTAATATTTATCATCGGCCTAATACCATAGCGGTTGCTGATTTTATTGGAGAAGCTAATTACATCAAAGGCCTGGTTAGCCACGGCGTTTTCTCCTGCTTACTAGGAGAGTTTCCTGCCGGTGAGATAGCAGATGGAAAAGCTTGCTTGATGTTACGTTACGATCAATTGAAGGTGGTTGAAAGCGGCGGGATTTCGACCCTTGTCTTAGATAAAAAGTATAAAGGAAAAACAACGACTTATACCGTCCAATGTCAGGAAAGACCCGATCTTGTTTTGAAAGTGAATACATCAAACGATGACATTGAAATGGGTGATATTATTCAGCTTCAAGCACGGAAAGGGACAGGTGTTGTATTTAAAACGTAAGTGGAGAAGGGGATTTCTCGCATGCAAAAAGGTTACCCACTAATTTTCATTAGTTAGGTAACCTTTTTTTCGTAGTTGTTGACAACTACTTGTTTAACGCTTGTGATACTAGACGCTTTGTAATTTCGCCACCAACTGATCCGTTTTGACGAGCAGTAGCATCCGCTCCTAATTGAACACCGAATTCATTTGCGATTTCAGCTTTCATACTTTGAGTTTTTGGCTCTTGGTTGTTGTTTTTCTTGTTCATGAGAAATACCTCCATTTTTTTTGTAATTTTTTGTTACGCCATTAATTTGCCCCCTATTTTTGAAGTTATGCATGAAAATTCAAATAATTTTTACAAAAGAAAAAACTGAAGCGGCAAATGGCTTCAGTTTGAGGTATTTGATTTACTTTTTTATTTGAATTGACCTGAACGATAAAAGGTTAAGTGCAACTGTGACGATTAGAAGGATGCCAGATGCTACTTCAAAGATGTACATAGTATCCAATAGGGCTGTCCAATCAAAATCGTCATTATTCTTAAAACCGATTTCTTTGAGTTTTTATTTTGCAAATATCATCTGCAGTGAACTTGTAGTGAATTGTTAAAGGGGGATAATGTCCCGAATATCAATTTCATTTTCTTGTATTTCGACTGGAATATTAAACTCTTCTGGGATATCCCTTGCATGGATAATAAACCTGTACTCACCATCAAGAACGAGAACAAATGGACGTAAAATCTCAGTAGTATAAATTGGGAAGCCGACTTCTTCATTTTCAATTAAAATATTTAAAGCAACTACTGCAGAATACAATCCGTCTCCAATTTCATCTATTCTAATAACGTCTATATCTAGGACTGTAATAATTTCCCATGTAATTGGAAGGTCATCTAGTATCCAACGATGAGCATCTTTTATATATACCAGTGCACTTGCGCCTTCAAAGTTCCCTTCTTGAATGAGAGTATAGTAAGAATGTATGAAACTTTCGACTTCTTCGTGAGATTGCTCTTGCACTTCACACTCACCCGCGGAAGCATTTGAACAAGCACTTAATAATCCGAGTACAAAAAGATAGGGCAGTACTTTTCTAAACATGAGTCTTCAAATCCTCCCTTACTACCTCAGCATTTGAACTGATCCAGAGGTAATGCTGAAACTTCCTGTGTTCTGGATGAAACCACGATATGTATTTACGCCAAAAGAAAAGTTAAAACTCCTGATTGATCCGGACGTTACGCCAGGGCTGACATTCGCAGAGCCAGCACTCACAAAGGTTCCACCCAGATTTACATGTCCAAAACCAACTCGGTGGGTCGTGGAAATGCTTGTAAAAAACATAACTCCATTTTCAATTTGAGCTCTTGTTGCAGTTCTATTTGCTGAATGCAAAATGTTTCCGGAGTGTAAGCTCGCCACCGTCATAGTGAACAAGGGTGTACCAACATGAACTCTAGGCTGTATTGTATTTGCAGTAATTTCATCAGGAACATAGTTAGAAATTATTTCTGTATGAATCTCATAAACTACTTCCTCGCTATATTCATTAGCATAAACAACCACTCCCCCAAATAACATTAGCATAGCTAATGCTCCTGCCATAAGTTTTTCAACATTTTTCTTCATAATAAATTTTCTCCTTCTACCTTTTAGGCAATTATTTTCAAGCATCCCCATTTTTAAACCTATGGCCTGGGACCAAACCATCCCCAGAAAAAGAATGAACTATACAAAAATCTCACCTCCTGCATTTCGACATTTTTCTGTTGTTAGAACAACAGGATACAAAATGAATGCCTAAAACACAATAGGGTGAGGCGTGAGTGGGCAAAAATCGGCGTGAGTGGGACACTTTTTGAAAATTTTACAAATTATCTAAAATAATTTACTTAAATTGATTAGCACAGTGAACTCATTATTTGGATGATAAAAGCCAATCTCACCATCGTATTTGGCAACAACATCTTTAACAATCCTTGTTCCAATCCCATGATTTTCTTTGTCTTTTTTACTGGTTACAAAATGACCATTAGGTGTTTGCTTTACTTTCCCTGCATAACTGTTCTTGATAGATAAGGATAATGTATTCGCATTTCCCCTGATGTGAACCTCAACGTACTTGCTTCCAGTTGATTGAGAGGCAGCTTCAAAGGCATTATTTAGCAGATTTGAAAATAAAAGGACCATGTCACGATCTTGCATAGAGAAATTAACTGGTATTTTCCCCCTCCATGTGGTAGCAATATCTCTGTACTTATCGCTGGTTGTTAATGTGTGCCAGCTAGTATTAGTTACTCTAGATCCTGTGTCTTCGCCAATAACCTGATCGATTTCGACAAGCTCATTTTGCATTGTTTTTACATAATTTTGTGCTTCATTGAGCGCATTGCTACTTAACAAGCCTTGCAAAAAAATCAATTCATCTGCAATGTTGTGTCTAAATTTTTTGATTTCCGCATTTCTTAATTGCATTCGCTCGTAGTTTTGTTCTTGTTCATGGAAGATTAGCTCTTGCTGATTCTTTCGACCTCGAATGTCTTTTATAATACTCTTTTGTGTCGCAGTATATATAATTAAATAGGTTCCAACAACCCCGCCTAGCAAGGTTAAAGTTTTAATTGTTAGACCTCTGACACCACCAAAATCAACACCTAGTTGATAGGAGCCGGAGATATAAAAGATAAAAAGGGATAGAAAAATTAGTATCAGTACTATGTCTCCAAATGTTAGTGAAAAAACATCGATTTTTAAGCCTAAAGCTTTGCTCATTTGAGAAAGAAGCGATAGTAATAAGAGTCCTAACAACACATTCAAAGCACTATACTGCCCATAGGACTGTATAAGGGTGACATCGATATCTAAAATCCCGAATAGGAACCCTGTGGAAATGTTGCTAATAAAAAAGCTGAAGAGGAGGGCTGCAGCAATTGCGACCCAAGCAGACCATGATTTAAATCCATTTAGCATATAAAGGCAGGCAAAGAAGACAAAAAAAGGCCCGATTAATGAATCATAGTTGCGTATAGGTTGATAGCCATAATGAATTTGTCGGATCACATCAGCGACTAATAATAAGATGAAAATTACGAGGTTTACCCATTTGATTTCCCGTTTTTGTTCAAAGTTCAAAAGAGAGATTAAGACGATGTAGAGCATCGTAAAAATTAAAATGTGTTGAATAGCAAGCATATTAATTCACAGCCTTTTTCTCTTTATAGGTGTGCCACTTGTCTTTAAAAGCTTTGGCATAAGTATCGGTTAGACGAATGGTTTCACCATCGATCAGCTTAACTTCTCTTCTTGAAATGGAGTCAACGTATCGAAAATTTATAAGGTGACGTTGATTTGCATATGAAAAGTCACCAATGGGTAGCTTAGGAGGCCATTCATTCAAAGAAGTAGCGGTTAAGAATTCGCTGTCGTCTTTTAGATAAATAAAGGTTTGTTTGTTTCGGGTCTCAATCGTCACAATCTTTTTGGCATCTACAATGATTTCGTAAAACTGTTTTTTATATTTTCTAGTACCAATGTTCTCTATTTCCTCGTAATGCTTAACTAGGATGAAATGAACACCTAAAATGTCCTCTATAGCATTTACAACATGATGCTGAAGTTCCTCTGGAGGGTCAGATTTAAATACAAAGCCCACCGTCAATCTATTTGAAGTAGACTTTTGAAGTGGCCTAACAATATCATCGTAACCTGATAAAAATATAATCTTAGATCTGGCACCTCTTTTGACTAACTCTTCAGCCACCTCAATTCCATTCATTACAGGCATATCGTAATCCATGATGATTAAATCATACACCCGCTCTGAGTGTAAGAAGTCCATCCCGTTAAAGTAAGGTTGGGTAGCTATTTTCACCTCTTCAAGTTTATTCAGCTTACTCATTTGTTTTAGTTTCTTAACCGTTAATTTATTTTGTGCTAGATTATCGTCCACAACGGCAATATGAATCGTTTTCATTTTACACCTCTAAATCATGTATACACCCTGAAAGAAAACACTAGCAGAAAACGATATACATTCAGAATTTTATCTTATCGTAACAGATTTATCGACAAAATAAAAGAGGTTAATGGCGTCAAGTTAAACTTTCTTTTCCTCCCGTGGAGACTCGTTCGAATCTTGACATTAATCAAGTGTCAACCATGAAAAATCCGGGATTTCAAACCAAATTAAAAATTCCCGCTTCATGGTCACCCACGAGGTCGAGAATCTTATTTAGTCGTTCCATTCTACACGTTCCACTGAAATGAAAATCGCATGGTCTACACGCTCAAAGGATTCCATGAAATCTGAATCTAAGTCGATGGTCGCATTTGGAAGATAGGCCGTGCTGACATGATTTGGCGTTGTGCCAAGTTGATAAACCGCGATAACCTCTCGTTCACCTATACTTAAGCGAAACGTAGAACCCATTTCTCCACTGGTTGTAAAGCCACTTACAGAGGCAGTCTCAATATCAAAATCAACATAAGATATATTAGGTAGAGTAGTTAACCTAACGTATTCAGTATGATACTCACTCATATCCAAGTTAAAAGCAATTAAAGCATGATTGACACCACCGAAAACACCTAGCTCATCTTCCATCATCAACTGACCGAAGTGGTAGTGGTGCGCATGAATGCGGTAGACGTTGGAATCAAACTCGAATAAGGTGGTTACTACATTGGCTTGGCTACCTAAAAACACTCGATCTCGATCTGTTAACTCCAGGTGACGAACGTTAGGTTGAAAATAGAAATAAAGGGGTACGATGATAATTAAAACAATAACGACTAAAAATGCGATCCATTTTGCTTTCATTGACGTTCACTCCTATTGGCTACGTATCCATGATACAAAAATACCACACTCAGCGAAACCTGTCGAGTGTGGTATTTTTGTACTTTTCACTATTCTGCTTCTTTTTTCGCATCTGGATCTGGCAAAATCAAGTTTAAGATAATCCCGACAATAACGGCTAATGCCATTCCACCAATCGAGATGTATTGGAAGATGGTGTTACTAAGGCCTGGAATTTCCCCAAAGTGGATGTACATGTTCCCAACCCCGATCACTAAGATAACCGATGCAATGATCAGGTTACGTTGTGCCGCAAAGTTGACTTTTCCATCTACCATCACGCGCGCTCCGCAAGAAGCAATGATTCCAAACAATAGAATACTTACCCCACCCATAACAGGGAATGGGATCGTGGCAACTAGCTCTGTGAATGGTGCAATGAAACCTAAAATAATGGCAATAATGGCCGCCCCACCAATGACCCAAACCGAAGCGACTTTGGTTAATCCAACGACACCAACGTTTTCCCCGTAAGAGGTGTTAGCCGGTCCACCAATTAAACCAGCCATCATCGTAGCGAATCCATCACCAATGATGGTTCTATGTAAACCTGGATCCTTTGTCAGGTCGCGCTTTAAAATGCCATTTAAGATAAGGACATCTCCAAGGTGTTCAGCGATGGTTACAATAGCAACAGGTAACATTAAGGCTGCAATTTCAAAAGAGAAGACAGGTGTGTAGTTGAAGATGGCAAATTCTAAGTTGTTAAACCAACCGCTAAATGACCAAACCGATAAGTCAACGATCCCGAAGAAAATCGCTGCGATGTATCCAACGACCATTCCGAAGAAAATAGGTAAGAGCTGGAAAAGGCCTTTTGTATAAGTGGAAACGATGATAGCAGTGATGAGCGTGATGAGGGCCACAGCCACATAAGAAGCCGTCCAAGCACCGTCACGTGCACCACCAAGCTGTGTTGACCAACGAACAGCAACTGGCGCTAAGTATAACCCAATGATCATAATGGTCGGTCCAACAACGACAGGTGGCAAAGCTTTTCTGACCCAGCCGGTCCCTGCAAACTTAATGACCATGGCAATGACGAGGTAAAGTAAACCAACCATCACAAGTCCACCCGTCACCGCACCCTGTCCGCCAGAGGCACTGGCAGCTACAATCGGAGAAATGAAAGCAAAGGAGGATCCCATGAACATGGGTACTTTACCTTTTGTACAAAGGATGTAGATTAATGTACCAACACCGGATGAGATGAGAGTTAATCCTACCGGCAAACCAGTTAGCATCGGGACGAGAATGGTTGCACCGAACATAGCTAGTACGTGCTGTACACTCAGCGATAGCCATTGTAGTGGTTGTGGTTTTTCATGTGTATCTAAAATTAATTTTTCTTCCATTTCGAAGACCTCCAGTGTCGATAGTGAATTTACTACTTGTCGTCATAAGAAAAGCCTAACCAACTGTAGGCTAGGCAAAAAGGACACAGATCTAGTAAGTTTAAACTATACTATTTTTGACATGTGCTTCTTGGCCTCTCGGGACCTGAGTTAAAGCTTCTGCGAACTACTTTACTACTTATGGCGAAATTTGTCAAGCATTAAATGGAAACCATTTTATGACCATTGCATTTCATTTCTCAACTGTCATACCAATCCAATAGCACAAATTGACATTTTTTGGGAACAATAAAGATTGCAAAGGGTTATATCAGGCTATATGATATAAATACCAAATCCATGGAAAGGAGGCTTGCCTATGAAGGTTCGCAATCAAGAGATACTACGACAGTTAATCCTTAGTCAAAGCATGGATGAAAAAGAATTGGAGCAAAGATTGGGCATCTCTTCGAGGCAATTGAGTTATAGTATGGATCAAATCAACGAGCAACTGCAAGAGCAAAACATCCCTCTCATCAAAAAAAAGCAAGGGAAATATTATTGCTCCAAAGAAGCAACCTCTCTTTTGCAATCGCAAGCGGGTCTAAATGAATTTTCTTTGTCAGCAGAAGATCGCGTGCAAGTGATTCTCTTAATTATCCTTTCACGGATAGACGAAGTATCGTTGGATCACCTGATTGATTTGCTACAGGTCAGCAAAAACACGGTTGTGACAGACATTAAGAAATGTAACGACTATTTAGCTAACTATCGACTACAAATTCAATACACTCGCAAACACGGTTATGCGATTGATGGCGACGAATGGGATAAGCGGGTCGTGTTAAACAATGCCATCCATCACGTCTATCGTCATTACGGCGAAAAAGCGTTTGAACAGTTGTTGCCTCATTGTATGGATCATAAAGAAGCGGTTAAGAAGACATTGCTGAAAGTGGAGCAATACTTAGGAAAGAAGTACATCGATGAAGATTTCTATCCTTTGATTTATTTTATTACGATGTTGCTTGTTCGCATTAGACAAAACAAAAAAATGAGTCAGCTCGAGTTTTTAGATGTGAACGAGATTGCCAATACGAGAGAGTACCAAGCGCTTCTTCATTTATCCGATGATTTCATTGATATTTCACAAGAAGAAGTCATGTACATTTCACTGCAGTTATTAGGTTCTAATAGTTTAGACCGCTCTTTAAAAGAAGATGATCTGCCGTTACTTTCAAACTCTTTATGGGAATTTTTCACGGAGTTTGAAACGAATACGCGCCTGGTTCTGCCAGAGAAGCGGGAATTGCATCGGAAGTTTATCAATCATTTCAAACCGGCCTATTATCGGATTAAGTACAAGCTACCCATTGAGAATGTGTTGTACGAACAGGTCACAACGAAGTACAGTGTCCTGCATAGTTTTGTTAGGCAGTCCATTTCGCCACTGGAGAAATTCTTTCAAGTCGACATCCCCGATGCAGAAATCGCTTATATCACAATGTTTATTGGTGGGCATATACTAGGTAAGGAGGACAGTGGCCCAGCAGAAAAAGTTATTCGAGCCGTTATTCTTTGTCCAAATGGGGTGTCCGTTTCTAAGCTGATGGAAAAGAATTTACAAGCGGTGTTTCCAGAATTTTTGTTTTATCCACCGAATACAGTTAGAGAGTACGAAGGTTTTATGCTTCCTCACGACCTTGTATTTTCAACCATTCCGGTTGCATCATCAAGAAACGTTTACGTGGTGAGTGAGTTGCTAAGTAGTAACGAACAGTTAAAGCTAAGGCGTCGTGTCATAAAAGATGTATTCAGGGTGGATTTTGATACAGTGACGTCAGCAGACATTTTAGAAGTAGTGAAACGTCATGGAAACATTGGGAACGACATGAAGTTGACTGAAGCGCTCGATTCGCTTCTGCTTCCTAAATCGGGTGATCGTCATGAATCTGAAACGTTTGATAAGCATCAGGGATTGTTAAATTTGATGTCTGAAGATGTGATTCAAGTCATTGATAAAACGCCGGACTGGGAAGCCTTGTTGAAAAGGGCGAGTCATTTGTTAATTGGGAAAGGAAAGATCACAGAAGCTTATACGCCTCTGTTGATTGAGGCATATAAGGACATGCCTGAATACGTGCTTCTTAATCAAAACATTGTGTTGCCACATTTGGATCCGGAAATTGCTTCTCAAAGGTTAGGTGTGAGTCTACTGATTTTAAAAGAGGGGATCATGTATGGGGATAAGTTAACTCACATTATTGCTTTGATGACCATCCCAGATAAGGAAAGCCACATTGACGTTTTGTTTGAGATTAACCGCTTGGCTAGAAATGAGGAATTTGTTAAGCAGGTGAAGCAAGTAGATACGCCAAGTCAGGTCATGCAGCTTCTCAATCAGTTTAGGACATTATAAGGAGGTGGCGAGCGGTGTTAGAAGATCATTTAAAAGAAGAGCTAATCCTCTTAAATTTAGACGCCTCGAATCGCGACGAATTGTTTAAGCAAGTATCAGAAATGTATTTGGAAAAGGGGTTGGTTACAGAAAGTTATTACGACTGTTTATCACAACGTGAAGACAATTATCCAACAGGTTTACAAATGGAGGATTACAGTGTCGGAATTCCCCATGGGGAACCAGAGCATGTGAAAGAGTCCTTTGTTTCTATTGTAACATTAGCGGAGCCGATTACCATTTATAAAATGGAAAATCCAGCGGAAAGTGTTCCAGTTGATGTGTTCTTTTTCCTAGGGTTGGGAGATGGTGCCTTGCATTTAAATATTTTGCGTGAAACCATTGGTGTGATTCAGGAGAAGGCGTTAATCAAAAAATTGAAACAGGCAAGTTCAGCGAAGGACGCATTGGCTCTTGTTAAAGAAGTGCTGAGTCTAGCTTAGTTAAAAAGGAGAGGTTTATTATGTCAAAGAAGTTTCAAGTCATTGTGGCGTGTGGTGCAGGAATTGCCACGTCAACCATCGTTGTAGATCGCGTAGAGCGTCTACTTGCAGAAAACAACATCAACGCTGAGGTACGTCAGGTGAAGATCGCGGAGGCGAAACAGTTAGAAGATTCTTCTGATTTAATCGTTTCAACAACTATTTTACCAACGACTTATTCAATCCCAGCCATTGTAGCAACAGCTTACATCTCTGGTATTAACGAGGAAGCCGTTGATGCAAAGATTCTAGAAGCATTACAAGGATAATCTTATTTTAGGGATAAAAACTAAAAAAAAGATGAGAACTTAGTTCTCGTAATGGAGGTTATGTCAAATGGCATGGTTAGATGAAATAGTTCAGTTTATTTTAGGTCTTGGGCCGTCGGTAATGTTACCGATCATTATTTTCCCAGTTGCTTTATTGTTTGGGGTCAAGGTATCAAATGCAATTCGTTCAGCATTGACGATCGGGATCGCCTTCATTGGTATTAATTTAGTTATTGGTCTTCTTTCAGGAAACTTAGCACCAGCAGCGGAGCAAATGACAGAAAATCTTGGCATTGAACTAACCGCTTTAGACGTAGGTTGGCCAGGAGCAGCAGCAGGGGCTTGGGCGTTCCAATTTGCAGCCTTAATTATTCCGATTGCCATCGCAGTTAACTTACTGATGATTGCCTTGAAGCTAACCAAGACGTTAAACATCGATATTTGGAATTTCTGGCATTTCATTTCGATCGCGGCGGTTACGTACTTCGTAACAGATAGCTTACTATTAGCCATCGCAGCAGCCATCGTTCGTGAGGTAATCTGTTTGGTGGTTGCCGATAAAACGGCACCAATGGTGCAAGACTTCTATGGTTTAGAAGGGGTGTCCATCGCCACAGGGTCTACTGTTGGGGTAGGTCTTCTTGGTATGCCAATTGCCTGGGCGATTTCTAAAATTCCAGGAATTAAAGACATTAACATGGATGCAGAAACGATTCAAAAGCGTTTAGGAATCTTCGGTGAGCCGATGATGATGGGAATCATGATTGGTCTTGCCATCGGTTTTGCCGCCTATGGATTTGATGGAAAAGTTCTGCAAGTGGCCATGGCTCTTGGTGGGGTAATGTTTTTAATGCCTCGTATGGTTAAGATTTTAATGGAAGGTTTACTTCCGATTTCTGGTGCCGCACGTGAGTTTATGAAGAAGCGTTTCAAAGGCCGCGAGCTTTATATTGGTCTTGATGCCGCCGTTACCATTGGTCATCCGGCTAACATTTCAACGGGATTACTCTTAGTTCCAATTACGATCTTACTTGCGATTGTCCTTCCAGGAAACATCGTTCTTCCATTTGGTGATTTAGCAACGATTCCATTCTACATGGCTTTCATCGTAGGTTCACGTCGTGGTAACATTCTTCATTCGGTGCTTACTGGAACCATCGTTATTGCTTGTATGTTATTAATGTCAAGTAACATGGCACCTGTACATACACAGTTAATGGAGGGCGTATTCGAGCCAGCAACAGAGGCAGCCTATTATACTTCGCTTGATTTAGGTGGAAATCCAGTGGCTTGGGTTCTTTACAGAATCGCTGAATTATTTAGATAAGCAAAGGCGTTCTTTAAAAGGTACTGGATTTCACATCCAGTACCTTTTAATTTTTTGAAAGCGCAACAAAGTATTGAAAGAGGTGGAGAAGATGCGAGCAGCAGTATTACATGAGAATAACGTTATAAAAGTAGAAAACGTAGATGCACTTCCTTTAAAACCTGAAGAAGTGCGCATTGAGATGCGAGCAGCAGGGATTTATGGGTCGGACATTCATAAAATGCAAACCGTTTGGAAGTATAAGTTACCAGCGATTATTGGTCACGAGTTTGCAGGTGAGGTTCTAGAGATAGGGGCTGGGGTAGAGAACGTGGCAGTTGGCGATCGTGTGGTTGGGATTCCGTTTGTTCCATGTAAGTCATGCCATTATTGTCAGCAAGGAGATTATTCTTTATGTGACGATTACATCATGCAGGGGACTCATTTTTACGGTGCTTTTGCCGAAGAGGTTGTACTGTTGGCAGATCAAGTGCTTCCGATTGGAAACATGGACTTTGAAGATGCAGCCATGCTTGAGCCGCTAGCCGTTGCCATGCATGGTGTCATCGGGATTGATCCTGAGCTTGGCGATACGGTGGTCATTTTTGGTTGTGGAACCATTGGCTTGTTGACCATCCAATGCTTGTTTGCCGCCGGAGTAGGAAAGGTGATTGCGGTTGACATTAACGACGACAAATTACAAGAAGCTAAAGCGCTTGGTGCAACCTGGTCGATCAACCCATTAAAGGAAGATTTAGAAGAGAAAGTATTTGAATACACAGCAGGCCTTGGTGCGGACATTGCCTTTGAATGTGCAGGGTCGCCCATTACTCAGGAGCAGTGTTTGCTAGTGACTAAGAAAAAAGGGAAGGTCGCTTATCAAGGGATTGCTTACAAAGACGTTACGTTAAAAGAGAAAGCCTTTGAGAACATTTTCCGTCGTGAGTTGACCTTAAAAGGATTTTGGAATTCGTACACGGCACCGTTTCCAGGTCGTGAATGGTTTGCCGGAATTGAGTTGGTTAACCAAGGGCGTATTAAACTGAAAGATTTAGTTTCCCATCGTTATACCATTGAGGAAACAGCAGAGGCCTTTAAGATGGTAACCTTGGGAAAAGAAAGTTATAACAAGGTGTTAATCGTGCGGAAGAAGTAAGGATAGGAGGAGTAGACGATGAAAGCTTTGACAAAGGTATCGATAGGATACGACAACATGGAATTATTAGAAGTAGACGAGCCAGCTGTGTCTGGCGACAAGGTGAAGGTTCGTGTTCATTTCACAGGGGTTTGTGGCACAGACATTCACACCTTTAAAGGAGAGTACGCCAATGCGAAAGTGCCACTTGTACTCGGTCATGAGTTTTCGGGCGAAGTGGTCGAAGTTGGACCAAAGGTAACCAAGGTTGCGGTCGGTGACAAAGTCGTAAGTGAAACCACCTTTAACACCTGCGGTGAATGTATCTACTGTCAGGAAAAGGATTATAACCTTTGCGGTAACCGTCAAGGCATTGGGACGCAAGTGCCGGGAAGTTTGGCTGAGTACGTGCTATGTCGCGAGGAAAGTGTTCATAAGGTGGCGGATCACGTCTCCTACGAAGCAGCCTCTTTGATGGAGCCTTTGGCATGTTGCGTTCACGCCGCGTTGGAGCAAACAAGTATTGCGCCAGATGATGTGGTACTTATTGTTGGCCCAGGACCGATTGGCTTGTTGTTGGCCCAAGTTGTAAAAGCGCAAGGGGCGACGGTCATGATGTCGGGGATCACAAAAGATGTGCCTCGCTTGGAAGTGGCGAAAGGGTTAGGTGTTGATCATGTGGTAGATACGCAAAGTTCGGACTTAGAAAAAGTAGTTATGGATGTGACGAACGGATATGGTGCTGACAAAGTCTTCGACTGTTCAGGGGTCATCCATGCGGTGAATGTCGCTCTGCCTTTAACGAAAAAGAAGGGACATTTCGTACAGGTTGGCATCTTTGCTGAGCGGTTTAATGCACTGGATCAAGAAAGCATCGTTCAACGGGAGATCGTTTATATTGGTTGTCGATCACAAAAGCCAAGTTCATGGCGCACGGCACTTGAGCTATTGGAAGCGGGAAAAATCGATGCCGATAAATTGATTACAAAGGTGGTGTCGCTTGAGGATTGGCGAGAAGGTTTTGATGCCACCATGTCAGGAGAAGAGTTAAAGGTTTTGATTAAGACTTAATTAAGAAAACAATTAGAATCCCCATTTTAGCTGAATAATCGCGGATCTAGGGATTTTTATCCCCAGATCCACGTGAAACAAGGTACTTCTGGGGATAAAAGTCCCTAGATTGTCATTTATTTAGATAGTTCTGGGGATAATTTTTTTCGTAATGGATGTAGTGTTTACGTAGCAAGGAGTGTTGACATGGCAAAGTTGAAATGTGTCATTTTTGATATGGATGGGACGTTGGTGGACAGTGAATCGGTCCACGACGAATGTTTCCAACGTGTATTCAAGAAGTATGGTGCGGAGGTTTCTCATGAAGAGTTGGTATTGTGGAACGGGATTGGTGTGCCAGGATTATTGGAGAAGTTGGAAGAGGTGACGGGATCCCGTGATGAGGCTCAGAAGTGGTTGGATGAAAGTTTAGTTGATTTGGAGCGGCAACTACTAACGGTCGGCTTCCCAACCTTTGAAGGCGCAAAAAAATTGCTTGCATTTTGCAAGCAACAAGGGTTGATTGTTGGGTTGGCTACGTCTTCTTTAAAGGAATGGGGTAAAGTTGTAGTCAGTAAGACAGGGATTGATTCGTATTTTGATTTTATGTTTTTTGGGGACGACGTAAAGAACATGAAGCCTGCACCCGATGTCTACTTATTGGCTGCGAGACAAGCCGATGCTACCCCTGAAGAATGCCTCGTGTTTGAAGATTCACAGGTGGGGGTTGAGGCGGCTGCGCGCGCCGGCCTACCGGTTGTTCAGATTTTACGAGGGCAACCGAAATCAGAATTAGCAACGGATTACATTGAATCGTTTGAAGAGGCAAAGATTTTGATAGAAAAAAAGCTACAACCAGAAAAATCGTAGCCATAGATTGTTGACGAATAAGCTAGCCCCCTTGATAATGGAGATAAATCATTAGCAAAGGATCAAAAAACGCAATAGGTTGAGCAAATCGCTCTCTTTTAGCATCTAGATCTGAAAACATCAACAAACTGGTTGAAATCGTAAAATGTTGATGTTTTAACTGCCCGAATAAGTCAAAACGCGCCCAAACTATCAGGTTTTTCCTAAAATCGTGACTTACCTGATAGTTTCGGTCGCCGATTCCCCGATTTTTACCTCAAAAACATCAACAAACTGGTTGAAATCGTAAAATGTTGATGTTTTAACTACTCGGATAGCTCGAAAAACGTGCTCAAACTATCAGGTTTTTCTCAAAATTGCGGGTTACCTGATAGTTTCAGTTGCCGATTCCCCAATTTTCATCTCAAAAACATCAACATTTCGTCAAAAACGCGATTTGTTGATGTTTCTCGAATACGTTGTTACAAAAAACGGAGGATTGGCTTTTTTGGGTCCGTCAACGGTTTGAAGCTACGACAATAATCGTAGCTATTTTTCGTTAACAAAGCGCTCAATCTCTTCTATCAAAGCCTCAAACATTTCTGATTCAGGGACTTTTTTGACGATTTCACCGCTTCTAAATAAGATTCCTTCTTCTCTACCACCAGCAATGCCAACGTCAGCCGCACGGGCTTCACCAGGACCGTTAACGGCACATCCCATCACAGCGACGGTGATGTCTTGATGGATCCCTTCTAAGTACACTTCAACTTTTTTTGCTAGAGGGATCATGTCGTAATCGAGACGACCACACGTCGGGCAGGAAACCAAGGTAGGCATGTTTTTAATTAAACCAAAATTTTTCAGAATTTCACGGGCGACTTTAATTTCTTTAACGGGATCATCACTTAAAGAAACGCGAATGGTACTCCCAATTCCCTGATTGAGTAAGATTCCGAGTCCAATGGAGGATTTGATGGTACCGGAAAACTCGGTTCCCGCTTCGGTGATCCCTAAATGAAGGGGGTAAGGAATCGTTCGCGCAGCCAGCTC
>Ga0123352_10000600_pt1 | contig 43832 bp, 42 predicted proteins | sample TergutLab28metaG_FD_89700 | JGI IMG/M metagenome (GOLD analysis project Ga0123352, IMG submission 89700) | Labiotermes labralis P1 segment gut microbial communities from Petit-Saut dam, French Guiana - Lab288 P1 | ecosystem: Host-associated > Arthropoda: Insects > Digestive system > Gut ... | reverse complement strand
CCATCTCTGCTTCAAGCATTTTTTCTAAAGTTCCGGCAAAGAGAGTTTTGAGTTTTGATGTTATGTCTGCCGGGGTTTCACAGTCTTTACTTAATACAGCAACCAATTCCATTTCTCTTTCATTTAACCGTGTCATTGACAATCTCTCCTTAGATTTTAATATGGAGATTATTCCCATTTACACGGTTGTTGATACGCTCTCGTTGACCTCTCCACGTCCAACTTTTGGGGTGCAGTTCACTTGCTTTGACAGCTTTTATTTGTATTTTTCAATTCATGGGTAGGACTTTTCCACTCCCCTACACCCTATATTAAAAATAATCCAGCGCGTTATGCGCATCCCATTTTCATCAACATAGCAAATTATCTAAAATTTCATATGTACATATCTTCCAAGTCTTGTTGAGTTTTTTTAACAGTACAATTCTTGACGATACGCCCTAGCTCTACATCTACACTTCGAACAATTCTTTAATAGCTAATGCCACGCCATCCTCCCAGACGGGCTCTGTTATATGGTCTGCAACTTCTTTTGCTGAATCTTGCCCATTACCTAAGACAACAGCAAAGCCCGCTATTTTCAGCAAATCCACGTCATTGCCGCCATCGCCAAAGGCTATGACGTTTGAAATGTCCAACCCTAAGTGCTCACAAAGCGTTAATACTCCACTGCCCTTATGCACTCCACAAGGTGTAATCCCAACATCTTTGCCTCCGGTAGATGAAATCTCGATATTACCTAACTCATTTATTTTATCCATCGCGATCTTTCTTCCCTCAACAGTATCAAACCTGCCGCCCATCTTAAATATCGGCTCATATGTTCCTGATACACGGGCAAGTAGATTGTCATAAATTGTGTGGGGCTCCTTCGCCTCTCCCCCGTTTTTTAGTACTTCCAGCTTAATCTCTTCACGCAAAAGCTCAAGATGCCTTGAGGTTAGACAGCTTTCATTTGCAAAGTCAATAAAATACGCATCTGTAAGGCTATCTAAGTACCTTAGCGTATTTTCTGCCACTTCGCGTTCAAAGGGGCTGGCTGCAATTTGACTACTACTTTCAAAATCCCAAACTACTGTCCCATTCCCTAAAACCCCATGCTTAAAAACCCCTAAATCCATAACGCTCTTGGGTATATAATAATGCATCCGACCTGTTGCCAGCACTGTAATAACACCCGTTTCATGTAGCTTTGTGATGGCGTCCTTTACGGCATCGCTTATGCGCCCATCGTGAAATATCGTACCGTCTACATCAAAGGCTGCTACTTTTATTTTGCTTTTGTTAAACGTTTTATTCATCTTATGAGTCCTTTCGTATGAAATTGATCTGAAAAGTGCTTATAGTACGTGTTTTTCTACCCAGTTTGTCTCTCGGTCATTATCGTTTGAACCACAGATACGATCGCAACAACCTTAACCTCATCAATAGCGTTTACAACCGTAACCAACAAACTCCAAAGCCCCAACAAAAATATCGGGCCAAATTGGCCTAGAATCCTTGGGGCGGCTTGAGATGATCATGCAGTTACAAAGGCAATTTTAATGCCTTTTGCCTGACATACTTTTGTTTAGCAGTAGAACGCTCAGATATGTATGCCCCGGTTCTGTGAAGTATCTTGCCTAAATCTGTGACAATCATTCGTATTATACTAATATAAGCATCCCTTTAATGGTGCAACCTTTCTTGAACGCATGAAATCACTCTAGGGGTACACTTTATTATATATTAATCCCAAAAATTTACCAATACGTTTATCATGAAATATGTTGATATTTAACTCTCTCGCCACCTAAACTCATCAGCCCAATCTGCATAAGCTCTAAGTACCTCCGCATCTACCGTTTCTACTTCTCCCCCCATATTTCTATGAAGCCTTCCGTGAAGCTGAGCCGCTCCGGTTTTTGTAACTATCTCACATGCATTTGACGGCCTTATACTACCGCCCGGCAATATTTCCAGCTTCATTCCTTTTGTCACAGTAAAATCAATGTATTTCTTCAGCGACTCAGCGCCTAGCATTGCTGTTTCTGCTCGGCCTTTAGTCAGAAGCCTTGCAAATCCAAGCGATTCAAGCCTTGAAAGCATTTCAAATGCCTCAGTCGTTGCCTCATCATAAGCCATATGAAATACCGCCTCCCTGCCGCCGCATTTATCCATCCTGTCAAATATGATTTTGCAACGTTCATCATCAAGTTCGCCGCTTCTGGTCAATATTCCAAATGCTATTCCATGGGCTCCGCTCTCTAAGAGCAAATCAAGGTCTATTAACATAGTCTCGAATTCTTCATCGCTATACCAAAATCCCCCTCCCCTTGGCCTAAGCATAGCTATAATCTCTAAGGAAGTTTTTTCTAAGGCAAGGCGAAGCGTCCCTATACTCGGGGTTAACCCACCTAGTTCAAGTGCCGAATTTAGCTCAACACGATGAGCCCCTCCATCCGCCGAAGCTACTACATCATCAAGCCCACCACAGCAAATTTCTATCTTTATTCCCTGTTTTTTCCAACTACTATTGTTCATAATATACGACACCTCCTCAAATATTCTTCTACTATCATACAATTTTCCAGTAATTTTTACAATCTATGTGTATCCTCTTGCATAACATCATCATTTCATGATAATATTAGGTGTAAATATTCCAGCTGATTTTTGGCTGTAGAATGAAATATAATAATAGATTAAATGAGGTGGTTTGCCATGCTAAAAGAATGGAGCGGTTTTAAAAGCGGAACTTGGGAACAAGAAGTCGACGTTAGAGATTTCATCCAAAAAAATTACACACCTTATGAAGGCTGTGAATCTTTCTTAGAAGGTCCTACGGAAAATACAAATAAGCTCTGGGAAAAAACCATGGAGCTTTGCAAAGAAGAAACTGCAAAAGGCGTACTTGACGCAGAAACTAAAATTCCTGCATCCATTACAGCCTATGGCCCGGGTTATCTTAATAAAGATACTGAGCAAATCGTTGGATTTCAAACAGATAAGCCTCTTAAAAGAGCAATCATGCCATTTGGCGGCCTTGCCGTTGTAAAGAATGCGCTCAAGTCGTATGGATATGAGCTCGATTCGGAAACGGAAAAAATCTTTAAAGACTATCGTAAAACTCATAATGATGGCGTTTTTGATGTATATACAGATGAAATGCTGCGTGCAAGACGCAGCGGCGTAATAACCGGCCTTCCTGATGCTTATGGACGCGGACGTATAATCGGCGATTACAGGCGTTTAGCTCTTTATGGAGCTGACAGACTTATCGAGCACAAGCTTGAAGAGAAAAAAGAGCTTGAAACTCATGATATGAACGAGCATACAATCCGCCTCCGAGAAAACTTAAGCGATCAAATAAGGGCTTTAAAAGAGCTTGTACAAATGGCTGCAGGCTATGGTTATGATGTTTCTGTTCCGGCAAAAGATACGAAAGAAGCAGTTCAATGGACGTATTTCGCTTTCCTTGCGGCAGTTAAGCAGCAAGACGGCGCAGCTATGAGCCTTGGGCGTGTATCGACTTTCTTCGACATATACATCGAAAGGGATCTCGCAAGCGGTACTATAACAGAAGCAGAAATACAAGAAATTGTCGACCATTTCGTAATGAAGCTCAGAATGGTTAGATTCCTAAGAACTCCAGAGTACAACAGCCTCTTCTCAGGCGACCCGACTTGGGTTACTGAGTGTATTGGCGGCATGGGTGAAGATGGACGTACACTTGTTACAAAGTCTTCTTTCCGTTTCCTTCATACTCTTTACAATTTAGGTCCGGCTCCAGAGCCTAACCTTACTGTTTTGTGGAGCGTTAACCTTCCGCAAAAATTCAAAGATTACTGTGCTAAAACTTCTATCGATACAAGTTCAGTTCAGTATGAAAATGATGACCTTATGCGCTCTCACTGGGGCGATGACTACGCTATCGCTTGCTGCGTATCTGCTATGCGCCTCGGAAAGCAGCTTCAATTTTTCGGAGCAAGAGCAAACTTGGCAAAAGCACTCCTATATGCTATAAATGGCGGTAAGGATGAGCTTAGCGGTGACCAAGTTGGTCCTGAGTTTGCACCTATTACTGACGAGTATTTGGATTACGATACAGTAAAGAGACGTTACGATCAGGTTGCAGAGTGGCTTGCAGAGCTTTATATCAAGACGCTTAGCGTTATCCATTACATGCACGATAAATATAATTACGAGAGCCTTCAGCTTGCATTCCATGACAGAGACATTCTTCGTACACAAGCAACCGGCGTTGCCGGCCTATCTGTTGTTGTTGACTCACTTCAGGCGATTAAACATGCTAAAGTTAAGGTTATCAGAAATGAAGCAGGCCTTGCTATTGATTATGAGATCGAGGGTGACTATCCTGCATTCGGTAATAACGATGCTGAGACAAATAAATTGGCCTCAACCCTTGTAGAAGACTTTATGAACATGCTTAGAAAGCATCCAACTTACAGAGAGTCTATGACCACGACATCTATACTCACGATTACTTCAAACGTAGTATATGGTCAAAAGACAGGTTCAACTCCTGACGGTAGAAAAGATGGCGAGCCGTTCGCACCGGGCGCAAACCCTATGCACGGTAGAGATAAAAAAGGCGCGATCGCTTCTCTAGCCTCAGTTTCACAATTGCCATACTGTCACGCACTTGACGGTATCTCTTATACTTTCTCTATCGTGCCAGCGGCTCTTGGCAAGACTCCTGAGGACCGCGTGAGTAACCTTGTTGGTATAATGGATGGCTACTTTGGCGACAACGGTCACCATATAAATGTAAACGTCTTCGACCGTGAGACTCTTCTCGATGCAATGGATAAGCCTGAGCACTATCCACAGCTTACAATCCGTGTATCAGGATATGCTGTAAACTTTATTAAATTGACGAGAGAACAACAGCTTGATGTTATTCATCGTACATTCCATGAACGGATCTAGATAATATGAGCAATATTTATGATGTTGTGGGTAAAATTCACTCAATAGAAACATGCGGCACTGTGGACGGCCCCGGTATCAGGTACGTAATATTCACACAAGGGTGTGCGCTTAGGTGTATGTATTGCCATAACCCGGACACTTGGAATATAAATAAAAGCTCGCTGACACTTTCTGTCGGCGAGCTTCTGCCTGATATACAAAAGTATAAGTCGTACTTTAAAGCTTCCGGCGGCGGCGTCACATTAACAGGCGGTGATCCTCTTTTACAGCGAGAGTTTGCGCTTGCCTTGTTCAAGGCTTGTAAGCAAGAAGGCTTGCATACAACCTTAGATACCGCAGGCTATTGTGATATTGACGATTTAACCAAAGAGGTTTTATCCTACACGGATTTAGTTCTTTTGGATATAAAAAGTATTAATCCTGACACCTTCAAGGAAGTAGCCGGTGTCCCTATTGATAAAACGCTTGCTTTTTCTCAGTATTTGAGTGAAGCTGGCATCCCGGCTTGGGTGGTATTTGTATTAGTGCCAAACGTTACGGATAATGAAGAGGACTTACATGCGTTTGCGTCTTATTTAACAACACTTAAAAATGTCGAAAAGGTTAGCATACTCCCATTCCACCAAATGGGTGCATATAAGTGGCGTCAGCTTAAGCTAGAATATAAGCTTAATAATGCTCCTACGCCTGCACCTGAAGAAGTTGATCGAGTTAAAGATATATTTAGGAGTTACGGGCTTAGTGTGAGGTAAGGCTAACTGTGAATAACACTATGCAGTTTAAGAATAATTTATTAAAAAGCTCTTTTATCAAAAAATGATAAAAGAGCTTTTTATATTGAGGCAGTTTAAATTAGATTGTCTCTAGCCTACCAAAACTCTTTAGAAAACGCATTTTCCATATGCCATGAAAACTTTTCCACCAGTTCTCACTAATGGCAAACTCTTTAGAATATTTTTCAGTGTTTTCAAACCAAGTCCATGTGATTCCCCATACGGCTTGCTTAGGGCGTGTTTTAATCAAATAGTCTAATTCTTGCCCTACAGCGTCTTGATAATCACTGTAGTATACGCAGTCAGGAGTTTCAATATAGTAGTGAGGATACCCGCCGTATTCAAGCCATTTTGAGCTATCAGTAACGATGGAATGTGCTACCATTTTTCTAGCGGCTTCTGGCAAAAACTTTGCATCTAATTTATCCAACAGATCAAGCTTCTCTAACGTGTTTACTAGTTTACAAATTCCTTGGACGTTACCGCCTTGATCATCATATTCTACAGACTTTCTCGGAATTTCAATGAGCTTTTCAACTAGAGTGAGAGCCTTTTTATATAATACTGAATCCTTTTCAGCTACATTCAAGATAAAGCTGGCAATATCGGCCGATAAACCAAATTCCGTAGTAGCATCATCAGGCACAAAATTCCACCACGGCGCACGCGGATACTCGTCGTTTGTAGGAATAGTAAATTGCCACCCATTTTCCGAAAAATATGCACCGCTGTCTAAAAAACGAAGAATACCGCTGATAATCGGATGCTTCACATCTGTAAATTCTATTGTTCTTAATATGATAATAGCAAATGCAGTTGTATAAGGCGTCGAATTTGGATTCCAACTGTCAGGCTCAAGTGCATTGCCAAATCCGCCATCTTCATTTTGATAGAATGCTAGTGCGTCCAAAACAGCTTCTTTACTACCATTCTCAAATTCATACTGCCAAAGTGTCAATTCTAGCGGCCTTGCATTACGGTATATCCATTGACGTACCTCGTTAAATTCTTTTGCACTAAGTTTAAGCATAAATTTATCTCCTTATCTCATGGCTTTTAGTTTGTTGCTATCGCCTCTAATTTTATTCTATCACACTAAACACGACAACGCCTTGTCTTGTTCGATATGCAAATTTTCTAATCCAACAACAATTTTAGGCTATCCATGAAGATAATATCTATTCATATGTTGTACATAGTCTCATAACTCGGATATTTTGCATTTCTCGGTAACATTCAATTACTTCGCAATTTCATAATCAGCCCAATAACTTCACTTAGAGAATGTAGCTTGCAGTACAAGAGCGGTAGGATTTCATCATTTGGCTGAATTAAATCTGGTATCATTATTGGAATCATTTTCGCAGCATGAGCCGCCTTTACCCCGTTATATGAATCCTCCAGGACAATGCAGTTTTCAGGAGCAGTATTTAGCAATTTAGCTGTGTACAAAAAAATATCAGGATTAGGCTTACCGTTCTCAACCATATCTCCTGTGACAATTTCATCAAAACGGCTGCGTATTCCCGCTTTCTCAATATAATACATCGCATCGCAGTATTGCGAAGAGGTAGCGATCGCTTTTTTCATTCCCATTTCATCTAAGAAGTCAAGTAGTTCAATCAAACCTCTTTTTATTGGAGTGCCTTGTTCATCAATATTCTTTTTCAAATACTCCCCGAAAAGTTCCCTAGCATAATTATAGTCAAACTCACCTAATTCTTGAAAAAGCATTTTTTTGTTAGACTCCCAATTAAGTCCCAGCAATTTTAGCGCCAATTCTTTTGTTACATTTATGTTCATCTTCGTGCTGATATGTAGCCAAGCATTTATGCCTAGCGTTTCAGTATCAAACATCAAGCCGTCCATATCAAAAATTACTGCTCGCGGAATAATTATTTCAGCTCCCCTCGAGTAAAGAATGTATTTTTAACATCCATCACATAAATCAATCTAATATGAATCGAGACTGCTTACTAAATCCCATCAATCCCAACCTCAACAATCGTCATCTCTACCTTTTCACCCTCAATATTTATCACACCGTAACTCGGATATTCTACACCCCTCGGTTGAGATATACTCCCTGGATTCATCAAATGAATACCACGCTCAAAAACAATATGCGGAGTATGGCTGTGCCCATATAAGCATATATCGGCTCCCAGTTCCTGAGCAGCGTCCATTATTTTACCATAACCCGATTTCACTCTATAACGATGTCCGTGGCTCATGAGAATCTTTTTATTCCCTACATCTAATATCCGTTCATTCGGTGCGTCCCTATTAAAATCACAATTTCCACTCACATGCAGAAAGTTTTTTTCCGGATAAATGTACCCCAAGTCTTCAAAATCCTCAACGCAGTCCCCTAAAAATAAGACCAGCTGGATTTCGTCATATAAACTTTTAATAATATCATACATTGGCTTGCTGTTCCCGTGGGAATCACTAAAAACAAGTATTTTCACAAAACACCTCGTACTATAGCAATCCCAGTTCAAAATCATCCCTTGCTGCGTATTGTAATGCCCGAAATCCGGCAATACAATACTTGTCAGGGTTGTTTTTCACACGGAATTACTGTATCATTTAATCTCATTGTACATAATTATAATCATTTTCGTAAGCTTATACAATATGCTTTCATTACTTCCTTATATATGTTGACAAAGGATTGAAATGTATGTCAAAATATATATTGAAGTACAAACTTATAATCCTCGGGAGGAATTTTACATATGAGTATTTGTATTATTGACGGAATGTCTCTTACGCTTGAAGATGTAGTTAATGTAGCCAGGAACAATTACTGCGTTAAATTAGCAGACCATGCTGTAGAAAATATTAAAAAATCAAGAGACTATGTTGAAAATTTAGTTAATGAAGGTCGAATTGTATACGGCATAACCACGGGATTTGGGAAATTTAGCGATGTAAGCGTTTCTAAAGAAGAAGCTAAGGAACTTCAGCGCAATTTGATTATTAGCCATGCTTGTGGAATAGGTGACCATTTTGCGCTCGATATTGTGCGTGCAATGATGCTCCTAAGAGCAAACGCCTTAACCAAAGGATTCTCAGGCATTAGGCTAGAGACACTTGAAACTCTTATCGAAATGATAAATAAAGACGTAATCCCCGCTGTGCCCGAAAAAGGATCTTTAGGAGCAAGCGGCGACTTAGCCCCGCTTTCACACATATCCTTAACCCTCTTAGGCGAAGGAGATGCTTATTATAACGGTGTACTTATGGACAGCCGAGAAGCTATGAATAAGGCTGGCATAGTGCCTATTGAACTTACTTCAAAAGAAGGGCTTGCGCTCATAAATGGCACCCAAGCAATGACAGCGGTTGGTGCACTAGTTACTTGGGATGCGATAAATCTTTTAAAGCTGTCCGATATTTCAGCCGCCCTTACTATGGAGGCTCTAAATGGCATCACCGACGCTTTCCGTCCCGAGCTTCACAATGTGCGTCCGCATACTGGCCAAGTTTGCAGTGCGAAAAATATGCTTGAACTGCTTGACGGCAGCGAAAGAACAAGCTCTCAAGGCGAGATCAGAGTTCAAGATGCATATAGCCTGCGTTGTATACCTCAGGTTCATGGCGCAAGTAAAGACGCCATAAATTACGTAAGAAACAAAATTGAGATTGAGATAAATTCAGTTACTGATAATCCTGTCATATTTGCCGATTTGGACAGAGCTATTTCCGGAGGTAATTTCCACGGACAGCCGATGGCCCTAGCCTTTGACTTTTTGGGCATAGCCATTTCTGAAATCGCAAATATTTCCGAGCGTCGAATTGAGAGGCTTATAAACCCACAGCTCAGCGGGGGGCTCCCAGCATTTCTGGCTGAAAACGGCGGCCTTCATTCAGGCTTTATGATTGCCCAATATGCAGCGGCGGCATTAGTTTCAGAGAATAAAGTTCTCGCCCACCCTGCAAGTGTGGACTCTATCCCCTCCTCTGCCAATCAAGAAGACCATGTGAGCATGGGCACCATAGCAGCAAGGAAAGCTAGAGATATTCATTTTAACGCAAGTCGTGTGTTAGTTATCGAGTTAATCAGTGCTTGCCAAGCGATAGATATGGACAAAAATTACGAAGGTAAAAAGCTCGGCAAAGGAACCGAAGCGGCCTATAACACCATAAGAGCCGCACTGCCATATATCGCAAAAGATGAGATTATGTATAGACTGTTTAAAAAGGCCGAAGATATTGTTGATAGTAATGATATTGTAAAGGCAGTGGAGAAGGTAGTCACGCTTCATTATAGTTAATTCTACTAAGCACATGGGAACAAATCGGCTTCAGAATACGTCCAATAGTTAAGGCAATTCAAAAAAAGGGGATGTTTTTATGAAAAAGAGGATTCTATCCATAGTGCTAATGACCTTACTCACATTTTCGTTCACTGCTTGCAGCGCTGCGATGGACGATAGTTCTGAGCCTGCAGCAACTGCTCCTGCTCCTGCTGCGGCGGAGGCGGCAGAAGATATCTTTTTTAGCGCAGATGAACTAAGTCGCGGCACAACAGCAGCTGATAGTAACTATTTCCTATTTCCGACTTTGACTCCTTCCAGAGCAGGTGACAGAAGATTGGTCTATAATGTTACAATGCGTTTGCAAACTACTGACTTTTTGCCGGGAATGCGCACACTTCTCGATACAGTAGGTGAAATGGAAGGGTACTTAATAAGTGCGTATGTGCGTGGCTATGACTTGCGCAACCCAACAGTGAATCGAAGTGCAGACTTTCGATTCCGTGTACCGACAGAACGGCTCGCAGAGTTTATTGTAGTAGTTGAGAATAACTATAACATATGGTCGTTACAACAAGAGATGCAGGAAGTTACCGAACGGTATCAGCGTACAGCTTGGGGATTGAATGATCTACGCGAAGAAGAACAGTATCTGCTTGAGTTATTAGAGGAAGCCGAAGGATATGAACGCACTGCGGCACTAGACAATTTAGCCCAAGTGCGCAGTTCAATTAGAGAACTAGAGGCGGCGCAAGCATCAATTATGGACTCAGTAATTTATTCAACAATAGATGTCCAGCTATTTGAAGCAGCGCCAAACTATGTAAGTTCCCAATTTGGATTTTCCCCTGCATTTTTATTTACTGCTGCTCTTCTTGCCCTTGCAACGATCATAGTGATTATTATTCTCGTAATCCAAAGGCAGAAGAACACATCAACGAATACTAAATAAGTTTTTAAGGTGACTTCCATGATTGATGATATCTATTACCAGCGTGGATTTTCTGATCCTGTACTTAAAGACGATTATGTCCTAGATCTTGTGCGTCCTTTTATGCCGAGTGCCGGTAAAGTTACAGGCATTGACGAAACAGGCGGTGAGGCACGTACTTATGCAGTTGACAATGACATTATCCTTAAAGTGCAGCGGCCTCAGCAATTACGTTTAAGCACAAGCCTTGAAAAAGAAAATTTTTTTCTTAAGCAATTGGAAAAATATGATAGCAGCATTAGTGTGCCAAGAGTTTTAGGCTATGGCAAAGAGGGAACATTAGAATATACAGTAATGACCAGAATGCCGGGAAAAGCTGTACTCTATTCCACCTTGACCGACAAACAGTGCGAAAGTATGTATTTTGAATTAGGCAGGACACTCCGTAAAATTCATAGTGTTAATATAACAGCATTTTTGGAAAGCGGACTGTTTCCCGACATAGACACACCAAGCGATATGAGAGCGCGACTGCATTTCTGCTTTAACAGAGTTTTAGGTTGGCGCTTAAATAGCAATCGTATTGTACAAGCTGACATAGAAATAGCCAATGAGCAAGCTCTTCCCATTCTTGAAAGGGTACCGAATGCTGAGATTATAACCCCGGTACATGCAAACCCAGGACTAGAGCATGTTTTTGTTAATGATGCCGGCACTTTCTCTGGGATAATTGATTTTGGCGACTCTTATATAAGCCATCCAATATGCGATTTTAGAAGCATTCCTGTACGGGATCGGAGTATGCTGTTAGCTGGCTATAGCAGTGAAAGTGAAATAAGCGATAATTTCAAACAAATATTGAATGCCGCTTATGCTCTCGACAGCATAATTGAAGTACTTTGTAACAAGCAACGCTAATATACAAGTAGAGGCATACGACAATACTATTGTCAAACCACTTGAAAAGAGTCACAAGACTGGTCGACACAATCGGCCTGCTCGCCCTAGTATCATGGGAAGTTCCGATAGTGAGCGGAAGATACCGGCAGTGCGTCAGCAGGCTTATGTAAAAGCCTTGATGATTACCGTCAAAGGGCATGTCTTACCAGGACGTATGCCTCTTCGTCGCTTCCGTAGCTCGAGCTTTTTTGGACGGTTTTTAAGCGGCTTGACTATATAATGCCATCTCATCATAGGAGATTTATTTCATGAGTTTTAATTTATCAGCAGAATTTACACCTATGGGCGACCAACCCGAGGCCATAGAAAAATTATATGCGGGCTTTAAAGCTGGTAATAAATTTGAGACACTGCTTGGCGTCACCGGCTCCGGCAAGACTTTCACTATGGCCAATTTGATACAAAAACTAAATGTTCCGACTTTAGTAATTGCTCATAACAAGACCTTGGCAGGTCAGTTATATAATGAGTTCAAGGAGTTTTTTCCAAGCAATGCAGTTGAGTATTTTGTAAGCTATTACGACTATTATCAACCGGAGGCCTATGTTCCGTCTTCAGATACTTTTATAGAAAAAGATTCCTCCGTCAACGAAGAAATCGACAAGTTGCGACATTCCGCTACAGCATCGCTCTTCGAGCGGCGTGATGTTGTGATCATTGCCAGTGTATCCTGTATTTACGGGCTTGGAGACCCCATCGACTATAATGAAATGGTGGTGTCTCTACGCCCCGGCCAGATAAAAGAGCGTGATGATGTGCTTCGCAAGCTGGTTGAAATTCAGTATAATCGAAATGATATGAACTTTATCCGCGGCACATTTAGAGTACGTGGTGATGTTGTGGAGATTTTTCCCTCCAACTCTACGGAAAATGCTTATAGGATAGAGTTTTTCGGAGACGAAATCGAACGCATATCCGAAATTAACGCGCTTACGGGCGAGATCATGGGGATACGCACTCATATGGTAATTTATCCTGCTTCTCACTATGTCACCAACCGTGAGAAAATGGAGCGTGCCATAAAAAGTATCCAAGCCGAACTTGATTTGCGTATCCAAGAGCTCAAGTCTAAAGATATGCTTTTGGAAGCTCAGAGACTTATGCAGAGGACTAATTACGATATTGAGCTTTTGACTGAAATGGGCTTTTGCTCAGGCATAGAGAATTATTCAAGGCATTTGGCAGGACGAGAGCCGGGCAGCACACCTCATACTCTCCTAGACTATTTTCCTGAAGACTTTTTGATTATCGTGGACGAATCGCATATGACGATTCCTCAGGTTAGGGGAATGTTTGAGGGCGATAAGTCTCGTAAAACAACTCTTGTTGATTATGGGTTCAGGCTACCGTCGGCACTTGATAACAGACCGCTTCGCTTTGACGAGTTTGAAAGTAAAATTAATAAAATGCTTTTTGTATCAGCCACTCCTTCCACCTATGAAAAAGCCAATGCAAACCTTGTTGCTGAGCAGATTATACGCCCTACGGGTCTAATTGATCCGGAAGTTACCGTGCTTCCTGTTAAAGGGCAGATTGACAATTTGCTTTCTCAAATTAACAAAACGTTAGAAGAAAGCGACAAAGTACTCGTCACAACCCTTACAAAGAAAATGGCGGAAGATTTGACTGTATATCTGCGGGAAAGTGGGGTTAAAGTACGCTATCTGCACTCTGATATACACACCCTCGAGCGACTCGAAATAATCAGAGATTTGCGCATGGATGTGTTTGACGTACTTATAGGCATCAATCTTTTGCGTGAGGGGCTAGACATCCCAGAGGTTGCTTTGGTAGCCATATTAGATGCCGACAAAGAAGGTTTCCTGCGCGGTGAGACATCTCTAATCCAAACAATAGGCCGAGCGGCCAGAAATGTGCGCGGGCGAGTAATAATGTATGCCGATAAAATGACAGACTCCATGCAAAGGGCCATATCGGAAACAAACAGAAGGCGAACTATTCAGCAAGAATATAACGCTCTGCACAATATAACTCCGCAAAGTATTGTGAAGAAAGTTCATGATATAATCTATGCAACAGAAGCCCCTGGTGAAAAAGCTTCGGCTAAGCTTGACAAGGACCCTGAATCCATGAGTAAAGACGAGATAAAAGATGCTATTATGAAGCTCGATAAGCAGATGAAGCAAGCGGCTCTGGATTTGCAGTTTGAGCAAGCGGCGCGTATTAGGGATGAGATTTTGGAGCTTAAGAAGTATATGCAGTAGAGGTTATAAGTAATAAGATATTTATAATATGTAGGGGTTGCCTCTGGGTCTTTCAAGTGAATAATTATGTTTAATTCAGATCACTGTCACCCGGGGCTTGACCTATATCTCTGTATTTATGAGATTACGCTTCAAGCCAAGAATGACAAGATTCATAATTGTTCAACGTAAAGACTTAGTGAAACAGACCACAATTATTATCTTCCAAGAACATTTTGAAGAATCCACTCAGCCAAGCCGTCCTCGTCATTGCTTCCGCATACATAATTACTGACGGACTTTACCTTATCAAGCGCATTTTCCATAGCAACTCCAACACCTACATAAGAAAGCAAGTCTATATCGTTCAAATCATCTCCAAATGCAACTATTTCTGATTTCTCAATGCTCCAAAGCTGTACAAGCTCAGAAACGGCTTTACTTTTTGTAGCATCTTTGTGCATGATCATTGATAAACCATCTATAGCCATCACCATATATAAATCATCTGGAAGCAGCTTCTCTATAAACGTTATATCTTCAGGTGTGAGATTGTACGTGTATATTTTTTCTGCATCTTTATTATGCTTTGAAAAATCAACCATTTCATAATTAGTTACAACATCTGCCCATTCTTCAGGAATCATATAATTTGTATAATGCATTCCACTCATTTCCGATGTTATGTTTAGCCCTCGCCGATCGCAAGCCATCAAAATTGGTTTTGCAACCTCCATTGGTATCAACCTCTCATAAATAACTCTGTCATCAACCTTTGCAACGGCTCCATTCATTGTTATTTTGCCATCGAATAACTCAGATGGGGCAACCTTCTCCGCAGAGCCACCACGACCTGTAGCGTATGCAACTTTTATTCCCGCTTCCCTACACCTACGCAAAACATTCTTAGTTCGCTCTGATATAGTCTTGTCTGTTCTAAGTAGAGTTCCGTCTAAGTCCAAAATAATTATTTTTACGGAATGCATCATAAGCTCTCCACCTTTCTCTGGGTAAACTCATACGCTTAAAAAGCATAATAGACTTCACCATCAGCATAGTTTTTATTTTTTGTAAGGCCACCATGTACCCTATGGAAACCACGACGTACTACTTCAGTCTTTGAAACTTCTAATTCGCTAATACATTCATCTAGCTTCTCAGCTGTTACTTTATCAAGGTGGATTTTAAGTGAAATGCCTTTAGCGTTATCAGTTGGGCGCCCCATTTTTTTAGTCTTCATTACATCACCTCACTTAATGGTATTATTAAATCATAATTTAACAGACCTATAAAGTTAGGAGATCTACTATATGGAATCTACTTTATTTGCTTATGTTAAGAAAACTGCCTCACAAAGCCCTTCAACTAAATACTTAACTACACTCCACAAAAAAGGGAGTTTGAGGCACCCTAAAGATACCTCAAACTCCCTATCATTTAAAAATTACTGAGCCCAATAAACTGTATTGAAGTTCATATTACCAACTGCGTTTATTTCAGGTGCAACAAGGTTTGAATTAAAAGCTCTAATAATCATAGCCAAGTGAGTCGGAATTAATCCTGCATGAGCATTAGCTAGTGTAGATGCTTCATAGAGTATAGCATTTCTCTCGGCTGGATCGATTACAGTTACAGCTCTTAAAACTAACTCATTGATCTCTGGCTCATTTATACGGCTTCTATTCTCTCTATCCGGCTCAGTTACAAAAACTGATCTCATGAAACCAAGTAAGTTAGATGATGTAAATCCGGCAAAAGCAGCGTCAAAGTCACCGTCTTGCATTCTTTGCAATGAAGTTGCAAGGTCGTTCCGAGAAAGCGTAACAGTAATACCAATATCAGCAAGATTAGACTGAATAACTTCACCCATACGAGCTCTATCTTCATTATCAGCTATAATATCAAAAGTGATTGTTGAAGGGTCAATACCATGCTCTGCTAATAATGCTATTGCGCCTTCAGGATCAAAGTCCCTTAAGTTTTGGCTAGAAGCACCTTCAAAAATAGGAGGCACTTGCTCACGTACAGGGATCGCAAATCCGTTAAATCCAGCGATTACTATCGCATCTCTATCGATAGCCATATCAATAGCGCGTCTTACATAAATATTATCAAACGGCTCAACCGAAGTGTTCAAAAGCAATTGATTATGACCCGCTCCAGGGCGTGTGAAAAGAGTGATATCAGGGTCGCTCTCAAGTCTAGGTACATCAGGGAAAGCAACTTCAACAACAAAGTCAACTTCGCCTGCTTCAAGAGCTATCGTCCTTGCAGAGCCTTCAGGTATAATTCTCCAAACCAGATACTCTACATTAGAAGATCTAGCATCATCAAAATAGTCTTCAAAAGCATTAAATGTCAGAGAGTCACCAAATCTCCACTCTTCAAAAACAAAAGGACCGCTGCCGATAGGCAGTGCATTGAAATCATGTCCTGCTTCAATTAAAGACTTAGGCATAATAAAGTTTCCTGAATGTGCAAGGTCGAGTAAAAACTGAGCATTTGGCTCTCCAGTGTCAATTCTTATGGTATATGTGTCAACTACTTCCCAAGAAGAGAAGCTTAAATGTGCAGACCTAGCATCCGGAGTAGTTCTAACATACTCAAAGGAAGCAGCAACGTCTTCAGCAGTCATTATATCACCATTATGGAATCTGATACCTTCATGAATAGTAAATTCGAACACAGTGTCACTTATAGCTTCCCAACTAGCAACCAAATCAGGCACCGGATTTAAAGCCGAATATTCCACTCTAAAAAGTCCATTGTGCGTTAATAAGTTTTTGTAGCCTCCAGCCATAGCATTGTGTCTTGCCGGAGCTATTGAAGGCGCTTCATTTTGAGTCGCTATTATTACACCTCTACCCATACCATTTGCTGGCTGAACGTCAGGCGCATCCGCTGAGGTTCTGCCTGGATCCGTCTGTGTTGTGGTGTCCGCAGGAGGAGTTACGACCGTCTCCTGAGGCGTACATGCGCTTAAAGCTCCAACAAGTAAAGCTCCTGCCAGTACCATACCTAAAATACTTTTCTTCTTCATAAATAAAATCATCCTTTCAGTTTCTATACATGTTGATGCCTGTTGCGAAACTTGCTTAAGTAGTTGAATGACACGAACTCATTAATAATAACCGATATTTATTACAAGATACTTACGAAATTGTTAAATGTATTATTTTTTGTAGCTTTGTACTAAAAATAACAAAATACAAGAAGAGAAATTGTGCATATTTCACACGGGGAAATTTTGCTTGAAATGCCCTTGCTATATATATATCGCTATAGTCAATTTATAGTATTATTCAAACTTTCCTTATTATTTCATTTGATAGAATCTGAAAAAGATTATTTGTAAAGCCGTTCAGATGCTTTCGGGCAAATGAACAGTTTTTTATTTTCCAGAAACGGGGAAGAAGTTGTTTAGCATGTGAAAGTTGAAACCTTTGCTAGGGAGTCGTTTTGACCAAGTGGACATTGAGTCAACAACTTATTTAGGCTCGTCTGAATAAGTTAATATTAGAAAGGAGGTGCTAAATAATGACAATGCCTTTTATACCTGATGAAAACGATATGGATAGAGAAAAATCAATCAACCTTTTATTAACGTCAATCGCGTTTGAAGAACTAGGATTGGCTCATATAATTAGAGCTGAAGCCGAGAAAATTAAACATGTGCTAGAGCACGGCACACCAGAGGTAGAAGATTTGTTGAAAATTAACAAATCTGTAGAACGCATGCTGAGAAAAGTAATAATGAAAGAAATGCTTCTAAGCTTCAAGCTTGAAGACGTTCTCGAATTAGCGGAAATGGAAAACGAGAAAGACGACGACGATCACCATAACGGCGACGACGACGACCACTAGTAAAAACACGACTAAGCCTTTGGAGTGACGATTAGCGCTCCAAGGGCGTAGCAAATCGTCTTACTGATATCAGCAATTTAATTTAATATGAAAGGAGGAAAAATAATGTTCACTCCTAATGACATTGAGACAGACAGGGATTCAACAATCGACTTGTTATTAGCATCAATTGCGTTTACAGAGCTGGGGTTGGCTCATATCATAAGAGCTGAAGCCGAGAAAATTAAGTTTGTTCTTGGCTCTCATGGCAATGAGACGTCATCTCTTGAGAAATTATTGAAAACAAATAAGTCAGTTGAGCGAGTTATGAGAAAAGTCATTGATAAAGAGATGCTTCTCGCATTTCAGCTTGAAGACGTAATTGAACTGGCATTGCAAGAAGAAGATCCAGACCCGATCATGCCTGAAAGCGTTGAATTAGATTACGAGTATGCATCGATTTACCTGGATGAGTTGCACCAGCTTACAGCAACTGTGTTTCCGAACAACTCAACTCATAAAGATGTTACTTGGGTAAGCGATTCTCCGATTGCGAAGGTGTCATCCAGTGGGCTAGTTACTCCGGTAGAGCCCGGCATAGCAAAAATCACTGCAACAACCGTGAATGGTCACACTGCTTCATGCTTAGTAACAGTAAAGCCTATCGCACCGAGCAGTATAACATTGAATTATACGACCACAACTCTTTATACTGGCCAAACGCGGCAACTCACGGCGACGATGCTACCAGCAGATGCGAGAGATAAGTCAGTAACTTGGACATCCAACAGACCACAGTATGCTACTGTATCAGCGAACGGTTTAATTACGGCAGTTTATCAAGGAACAGTGACGATAACGGCAACTACGGTAAATGGTCTCACGGCGGAATGCGTTGTGACTGTTCGAAGGAATGAGGATGATTGATATGCTTCATGACAAATCAATCAGAAATGTGGAATTTCAATAGTAGCCACTCCTTTGGTTGAGGAACCCTGTGCAGCTTGCAACCATAGGAATTTAATAAAGCTCTTCCATGTAATTCCTCATGGGAGGGCTTTACCGAATTCCTTTGGAAGAAGTATTTGTTTAATTCTAAATATAATTCAAATAAAAAAAATAAGCTATAGTAATAAATGACTAAGAAAGGAGTGAATTATACATGTCCATGCACGATTTTCTCAAACCAGAATGGATCTTGAGCCGTGAAGAGGCAATAAACGCGATAATAACATCTATTTCCATGCAGGAAAAAGCTTTAAGCCATCTTATTGACGCGGAAAGCAAAAAAATAAAATTTGCAATTGAACACTTAGAAACTGAGGATGATTGCAAAGCAATACAAAAGTTATTAGAAGTCAATGAAAGCGCGGCTTCTTTAATCGATCGGGTAACTGATTTGGAAATAGTACTAAAAAATAAGTTGCGTCTTGTCACAAACTGCGTTCCGCCTAAACCACCTTGCCCACCACCAAAACCACCTTGTCCACCACCAAGACCACCTTGTCGTCCACACAGTACTCCTTGCCGGCCGCACAAGCCACCTAGCCGACCACACGGTACTCCTTGCCGGCCACACACACGCGCAGAAGAGTATTCGGATATGAGAAGTTTTAAGTAGAATTACAGTTCCCGATTTATTTAGAGGATACGCCTAACTGAGACAATAGGTTCACAAACATAAAGTACATAATTTTTGATATGTAAAAGCCGTATAAAACTAATGTTTTATACGGCTTTTATTCAGCGGGGAAGGGGGGATTTGAACCCCCGCGCCGGTTTCCCGACCTATGCCCTTAGCAGGGGCACCTCTTCGGCCACTTGAGTACTTCCCCAAACAACTTACAACCCATACAGTATAATTCAAGATGGGGCATTTTGTCAATAGTCAACGTCTATTTTTTTCGAGTGGTCTCTATCTGGTCATGTCATAAGATAAAGCTGTGACCATGGTTTTTTTCCCCTATTTTAAGGCCGGGGGTCGCATTTAGAAATAGCCCCTGTGTACTACCTTCCAAAAAGCTGTAATACCCTCTGGCTGCTATCATGGCGGCATTGTCTGTACAAAGAATTTTTGACGGAACATAGAATTCGATATTATTTTGCTTAGCCGCATGTAAGAGGCTGTCCCTCAAAAATGAATTACATGCAACACCGCCGCAGAATGCTAATTTCTCTACGCTATTGACCTTGCAAGCAACTATAGATTTCTCTACAATCACTTCACAAACCGCCTGCTGAAAAGATGCTGCAACATCGGCTGAGTTTATCGTCTGACTAAGGACGCATGGGCGAGCAGCTTCCAAATCCGCTGTATTTGGATTTGGAAGCGACCATCCCATCATCTTCATTTTATTCAGGTAGTTAATCACTGCTGATTTGAGCCCTGAAAATGAGAAGTCCAAATTATTTTCAAATATCATCGCACGCGGGAAATCTAAAGCATGCGGATTACCTTCCTTAGCCAAAGCTTCAAGTTTAGGCCCGCCCGGATATCCAAGACCTAATACCCTTGCCACCTTATCGTAAGCCTCGCCCGCCGCATCGTCCTTAGTGTGTCCCAGTATCTGAAAAGTGCTGTAGTCTTCCATATATACAAGATGAGTATGCCCACCCGAAACTACCAACGATATAAGTGGGGGTTCAAGATGCGGATACTCTATGAAATTGGCGAATATATGCCCTTCAATATGATTGACGCCTATGAGTGGCTTATTTATTGCAAAACTGAGCCCCTTAGCATACGAAAGGCCCACAAGAAGCGCGCCTACAAGCCCCGGCCCATAAGTAACTGCAATACCGTCAATATCGTCAAATTCAGCATTTGCCTGGGCGAGACTCTCATCTACCACCCCTGAAATGTCGTATATATGGTTTCTGGAAGCAATTTCAGGCACTACACCGCCATATTTCTCATGTATCTCTATCTGCGACAGAATTACATTTGATAGGACCTCTCTCCCGTTTTTTACAATAGACGCCGCCGTCTCATCGCATGAGGTTTCTATCCCCAATATCAAAATATCTTTACCCAAATCTAATCACCTTTATAGCATTTTTTTATACATAATCCGGCTTTTTCACACGGTAATACTAGGGAATGGAGCATTTCCCTATTTGACTTGATATTTGGAGGCCAAAAAGCTCCAACGCTTCAAGGAGTTTTCAGTTCAGGAAATCTCTTATTTCGAATGGAATTGCTATCTTAGTAAAATTGCTTTACTGCATTGCCCTACTCTTTCTCCATAAGGTCAACTGTATAAATATCAAGGTCATTGTTACAAATAATATAGTGTTCCGAAACCTTTCAAAAAAAATATCCCGCATATCTGACACTCTTGGGATCCGAGCAATAGAGTCGCCAGTATAGACTCTAATATAGCCAAGTGCCAGTTCAAGAGACTCCCGCAAGGAAGCTTGCGCCTCAAGCACTACATCCCATCTCATAATAACAATCGGTATTAGTGCCATAGTCGCTGCAAAGCTTATACCCAAATGCAAATGCAGCTTACATGTCGCTTCATCCACATTTGTACCTTTTTCCGCCAAAGTCAAGTCCTCGACTTGCTTCATGATTTTCATTTCTAAATCACCCGGTACAGCTTCTACATTCTCCTCTAAAATTGCTCCCAAAACCGCCTCATATGCTACAAAGTCTTCCCTACATTTTTCGCATTTCATAAGATGTTTATCGAGCCATTCAGCTTCCATGCTGCTAAGGCAATTATCTATATGCTTCATAAAATATTCATGTGCTTTACTACAGTTCATAAGCTTCACCCTCTTTCACATTGAGCAAGCCTTCTTTAAGAATCTTCCGCCCTCGAAAAATTCTATTTTTCACTTTCGACAGAGGCTCTTCTATAATATTAGCTATTTCTTGATAGCTAAGCCCTTGATGATGGTACAAAATTATCGGCACCCTATACATATCTGGTAAGCTATCAACAATTTTCTTTAGGTCAGCTGCACTCTCTTTTTCTATATACTGCACTTCCGGTGAGACTGCACCTAGAGTTAGATCTTGCCTCTCGTCCAGCGATATCATTTGGTGCTTTCTTTTGCGCCTTACATCAATAACATGATTTGTCGTTATGCGCATAATCCATGTGCTAAACTTGAACTCAGGATAATATTTATCTAAGTTTTTATAAACCTTGATAAAGACCTCTTGAGCCAAATCGTTAGCTTCCTCTTTGTCGATAACCATTCGCAAGATAATTGAGTAAACCAAATTTTTATATCTGGACACAAGCTCCGAGAAGTTGTCAGACTGTCCGTCAAGGCAGGATTTTATTATGTCATAGTCACTCATTTTCTTTAGTTCGCTCAATTCATTACTCCTCAAACTTTATCGTCGTACTTTTTCGGTCAAACCCTAAATAAGTTTTATTAAATATCTCAGTTGCATTATGCAAAAACTCCTCAGGGTTTGTCAGCGATGGGCTATAGTGAGTAAGCCATAGTTTTTTAACCTCACCTTTTTTTGCAATCTCGGCTGCTTCCGAAAAGAGCATGTGCTTATATTCTCTCGCCTTATCTATTTTATCGTTGTCCCCATAAATTCCTTCGCACACAAATAAATCTGCCCCTCTTACAAATTCAGGCAAATCCGTAACAGGCCTTGTATCGGTGCAATAGGCAATTTTTAAGCCTTTACGCTCATCGCCCATAACCATTTCAGGGGAGTAGACTTCGCCATTATTTGAAACACTTTCACCTCGCTGAAGTTTCGACCACATTTGTTTGGGTATACCCAGCTGTGTAGCATTTTCTGGATTAAATTTAGCCAAACGATTGATGCTTACTGTATATGCATAACACTTTGTTCCATGCTCAAGCGGCAACGTTTTTATAATAAATCCGGATATTTCAAGCTCAGGAGAACCTTCTATCTCAACAATTTTGAGCTCATACGGAATATCTCTGGAGACAATCGTAAGACCCGAAACCACAGCCCCAAGACCTTTAGGCCCTATCAATGTAAGAGGCTCCTCTCGGCCCGAATTTCCTATTGTAAGCAAAAGTCCCGGTAGGCCCGCTATATGATCAGCGTGAAAATGGGTAAACATAATCACGTCAATATTTTTAAAGCCCCATCCAAGTATCCTCAGGCTAACCTGTGTACCTTCCCCGCAGTCTATAAGCGCAAATCGACCATTATACCTCATATATAACGCTGTTAAAAACCGGCCCGGCATAGGCATCATGCCGCCGCATCCTAATAAAGCAACATCTAACATAGCAATATCTTTAACCTTTCTTTATAGCTAGCAACACGCTTAATATGAATTGATTACAGGCTCTAATTGATGTTTAAGCGCCGCAGCCGATTACAGAAAATTTACAAAAATAGCTTTGCCATCTTTGAGACTGTTATCAATGCCTAAAACCTCTCTTGTCCGTAAACACCATAGCAATGCCATACTTATTGCACAAATCTATACTCTCATCATCTTTCAGCGAGCCTCCGGGTTGTATAATTGCCGTAATCCCAGCTTTATGCGCAATTTCTACACAATCACCAAACGGGAAAAATGCATCACTTGCCATAACAGCACCCGCACATGCACCTGCACCAAAAATTTCATCACCATGACGAATAGCTTGCTCAAGCGCCCAGCTTCGCCTAACTTGCCCTGTACCTATACCGATAGTTTGCTTGTCTTTGCATATTACTATACCGTTAGACTTAGCATGTTTCACCACTTTAGATGCAAAAATAAGGCTCTTCAGCTCTGCTTCAGTTGGCAGCTTTGTTGTTACACATTTTAGCTCGGACGAGTCCATTTCAGCATTAGTATAGTCAATTTCTTGAACTAGCACACCGCCAAGCACTTTTTTCACGTCAATCGTTTTCCCATCTTTATGGATAGGCACGGATATATTCGGATTTCTGATAACTCGTAAATTTTTCTTCTTCTTAAATTCAACCAATGCATCCTCTGAGTAATCAGGAGCAATGACAACTTCCAGAAAGACTTTGCTCATCTGCTTGGCAGTGTTTAAGTCAACTGTTCTATTTAACGCCACAATACCGCCAAATATCGACACAGGGTCGCTTTCATAAGCTTTTGAGAACGCAGAGAGTAAATCATGTGACTCCGCCACGCCGCATGGAACTGAATGTTTAACGCAAACACAAGCATGTCCATCAAATTCTTTTAGTAGCGCAATAGCCCCGTTTAAGTCGTTGATATTGTTGAATGAAACTTGCTTTCCGCTAAGCTGTTCAAACGGAATCATAGCTGAACTCGATGCCCTTACTTCCGAATAAAATGCCGCATCTTGATGCGGATTCTCGCCGTATCTTAAGTCCATACTACGCTCGTAAGTCAGTGTCAACGTATCTTGTTCAAATATATTCTGCCCTGCAATCTCTCCTAAATATTCAGCAACAAGCGCATCATATGAAGCTGTGTGGGCGAATGCCTTCGCGCACAAATTTGCACGGGTTTTAGCACATATTTCACCGTCTTCGTTAAGCTCTTCCAGTAACTTAGAATAATCGGCAGGGTTTGTCACTACCGCAACAGATAAATAATTCTTAGCAGCACTCCTTACCATGGCAGGACCGCCTATATCAATATTTTCTATCGCCTCTTGCAGAGTGACCTCCTCTTTCAATATGGTTTTTTTAAATGGGTATAAATTAACCACAACCATGTCAAAAGGCTTAATGCCAAGCGTATCTATCTGCTGCATATGCCCGTCATTATCTCGAATCGCCAAAATACCGCCATGTATCGCCGGGTGCAATGTTTTCACTCGCCCATCCAAGCACTCTGAAAAGCCAGTAACGGACTCAACAGAAGCTGCCCGAACACCGCCGTCTAACAATGTTGTTAACGTGCCGCCTGTAGAAATTATTTCATAACCCTTAGATGCAAGCCCCGCGGCGAATTCCACAATGCCAGCCTTATCGCTTACACTTATCAAAGCTCTTTTCATTTTGCCCCCACCACTATATCCTAAGAGTCTGTTTATTGAAAACGCACTTCAAAACCCCAACGCCAGGCTTTATATTTTTTCGTGATCCTTCGTCATGAGAACCTCACCTCACAACTTTTCGTCTTCGGCCAGCGGCATTCGCAAAAACATAGTTAAAGCTGTGCCGATATCTTTCGCTTATCCGATGCCGTTGGCCGTTGGCTGCCAGCTGACAGCTGACAGCTGGCAGGTCACTATACCTTAATGGTACGGCAAGAATCTCCCCCCATGATTCCCGTTAGCAGGGCGAGTCAGCTGCCAACGGCAGCAGACCAGCCTATTCTAACAAAAAACTATCTGCGTATACTCGGTGGGTTTTAAAGTTTGTTGTCAATAGTATCTCCATTCATCGGTCTTTTGTTCATTGAAATAAATAAGCTCTATAGTTCAAAATTTTCATAATGCGGAACTGTTTCTTTAAATTCCTTATTAATTTCTGCCCTAAACTTTTCATCAACCATAATATCAAGGCCTGTAGCCGCCAATGCCTTTACTGCCTTTATCGTCGCTTCGTGAGCCTGATCGGTTGCCGATATCTTTGTGAATGCGACATTGTGAGCCGCAACCTTTTCATCCGTAATCTTTACATAGGCATGAATTGCAGGCATTTTAAGGGTTACATTGCCTATATCCGAAGAGCCTATTTTTGCGTCTGGATTCGGATATAGTACCTCCTCGCCCTGCTCTTCCATATAGCCCTTCCATCTCTCGTCAATGGCTAAGTTGCAGTAACGCTCTGAATATACCAAAGACGTTTCCACTTCCGCTCTCACGCCAAGTAACCCTTCAATATTTTTAACAACGTCTTTAATCATGCCCACAACTATCTTCAAATCGCCAAATGTAGCATTTCTAACTGAGAATTTACACTGTGCATAATCAGGGATTATATTAGTCGCTGTTCCGCCTGCACTTATAATTCCGTTAATATTTGTTTTATTAGGCATACGGGCTCTTATCGAGTCGATTAAATTAAACGTCTGGATAACGCCTTGCAGAGCATTAACGCCATACTCCGCTGCCGCCGAATGAGCCGCAACACCGTGATATGTAACAGTTACTTTGGTCGTTGCAAGCCCACCTCTGTTAATCATGTTATATACGCTTGGGTGAGTCATAAGCGCAAACTCTATACCGTCGAATTCGCCCTCGTTAAGCAGTAAAATCTTACCGCCACCGCCTTCTTCCGCCGGTGTACCTAGAAGTATTACTTCACCTGCGATATTTTTTTCAGCCATAACTTTACTAAGAGCAATCGCAGCTCCCGCCGATGTCGCAGCGATCAAGTTATGCCCGCATGCATGGCCTATATCAGGCAGTGCATCATATTCCGCTAAATAAGCGACTACTGGGCCGCCCTCCCCTACTTTAAATCTTCCTCTAAATGCCGTATCCATGCCGCCAATTTTTTCTTCAATCGAAAAACCATGCTTTTTAAGCATTTGAATTATAAACTCAGCCGATTTATGCTCCTCAAACGCAAGCTCCGGAGTCGCATGAATGTCTTTGCTTAAAGCTACAATCTCCTCGCGTAGGATATCCGTTTCTTTGAAAATTAAATCTTTCATAAATATTGTCCTCCTTCTATTACACACTGTGCTTCTCTCTTTGGTTATTAGATTTATTGTACAACGAAACTCCGAATAAGTCAATTTGACTATGGTTTTTGCTAGTGATAATATTCTTATTGATGTATAATGGATTTAGCACATTGTGCAAAGGAAGTGAGTGCGTAATTACTAATCCTATTTTTCTCGGGAACAAATCCAAAGGAGGCAATCCTGTATGAAATCCTATAGAAAAGAAATAACTCTCCGCACAAAAACACGTCGAGCATATATCAACATAACGCCCGATGTAGATGAAGCTCTCCATGACAGCGGTATAAGAGAAGGCTTGTGCCTGGTAAACGCTATGAATATAACTGCGAGCGTATTTATTAATGATCATGAAAGTGGATTGCATAGCGACTTTGAGCGCTGGCTGGAAAAACTTGCGCCGGAAAAACCACATAGCCAATACGCCCACAATGGATATGAAGATAATGCAGATGCGCATTTAAAGCGCTCAGTCATGGGCCGTGAGGTTGTGGTGGCTGTTACGGATGGAAAATTGGACTTCGGCACATGGGAACAAATATTTTATGGCGAGTTTGACGGCATGAGGGATAAGCGAGTATTGATAAAGATTATTGGGGAGTAGAATATTAAACCAATTCATGTTATACTATTCACATAAAAAGAAATACCGAGCGAAGAAGAATTTCAGGCTGTCGACAAAGTCGCCAGCCTGTCACACAAATGGCAAAGCCATTTGTGCGAGTTTACTGAAGGTATGAATCGGCTTGTGCGCAAAAGCGCACGGGCAGCCGATTTCCCTCAGGAGGGCAAAGCCCACCTTACGGATTAATTTCGGGAAACCCTTAGTTTCCCGAACCCTTCCGCTATTAAAACTCATTTGTCGACAGTCTGAAATACCGAGCGAAGAGAGGTATTTCAGACTAAATTGTGCAACAAGATCTTTTGAAAAGTGCTTTCCTTTTACAAAAGCCGAGTCAGAGCTAAAAATGTGCTATACTAACCTAAACTATAAAATATAACCGGAGGCGACTTATGGACAGAACTAGCTTAATTAATGATTATGTAAATCATAAAAAAGATGAAACAGTAGAACTTTTAAAGCGTGTAACCGAAACCCCTGCCCCCTCAAACGACGAGATTAGGCGTGCCGAGTTCTTAAAGTCTTGGTTTTTGTCAGAGGGTCTCGCAGACGTTTTTATTGATGAGGCTCTGAACGTTATCTATCCAATGGGCGATAGCGGCAGTAACGATGTCGTTATTTTCATGGCTCATTCAGATACGGTGTTTCCTGACACCGAAACTATACCGATAATAGAAAAAGACGGATTTCTTCACGCTCCGGGAATTGGGGATAATTCAGCTAATTTAACAAATATGCTAATGGCTATAAAATTTATTACTGAGAGCAATTTGAAGCCAAAAGACGTCGCTGTCATATTTGCAGCTACTTCCGGCGAAGAGGGGCTTGGCAATCTAAAAGGAAACCGTGCTTTATGCGAAAGATATAAGGGTCGAATAAAAGAAGTAATCGGGCTCGACGGCAATATGAACGGGCTTGTGGACAACGCGGTCGGCTCACACAGATACAAAGTGAGTATCTACACAGAGGGCGGCCATTCATATGGCAACTTTGGCAATAGAAATGCTATACATTACTTAGCTTCCATGATCGGCTCGCTGTATCTAATACAGGTTCCAAAGAGTGCCAAAACCACATTTAATGTCGGCACAATCGAAGGCGGCACTTCAGTAAACACTATCGCTGAAAATGCCTCTATGCTCTACGAGTTCCGCTCGGAGAGTGTTGAATGTTTGAAAATAATGGAGGATTATTTTAACAGCGTTGTGGACTCTTACATAAAATCAGGCGTAAAAGTTGAGGTTCAAACTCTAGGTATACGCCCTTGCAAAGAAGGCGTTGATGAGAGTGCTCTTGATGAGCTTAGACAGCGTAATATCGCTATTATGAAAAAATATTATGACGGTGATATAGAGATAGACGCAGGATCTACAGACTCAAATATCCCTCTTTCTATGGGCATTCCTTCTGTAACTTTTGGCAGTAAAATAAGCGGCGGGACGCATACCAGAGCTGAGTATTTAGACCCAAATAGTCTCGTTCCCGGACAGAAGATTGCGATTGATGCTATTTTGCATTATTTTTAAAAATGTAACAGTTCAATATATCTTATAGGGGTATTTAGCTTCTCACCCTACAATAGTTGATAGGACTCTTTGCTATTTTCGGGCGGATATGGAATCCGCCCGAAAAACGGCATAGTTTAATGAGATCGCACCGCACGCATAACACTCACAATAACAAACCCATTAGAACCCTGCCCCTATGCAAAGAGTCTTTGCTATTTCGTTAATAGAGGCAATAGTTGCCCAGAAATATTTCTTACCACATTTATCCTTTACATAATCCATGAAAGTGCTTAAAAATCCAAGCATCTTTCCGCATAAGTCTGGCCTTATAGCAGACCTATATCAAAATTCCTTACGTACCCCGCCTAAATACTAAAGAGCAGTCGAAAATATCTCAAACAGCTTTTTAGCATCACAAATCCATCTACGAGGAATACTTCTTTATTATCCTAATAGTCTCTTCAACACCATCCGTAATCAGAGACTTCTCCATATTATCAATATACTTCTCTTTCTGCGAATACAAATCAATAATCTCCAGCACAAATCCTGCGGCGTTCATATCTTCCTCATATAAAACTTTTGAGAAGTCTTGCTTCATGAAGGACTGCGCGTTTTGTATTTGATCCCCACGACTCTGAGCCCTTGGTAAGGGAATCAACAAATGCGGCTTTTTAAGTGCTAAAAATTCGAAAATAGAATTTGCACCCGCTCTAGACACCGTAATATCTGCCGCTGCCAAAACATGCGGCATTTCCTCATCCAGATATTCAAATTGGGCATATCCGAGTGCCCCTGCAAGCTCTGAGTCAATATTGTTTTTCCCGCACAAGTGCACGATATTGTAGCTCTTTTTCAAAGTGTCAAGAGACTCCCTAAGAACCGAGTTAAGCTTAGCCGAGCCTTGCGAGCCGCCCATTGCCAATAGAACAGGCTTCGAATCGTCAAACCCGCAAATATCACGCCCTTTGCCGGCATTTCCTTTAAAGATTGAGTCTCTAATAGGCGTCCCTGTCAAATGTATACGACTATGTTTTATATGCTGCTTACTCTCAGGAAACGATATGCAAACAGCTTTCGCAAAAGGCAGGCTTATCTTATTAGCAAGACCTGGTGTAATATCAGATTCATGAAGCACTACAGGGATTTTTAAAAATCCCGCCGCCAGCACAACAGGAACAGTAACAAATCCGCCCTTTGAAAAAACTACATCCGGCTTAAGCCTTTTAATAATTTTTACCGCTTGAGCGAATCCCTTTACTACCCTAAACGCATCCGTAAAATTCTTAATATTTATATAGCGGCGAAGCTTACCGCATGAAATTCCATAATAAGGTATTCCGGCTTTTTCAACAAGTTCTCTTTCTATACCATTTTCACTTGCGATATAATGAATTTCATAGTCCTTTGCTAGTGTATCAAATAACGCAATATTTGGAACTACATGCCCAGCAGTGCCACCACCGGTCATAACTATTTTTTTCAATATGATTCCTCCTGGGTATTATTGCTTCACAATTAATTTTTACTAAATAAACTTAAAGAGCATCCTAAAGTTTGCAATTTTCAAGTTTATTGACTATAGTTTGGAAAAAAATGTATACACTATATAACAACTGTACAATATTAATTGTAATCATTTCAGTAAAAAAGTAAAGTATAATCTTACTTTGCGTATATTAAAAAATGCATTATGTTATAATATGTGCATGATTAAGAAACGCAGAGCTTAAGCGAAGTGTTTCTTCCTGATTTGCACAACGAGACTTAGCAAAGCAAGATCGAGTATATGTTATATTATGTAAACTATATGTTTATGTAGATTAATTTATCATATCTTGCCTATTTAATCACTATATGCTAAAATATGGATATTGTTTTTTCAAATTTATAACTTTGTAAGAATAAAAGGAGGCTCTAAATGAAACTTAGAATGAAATCAGTTGTATTCGGACTTATTATCGGTATTTTAACTACTGTCAGCGTTACGGTTTTAGGTATTTCTCTTGCTACACCTAGAGTTGAAGTATGGCTTCAAAGCAGCCAAGTGAGTATCATGGTCGACGGAGTAACCCTAGATTTGCCCTATGACTCACATGTTTTGAATTTTAATGGCAGACTTCATACCCCCACGAGACTTATAGCCGAGAGTCTTGGGGCTACAGTGCATTGGGATGAGGTTTCGCAAACAGTTATAATCGTAAGCCCTGACCCTCAGGTCGTTCAAGTTCCTGTTGAAGTTCCAGTAGAGGCAGAGACCCCTTCGAATAATGTTACAGCTCGCACTCACCATAGCCCTCTACCTGTGAGAAGAGTTATACAAGGTACTTCCATAAATGTAACTTCTATGGAGTTCTTCCTTTCACAAACGGAAGTTAAACTTGACCTCGATGTCCGTTCTCAGTGGCCGATAATGTTTATGCGTGATCAAACATATATCGAGTTTAGAGGCGTGAAATATCCCGTGGAGTATGCTTTTGAACCAATTTTCATGAATTCTCTGCCCGAGAGGTACGAGCGTGAAGATTTACGATTGATATTTGCTCCGCTCCCGGAAGACATTATCCGTAGCGGCGATGATATTGATGAAATAAGACTCGTTATCACTGTTGAGTTATTGGGCAGCTTTTTTACAGATAGTCAATCTAGATATGCAACTTTTGAGTTTAATATTGACCCATCAGATGAAACGTTCCATAACTTCTAGAATAGTGTAAGAAAAGCTGCTCCGATTGCAAATTGCTATAATCGGAGCAGCTTTTCTTGGAATATGCTTGCTATTTCTCTTACGTCGGATTTTAGATGCCAGAGCATAAAGTGCTTAAGTTCATTTAAGACTAGAGGTCCCTATCAAAAAAATCCGAAAATGCATCTGAATGGAGAGGGCAAACAGATTCTTAGGTATAGTAGTCAACAAACTTCAAAGTCCCAATCCCCGACTATATGTCGCCCGCTACCCGGCATTTGCTATAAGATTCGCTTTAATGGGTTCCCGCTTGAGAGAATCTCGCCTCTCGATTTTTCGTACGCGAAAACCACATCTAAAGCTGCGCCAATATCTTTCGCTTTGCCGTTTAATCTTTGGCTGGGCTTAACTTACTGATCGCTAAACCTTTGGGATGATGAGAATCCCTCTCTCAGAATATCCGCTGGCGAAGCAGGGCAAGCAGGCTGCCAAAGACAGCCGACCAACATAATCTAGTTGTTTGAAATATGGCTTTCAAAACTTTTTAACTATAATAGTTAAAAAGTAAAGGAGAGATTTTTTGTGAAAAAAATTACATCTTTCATTCTAACTGTCTCCCTTCTAGCAATCTATAGCATAAGCATATGGAACGCTTATGCCTCCACAACTAAATCAGAGACATATCTCGAAATAATACACGGAACTTTTCATGAGCTTATACTAAAAGACCGAGAATCTGAATTTGCCTCAGTCTCTATAAGAGACGATTATCACGGTGAGTCTCTATTCACCGAAGTGGTAACTATTACTCGCCGCATAGAAGTAAGGCGTATGCTTAACGTACTTGGCAGAACCGAGCTTACGGGCATTAATCATGATGACTATATAGATATCTCTGGCTATTATAGCGGTATTCGTCTAACTTTTTCCGAAATAGGAGCTCCGGGCACTCAAGTCGTTTCTCTTTGGGGAATAAACCATGATCAGCTCATCATTGTAATTTTTCCGGAACAAGGCTTAATGAGTGTTCATTCGAGCCATGATATACATGTCTCTTATTTCTACTTCAATGAGTTGGATGTTTTGCATCTTTTGGATGTAAACCCTCTGTCATTACTAAACCCCGGACTGCTCCTTGCATTTTTTTCATTTTGTATAATTATATTTATGCTGCTGCGCTTTTGGTTTGGCGGCGATAATATAGCGCCTTTGCGAAAATCAGCTTATGCACAAAAATATATAATATCTATATGGCTCATGCTTTTCGTTATTGCATCACTTATGGTTAATAGCAACCATCCGTTGTTCTTCCAGTGGATTTTGCGCATAAGTTTTTTTGTTTTTTCTCTTACAGTTTTGATTCATAGCAAAAAACATGGCCTTAGAAGGATTATGACTTGGGAACTTATTGGCACCTTTATTGCTCTTATTTTGGCTTTTATACTGTCATCTCCGGCTTCTGAGGCAGTGGTTAGAACATTACGCTGGATAGTGAGCAATATATTTGCTCTGCTACTTATTGGTGCACCCATTTACATGCTGTTTTTAGTGCTTGCCCAGAGGCATAAGCCCTCTCAACGCAGAATCAGAACAAAGATAACGCTTGCTGTTACAATAATAGTTACAGTCTTATTTTTTCTGCTAATATTCCATCCTCACGTGTTTCGGGAGGTTGAGGCTGTGGGTGCTTTAGCGAAATCATTGTGCGCACGTTAGCACGCTATCACCAAGCTAGCTGCACTTTATGACTAACATTTTGAGAATGACTATTGAGCATATTAGCCGAATGATGAAATTTAACATGAGTGGGAGAATATATCATGGGTCATATAGCCGCATTTATTGATTTCCAAGGAACTCTTGGAGGAAGCGGAGTTGATGATATCACAACACTAAATTTCTACCCATTTTCAATCAGCGCTATAAAAAAGCTAAACATTAATGGGATATTAATTATTGGTATTACGAACCAAAGCCGCATATCTAAAGGCGAGTTTACATGGGATGAGTATCTCGAAAAATTGCATCGCCTAAAGGAAGCGCTATCCAGTAGCAATGCCTATTTTTATGCCGTATACTGCTGCCCACACCAGCGTGAAGATAGCTGCGGTTGTAAGAAACCCAAAACGGGCATGATTGACACGGCTTTAAGTAATTTCGACATAGATATTAAGAACTCTTTTGTTGTCGGTGACATGGGGATGCCTGACATGGTATTGGCTAAAAATATAGGCGCAAAGTCAATTCTTGTTTTAACTGGTGTCGGCAAGTGTAGTTTGTATGAGTACAAAAGTACATGGCAAGATATAGAACCAAACTTTGTTGCAAAAGACCTTCTTGATGCGGTAAATCACATATTATTATACTCTTGAAGCTCACGCCACTTATTTAAAAATCCCCCTAGGTACAGTGAACTGAAACCAGAGAAAACGGACAGGAAAAGAAACACCCTATCAAATCAGAAATTGAAATTATGTAAATTGGCGCCGTTTTTCAGACGGTGTCAGTTTTGTTTTTAATTGAATACGTTCATTATTATAGAAAAAGATGTATTCGTCATTCCTGCGAGACGAAGGAAATCCCGCAATAATTCATTCTCCATTTTTAAACGCTTTATTTCGCTATCCTTTTCTTTTTCAGATGGCTGATACCCTTTTCGGCGCGGCTCAACGCCAGCTTCTAACAGTCTGTCTCTTCGTTTCCTTCGTTTTAGGAATTCTTTAACCACATACTTATCTTTGAAACCATAATGCTCTGCTATTTCTCGATGTGTTTTGCCAGCTTCCTTCATCTCCATAATCTCTTTCTCTAATGCTTTGATATGCGTATATCTTCGTGTCATACAAAATAACCTCCTATCGTTTTTATTTTACGATAGGAGGTCTTTTCCCGCAATGTCCGTTTCCTCTGGTTCAGTTCACAGAGCCCAGGGGGATTTTTAAACATCTTAATAATTCTCTTTCACAAATTTCTCTATCCTATCCATGCCCTTCTCAATATTCTCCATCGAAATAGCATATGAAAGCCTTATATGGTCAGGTGCGCCAAAGTCAGCACACGGAACTACCACTGTATCATATGCACTTAAAAGAACATCGCCAACATCTGCCGCACTTTTAATATCCGTACCCTTAATCGTTTTCCCATAAAGTCCGGAAACATCAATGTACAAATAAAATGCACCGTCTGGCTTGTTAAAGCTTAAATGCGCAATAGCACTTGCTCGCTCACATATATAGTCTCTGCGCTTTTCAAACTGGGCACACATAGCCTTAACTTCTGATTGGTCACCGTTTAGAGCTACAATTGCTGCCATCTGCGTGATACTGTTCGGATTTGATGTCATATGGCTTTGGATATTGCCCATTATATCAGCTATCTCTTTTGAAGCCGCCGCATAGCCAAGCCTCCATCCAGTCATGGCATATCCTTTGGAAAGGCCGTTTATTACAATTGTTCTTTTGAATATTTCCTCGTTAAAACTAGCAATACTGATATGGCGAGCACCGCTATATACCAGTTCCTCATATATCTCGTCAGCGATGACAAAAATATCTTTTTCCACAATAAAATCAGCTATTTCTCTAAGCTCAGCCTCACTATAAACAGCCCCTGTAGGATTGTTCGGAGAATTTAGTATAAGAGCTTTGGTCTTTTGTGTATATGCGCTTTCAAGTTCTTTTTTGGTTATTTTATAACCATTACTTGGGCTACTCTGAATTATTACAGCCTTTCCGCCAGCAATATGTATCATTTCGGGATAGCTAAGCCAGAAAGGCGCCGGTACAATAACCTCTTCACCTTCGTTCAAAATAGCCATAAACGCATTTGTAAGGGAATGCTTTGCGCCATTTGAAACAACAATCTGCGCAGGTTCATAAGTAAGCGTATTGTCTCTTTTAAGCTTGTCACAGATAGCTTGTCTAAGCTCAGGCGTTCCCGAAGAAGCAGTATATCTTGTAAAGCCCGTATTAATCGCCTTGATAGCTTCCTCTCTAATGTGCTCTGGTGTATCAAAGTCCGGCTCACCTGCGGTGAATGCTACAAGGTCAATGCCCTCCGATGCCATCTTCTTAGCCTTTGCTGTAATTGCCAGTGTTGAAGATTCCTTAACTTGAAGTCCTCTTTGTGATAATTTCATTTTTGCCACCCTTTCTTTACCTGCTATTTAAGCAATTCCATGTTTGACTTGTGATTTGGGGGACGAAAAGTTCCAGCATTTCAAGGAATTTCGGCTTGGGAAATCATTTATGCTAAATGGAATTGCTATTTGATATCTTTCGAGGAATAAAATCCTATATTTTACAAATAATATTCGTGAGTTTTACTGCAAACATAAAACATTTAGGAGATGAGAAAATGCAACCATTAAACCCTTCAATCAAATGCAATGTAGACAATTGCAAGCATAACAACCTTAAAAGCTGCACGCTGCATGACATCATGGTCGGAAACACAAGCTTGGAAGCTTCATGCAAAGCCGAAACTGAATGCGTTAGCTTTGAAAAACGCTAACAAGGCGTTAGTTGCACTTTTATTTCAAAAAGCGCCATGGTTCAAGACGTTTTTGAAATAACCATTATGTAATTTAGGCAACGGTGCATCATAATCTCTAGAGCACTGTTGCCTTTTTTTGTCCTTTAAGAAACACAGCGAAGCCGCCAGCAGAGCGAATATACCAGCGGTGCGAAACGCCGTTCTCGCCGAAAGAAAAATCTTGATAAAAATCGCAACACAGACTTTTATGCTTTAGCTCCGGGCGCCATACTCATACACGGAACGCCTACCTGGCATTTACCACAGCCATATCTTGGGTTATGCTTATCAAGTATTTTATCCAAGAAATCCGAGCACGGCAAATCCATTTTCCCATCGCTAGAAATTGCGTCAACTGGACAGTTCGCTATACACTTACCGCACATCGTACAGTATTCATAAATATCGCTATATTGCCTTGTATCCTTCGGCAAATTAAGCTCAGTCAAAATACTCCCAAATCTTCCGCATATACCCTTTTCAGTTATTAGCCCTTTCGACAGTCCAAAAGTCCCAAGGCCGCAAGCGTAAGCTATATGCCGCTCTGACCAGTTAGAGGTGAACCTATTTGTCACAACTCCCGATTTGTCTCTAGAGTCACCTGACTTAAATCTTTCATCAAAACTTGGAATAATGCTTTTGTAGCCCGCATCTATTAAAAGATTCTGCATATTTATTGCAAACCCTTTTAGGAAAATCTGCCCCTCATATCTTGCATGAAGCCATTCGTCCGCCGGCCACTCATAGTTTATAGAATTGGCCTGCTTAATCTGTTCAGAATACGGGAGAAAAAAAGATATAACCGTCTTTACAGAGCTCATCCACTCAGGTGGCGCTAAAAAGTGAGGACCAATAGCTTCCGCAGACTTGTATCTCTCATACATCTCATCATCTACATGCCCAAAACCAAATACCGGTTCATCGAATAAGCGCATCCCCGCCTGCTCCTTGCCTATAGCCGATTCAGCTGAAACATAATTGCCTGTCGAGTCACATACAAATCGTTTTGCACAAGCGATAATTTCATCTCTGGTCATTTTTACCTCACTCCCCTATTCTATATTATAACATAGCAATAACAATCAATAGAAGTCCAAAAAATCCACCAATACTTGCGCATATACCGCGGAAGCCAAAGTTTACACCAAGTCCAAATTCCTCAAGTCGCCTATTCAGCGTGGCAGCGTACCTAGCAATAATTAACCCCACAACTAAACTTGCGGCAAAAATAAGGCTCTTTTGGGCATATCCCCAAGTATCCATATATACATCAAAATTGAAAAGAAAACCTATCATCCATTGCCCAAAGACCCCGAATAAAAGACACATAATACCCAATACAAATACTGTAATTTGCTTGCATCTATCCGCTTTGTTAGGTTCTGCCTGTGAACTTTTGCCAAATAGAATAGAGCCATATTTCAAATACACCAAAATGGTGCCGAGATTAATGGTGATCATGGCTATCGTCAGAAGCAAGTCCGCATCTGCTGCCATGAAATATTTTGAAATACTGCCGTTAAAGAATGGCGCACCCATTATTCCTAAGATTGCTAAAATCTGGGCGATAGCTACAATTTTATCACGCCGCCATACCCCACGGATTTGATTTACATCCCTAGTTCCATAACTTTCCGAAATAATACCCGCACCGAAGAACAGTGCTGCCTTAAAAATAGCATGATTAATAGAATGGTAAAGACCGCCTGCGTAAGCATAAGGCGTACCCATATTTAAGGAAATTATTATTAGCCCAACCTGAGCCACTGAACTATATGCCAAGACAAGTAAAACATCTTTTTGTGCCAAAGCCATAACAACGCCTATGAGCCCCGTTATTATGCCTATGATTATATAAAAGTCCGCAGAAACTACCTCTCCAAACATTTGTTGGAAGCGTATGAAAAGATAAATTCCACCTTTTACATGCAGAGCCGACAATATGGTAGCTATAGCAACAGGTGCACGGGGCACCGCCGAAACTTTGACAAACCAACTGGAAAGCGGCAATAGGGCGCATTTAAAAACAATAGCTGTCATAACAAGCGCATATGCAAGATATAACTGGCTCGGCTCAAGCTCCCTGATAACTTCCGTTGCTGCATACATATCCATCCTGCCTGTGAGCATATAAATATAGCCTATCCCAAAAAGGTAGAACTTTATCGCAACAACGTTCGTCATAAGAAAAATCATGCCGTCATAAATACGCCGCCTATCACGGTCGTACATCAAAAGCACTGCCACAACCACAGTAGCCACTTCTATCATAACGAACAGATTAAACATGTCTCGCGTAAGGAAGAGTCCAATTAAAGCACTCTCCCAAATAAATAGTAAGAACCAAAACAGATTACTGTGCTTTTCATTAATACTAAAAACTGCCGCCGCCAAGAAAATAACAGAACTCAGCAGGATAAAGACAGCAGTTAGCGTATCCGCCATTAGGTAGATACCTAAAAAACCTCGAAAATTGCCCACATTGGTAATTATCGTGCCATAAGTTTTTGTTTGAAAAAACAGATGAAATGCACCAACCACAAGTAGCAACTGGGCTAAGATAGCGATAACCTTACCTGTTTTAATAGAAAAAATTTTATCTAACTTTTCCGAAAAAAGGTACAAAAACACGGCAATTAAAATTGGAACAATAACATAATATGTAAGCATTATATATCTTCTCCAAAAGTCTCAAGATTTTCCTGCCTTACAGCCTCACTAACGGCTACCCAGTCAGCAGTTCGATATCTGCGCAGTAATGTCATCAGCATAGTAATTGTAATAGCAGTTACAGATAGTCCTATAACAATAGCTGTTATCATAAGGGCAGAGGGCAGTGGGTCTACCAAATTACCATATTCGTTCAAATGCTCCGCAATTGGTGGAAGCCACCCCGCAGAAGCACCTATACTCAAAAAGAATAAAACAACGCCCGCTTCTGTCATCGCTATGAACATAACCGATTTAATAATACTACTGCTAGATATCAACCCGAAAAAACCTATGAAAAACATACCGATAGAAGCAATTTCCACAATACTAATGACGTCCATCAGGCTCCTCCTTTATCCCTTCCATACGCTCAATAGCGATAAAGCGGTAGAATAATATGACAAAGCTACATGTTACCTTAAGCCCTATAAGCACGTTCATGATGACAAGGTAATGGTCCGAAATAATCGGCAAATCTGCAATGTTGTCAGCAAATACTACAGCGATAGCTATTATAACCGAAACTAAAAAGACGCCTTCTTCGTATTTCATCACCTTTTTGATCGGCAAATCATAAATATCATAAATCATATAACGGCAAATGAAGAATGCGGCCAGTGCCAAGCCTCCTTGGAAGCCGCCCCCGGCAGTAAGGTGCCCATTGGCGATAATGTAGATCCCAAAGAGTATCATTATAGGACTTATTATGCGGATGATTAACACAGCCATGCCGCCCCACCGCTGTATTCGGCTAGAACGGCCCGTAGAGACTTCCGTCACATTATGGGCAGACATATGAATTACCGCAACTACAGATATAACAAGCACTAAAGCTTCAAAAAGCGTATCATAAACACGATACCCAAGATAAATCGCACCAATCACGTTTGTGCCGCCCACATCGTAATGAGCATATGCAATATATTGGTCTTTAAGGTATGTATTTACATCCATCGTCGGAATAAAATTTAAGAACAGACCAAAAAGAACAATACAAAACACAGCAGGAGGTATGTATCTGAGGCCCTCTTTTGTTGTGCGCCGCATAACTTTTGGCTTTCTGGCCCAGTCTATTTCAGCACTGCCACGCTTTCGGTAACTAAAGTATCTTTCAAAGCACACAACGAAAAAGACCGTTGCAAAAGCATTAATAGCAGCCTCAGTCATAGCTACGTCTGGTGCGCCGAGTAAAAGGTAGCATACCGATGTAAACAGCGATAAAATACCAAAATAGACAAATACACGAATAATACGCCGCTCAACAATGATAAGACCTGCGTTTATGAACCATGCAGCTAGTAATGCAATGATTATATGTTCTCCACCAAACATTATAACTCTTCCTCTTCTTTGTTAATATCAGTCTCTTGTATCTTTGTGTCGTCTTTAAGCTTGTGCCCTGCGGCGTATGCTGAACGAGTCATTACATGCGCAACCAAAGGGTTTAAAATCAGTATTATAACAAGAATGAGCAACAATTTCCCCGAAAAAAAAGAAATACCATGGCGAATTGCTACGCCTAAAATTACAGTCATCATCCCTACTGTATCAATTTTACTGGCAATCAGAATGCTCGGATAAAAATCTTTGTACTTATAGAGGCCGATAACGCCTATAGCCATAAAAACTAAGCCTATGCCAATAACTATATTACTCAAAAGCACCAAATCATTTCGCCCCCTTTTTACGTTTAAGCTTAAATTTAATAAATTTAAACTTGGGCTTTTTCTTCAAATTTTCATTTTCTTCTTTATCTGCAATAATTCTATCCGACATAAAATTAGCTAAAAAAACTGTGCCGATAAAACCACAAATGGCGTATATTATAGCAAAATCCAAAAAATACCCTGTATCGTGTATAGATGCAAATACAATGATCAATAGAATAATCTTGGTCATAACCAAATTGACGCCCAAAAGCCTATTCCAAATAGACGGGCCTTCGATAATCCGCACTATGTATATGCATAAATATATAACTAAAGCGATTTGAATCCACATCATAAACATATCCTCAATTCGTAACACTATTTTTGCGCCTTGATAAGCCGCCTCTCCAAATGCCCTTTTAAGCTTTCATCTCGCTCTTCTATCGAGATTACTTTGCCTTTAGGCTTAAGCCACAGCAAAGTAAATTCTTTGCCATCTAATTTAATAAGCACTGAGCCTGGCACAAGTGTAATTGAGTCTACCAAAATAGACCGAAGCGACTCACTCCGAAGATCTGTCTCCATCTGAACAATCTCAACATCCACTCCGGTAAAAACCAATTTAACCACATAAAAACCGGCCATATACACCTGCCCTATTAGGTATAGCGGGTACGTAGCCAGTTTAAAGAAATTTGCATCATTCATTTTGTCGGGTGGAAGTGCCCAGGAACAGAAAAAATGCGTCAAGACAGCAAAAATCAGGCCCGACAATATCGTAGCACCGTTAAACTCCTCCCGTAACAAAATCCACACGCAAGTGAGTGCCAAAATAATGAAAATATTGCCGACCTTCACAATGTCGCCTCCAAAATACAATAGTGACTCGAACAATGCGAGCCGCATATTTCTATAACACATGGCTATTCTAGCAAAAACTTTAGGGGTTGTCAACCGGATAAAGTTATGCTCGCAGGCAGTCGCAGGAGCTTGCTTATTTTTGGCCAAAAATGTTGAAATATCCAATGCAGATTGTGATTTAAGTTCACGGGCAAACAAGGAAAGCTTCTGCAGAAAGCTTTGCAGATTAACCTCTTCTACGGCATCACGCAAATCAAATCGCCTATGTCAAACTTATTGTATAGATACCTAGGTACAATAAACACTCTATCTACTTGTACTAATTCGTTATCATAAATATACTCACCCACAATATGTAACCTGTGCTCTATATATCTAGTAATCGGTGTAAGTGTCCCTGTACGTCTGATAGATTCCTTGCCTACAACTTCACCTTTAAAGGTGGGGTTGTTGATTAGAGTATAAATTTCATTTCTTCTTTTGCTATCAGAATGCAACGATACTATTATGATTATGAAAAATAGTGCAACTAGACTTACAATCAAAAGTATTTCTTTAATATTTATTGAATTCAAATGATACCCTCCTATTTTTAACTTAAAACATCATTTATATTGTTCATTACGGAATGGTTTTATATTCTTCATTGCACAATAAACAATATTTAAATGTTTGTCAATACGTAATTCTAAAATGTTATGTAAAATGTTAATTTTATTTAGATAGGCCAGAGATTAAAATCAACGTCGGAGGTGACGCACATGAGTAAAAAGGCACAAACAGAAGCTGGAAAAGAATATAAGAAAAAAATACAGCGGGAAATGGCTAATCGGATAAAAGAGCGGCGAAAATCTTTAAAATACACTCAAGAACAATTTGCAGAAATAATTGATATTACAACAAGCTCCTATAGAAGGATTGAAAATGCATTCCAAAGGCCTTCGTTGGACACATTAATAAAGATTGCTCAGAACCTAAAAATATCACTTGACTATATTGTGTTGGGGAAAAATGAAAACTTTGCAGATTCACCAACGGTAGCAGAAATGCTAACGGCATTACTTGATTTTTCCGATCCAGATAAAGTAAAACATGCGGCAGAAATATTAATTAAGTTAACGAAGATAAAAGAAGAACAGTAATCATTAACAATCGCTTGTTTTTTTGGTGATGCACTTCCCTTCTCGCAATAACTTATTTTATGTGCATAACCAGTGTTGCACCATTTTTTTGAGCGTAATTTACCGAAGGCCGCCGGCTGAAAGCAATTTGAGGCGGCAGTCGTTAGCGGTTCTTGCGAAACGATTAGAGGATTCAAGCGACAAAAAAATGTGTAAAACAGGTTATGCACCATTCCCAGTCCTCAATGGTCGCCTACAAAAAAAGGAGCCATCATTACGACAGCTCCGCTCATACATCCGTTATTGCATTCTCGTCTCCAACATCTTAACTGCAAGCTCCACACAATTCTCAACATCACTAATCGAACACATTTCATTGTCCGAATGAATGTATCTGGTCGGCACAGATACAACTCCGGCCTTCACGCCGCCTTTTGTAATCTGAATAGCGCCAGAGTCTGTACCGCCTCTAGTGAGTATTTCAAACTGGTACGGAATTTTGTTGTCTTTAGCAACTTTTTCCATATAGTTAACAATTTCCGGTGAGCATATTAATGATGAGTCTTTTATCTTGATTGCCGCACCTTCGCCCATTTTCATAGGAAGCTTAAGTGCATTTGGAGTATCGCAAGAAGCGGTAACATCAAATGATATCGCAAGATCAGGCTCAATTGTGTAGCCTGATGCTCTTGCACCTTTAAGGCCAAGCTCCTCTTGAACAGTGAACACAAAATAAGTATCATATACTGGATTCTTAAGTTTCTTCGCAGCTTCAAGCATAATATAACAGCCTATTCTGTCATCCAAATACGGCCCCATTATAATTGTATCATCAACATAAGTCTCGTTGCAGTATATACAAGTGTCCCCTATTTTAACTTTTTTAAGAGCTTCTTCTTTGCTTGCTGCAGCTATGTCTATATAAAGCTTATCCATATTAAAGTCTGTCTTCATATTCTCAATACGCTCAGAGCGGATAACGCCTATTGTACCGTTTTGAAATCTAACTCTTTGATTAAAAAGCGTATATTCGCTAAAGCCGCCTAGGGTTGCAAATCTCAAAAAGCCATTGTCATCAACATGACTAGTCAAGAAGCCTATCTGATCCATATGACCTGCAAGCATCATTTTAGGACCATCAGCTTTTTTACGTGCAATTAAGTTGCCCAATGTGTCCGTATAAACCTCATCAACGTAATCTTTAATTTCCGCTGCTATGAATGCATTTATCTCGCCCTCAGAACCAGATGGTCCAAATGCTTGGCATATATCTTTAACTAATTTTTCATTCATATCCGTATGTCCTCCCTCACTATGCTATAATATGCGCATCAAGGAAACGCATAAGCGTTTCGTCCAGGCGCAACGAGACTTTGTGGAACAAAGTCGAGATTATGTTATAATATGCGCATCAGAGAAACGCATAAGCGTTTCGTCCAAGCGCAACGAGACTTTGTGGAACAAAGTCGAGATTATGTTATAATATGCGCATCAGGGAAACGCATAAGCGTTTCATCCAGGCGCAACGAGACTTTGTGGAACAAAGTCGAGATTATGCTATAATATGCGCATCAAGGGAAACGCATAAGCGTTTCGTCCAGGCGCAACGAGACTTTGTGGAACAAAGTCGAGATTATG